>OLIS01001189.1_pt1 | contig 19083 bp, 12 predicted proteins | sample 1601351 | NCBI WGS metagenome assembly OLIS01 (sample SAMEA2452122, study PRJEB22498) | human gut metagenome | biome: human feces; feature: human gut; material: feces | place: Australia | collected 2012
CAGGTCGGCATCGTAATCCGGGGCGATACGTCCTTTCGTCCGTAGGGTCATGTTTTTAGCCGGATTCGTTGTAACCGGGCGAATGGCATCCTCTATGGGCATACCGCCTTCTTTTACCAGTTTCTGTACTTGTTGTAAGTTCAGATGTAGGGGAGCTTTGTAGAAAATGAGATTTCCGGTTTCCGGGTCTTTTTTACTCATTCCCGCGTTTCCGTCACTACTGAAGGTCATTTGTTCGATTGACACGCCTTTTTCCAACCCGTGTAATAGAATCTTGTACGGTTCATCGAACTTGGTTCCACCCGTGGATATATCGATGATTCCTCCTAAAGAGGCAAATTCAATGGCCTCATCGAAAAGTGCTGCTGTTCGTCCCACGTGAGTCGGGGAGATGTGCTTTACCAAAGTCGGGTATTCCCGTGCAATTTCCAGGAGAATCTGCATCCGGGAAGGTAAGGCGCCTAGGTGGATGTGCAGAACCCCTCCTTTGCCGGAAGTCAAACCGCCCACGTGTACTTGGTTGATTAGGCGCAGTAACTCCTGTTTCGTGGGGAATGAACACCGTTCGTCGCTGATGGCTACTTTACAACCGATAATCTTGTCGATAAACAACATATCTTCTGCAACGCTTTGCATGATGGTTTTGGGTGGTACTGCAAAATAGCTCGTGAGCATATATGCCCCGATACCGTATTGCTCTAACGATTTACACTTGGCGTAGAGCGTAGTTAATTCTTTTGTGATCCCGTCTGTTCCCAGCATACCGACAACCGTGGTAGTTCCACAGCGAATCAGTTCACTCGGTTGTACTTCCGGGGTGATGGAAAAGTAGCCGCTTTTCCCTCCGGCACCGATAATGTGCATGTGTTGATCGATGAAACCGGGGGTCACGATCAAGCCCCCGGCATCGATCATAGAGTGTTTTACACCCGTTAAATCAATCTGATCGTCAATCATAACGATTTTCCCGTTACACACGAGCAGATCTTTTATCCCCAATTTTTCCGGGGCATATATATTTGCGTTCTTTATGATTGTTATATTCATATTTTAAGCAATAAAAAAGTGATAAATTAGCATGACAACCATCGTGAATGATAACGGGATCAGATTCCGGCGGGCCAGATCGAACGAAGATACACCCGCGATTTCCGATATTGCAATGATCACTCCCGCGATGGGGGAGGCAGCCCGTCCCATACTGGAGGCCAACTGCATGGGTAGGATCATGTGAACCCCTTCAACTCCCACTTTTGCCGCGATAGACGGTACGAGTGGACCGAAAGAGAAGAATGATGCGTTACCACTTCCCATAAGCATGGAGGCTGCGAAGATGAGTAATGTCATCAATATGGCGATTCCTGCACCGGAAAAACCGATGTGTTGTGAAAGCATCACGAGTGAATCGATAAACCCTAGGCTGATTAATCCCCTGGAAAAGACTTCTGCTGCCACGATCAACGTGATGACTGTGGCAAATACTTTTCCCATCCCGTCCCAGAACGTTTTGATGGATGCAAATACCTGTTTGATATTGCGTTGACGAATGAATTCAAAAACGATGGCAACGAAGAATGACATCAGCATGGCTGTTGTTGTGTCGAGTTCTACCGAAAAACTGAATAGCTGGATATATTTGGAGAACACGATCAACAGAATCAGAGGTAATACCGGGAGAATGGCATAGATTAACGGAACGTCAACCTTGAAATCTTCCTGTTTCACTTCTTCTGTTTGTTTCTTCAAAGCGTCTTTTTTGTCGTAATAGCGATTACTGAAATAATACATAATCATGAGTAGTATCGTCATAGGGATCGTCAGCGGCATTTGATGTTCTATAAAGTACATCACGTTATTCATTCCCACGAGTTCTGATGCCCGGGCCGTGTTGGCCGATGCCGGACCCATGTCGAATACCGTGCAGGCTGAAATCACCGATACGGCGGATAGTTTACTGACTCCTAGGCTTACCAGTACGGGATAGATGGATGCTACTAACAATAACCCCAAACCCGTGGCCGAGGGGGTACAGATAAACAGAAGTTGTCCGATAGGGATCACTAGCGATGCTGCCAGATAGGGGTACTTCCGGAAAATGGATAGCGGTTGCATGGAAACATATACCAGAGCATCACTTGCTTTGATTTGTTTCATGTAAGCCACGAATCCCCCGATGGTCATAATCATCAGTCCCACGCCCGCACCTTTCTCGCTGAATATTTCTTGTATCACCTTGAAAAGGTCGAACTCTTTCAGTCCCGTGGCATTTTTCAGTTCCGGGATGTCAAATCCCAAGATTAAGGCCAATGTCAACATGGTCAGTCCACTGAAAAGTAATACCGCTTGGGCGTGATACTTCTTAAACAGCCAATAAGCTGTCAAGGCGATGAATTGAATGGATATAAGTGCTCCTACGTAAATCATGGTTGTAATTATTTCTGTACTCCGTCAGCGGTAGATAAATTATCATATATTTCAGCCGGAATTGTAAATGGCGTTCCCGGATTTTCACTTAATTTTATGGAAGTCAATTTAGTATTCTTCGATAAATCGATACTTTCCAGTTTATTATTTATGAGATCAAGAGTTGTTAATTCTAGGTTTTTACTTAAGTCTATCGTGATTAATTTTTGGGAATCAGATGCTTGTGTGCTTGCCTTGCATCTTAAAGTTTTTAGTTTCGTGTTCTTTGTGACATCTAAAGAACTTATTTTGTTATTATTTAAATCTAAAGTTTCCAAGTTTATCAATGTAGATACATCTATTTCGGTCACGTTATTAGTTACTAACGTTAAAGACGTAATCCCTGTGAAGAATTGTATCCCATCCAAATCAGTTAATTTATCTTTGGCGGTGCTTAATCCCGCGTTCTCTAATTCAGTTGGAATTTTCCCGTTTTTGGAGAGATTTAGTTCTCCCGTATATGAGGCTGCTTTTTTCTTGTCTATTTTATAAGAACCGTTTTCTTCAACCACGATACCCTTACCTTCGAGACGATAATTTAAATATTCTCCCAAAGCCTTATCCGGAATAATATAGTATTCGTCAGTTACCGGGGGTGTTGGGACATCACCGCCTTCAACGCCGTCTTTTGTCGTTAGGTTGTTATAAATTTCTTCTGGAATTGTAAACGGTGCACCGGGATTATCTGATAACGATACCGAGGTAAGTTTTTTATTTTGTGATAAATCTATATTTGTTAATTCGTGAACACGCAGATCGAGGGAGGTTAATTCCGTGTTTTTTGATAGGTCGATAGAGGTCAGTTTTTGTCCTTCTGCCGCTTCACCGCTACCACGATAATTGAAGGTCACGAGCTTCGTGTTATGGGTTAAATCCAAAGAACCTACTTTATTAAAGTTCATTTTCAGTTCGGTTAAATTAACCAGTTTACTTATATCGAGTGACGTGATATTATTGGACGTGAGTGCAAGGGAATTAAGTCCGGTAAGGAATTGGATTCCATCAACATCTTGAATCTTGTCTGCGGCTGTAGTTAATCCGGCTTTTTGCAGTTTTGTGATAGACGCCTCTGTTTTACTGAGATTAATATCTCCTGTAAATTCTTTGGATTCTACCGTGTCAATGACGTATGAGGTCACTGCATTTCCGTCTTCCGTCGTGGTTTGGGAATAAACACCTGTCACTTTCAGGTATTTTAAATACTCCCCGAAAGCGTTATCTTTAATAGTATAAAGATTGCTTTTGTCATCCGGACCGGAGTCTTCGGTAAATGATACGTCATCTGTCGTGCAGGCTTGAAAAGCGAGCAGGGACAAAATTAATGCAACGCATAGATGTTTTGTTTTCATAGTGAACTGATATTTATATTAATGATTTTAATTCATTTTACCATCAACAAATTTATCCCCGAAGGGTAAACAGATCGATAAATAATCTGCTAACAAATCATTAATTATTGCTTTTTTTCAGTTATTGATGTTGTTTTTCAAGACAAAAATACGTTTTAGCATTAAAAATTCATGTATAAGAAGAAAAAATAGAATTAAATAGTAATTTTGAATTTGTGAATGATATATGACATGAGGATGAAAATATATGGGTTAATCATTATTGCTCTTTTGATGGGTGCCTGTTCTTCGGACAAGCCTTCTAAAAAGTGTATTTACCCGGCAGGAGATTTATTGTTCAGTAAGGAAAAGGCAAGTTGGAGTGAGGTATATATCGATAAGGAGTATGCCGACACGGTGCTGGTGTACAATCCCACGAAAGCGGGGATTCGTCTGGAGGGTTTTAATCATTTCCCGGAGATCACCTGTCGGAAGATAGGGCACTCTGTGCAGGATTGGAATTTAGGAGTACCGTAGAACCCGGAACTTGTGACACGTTAATCGTGACGTTACGTTTAAAGAATGAGTCCATGTTAGGTAATTATTATAATGTGATGCGTTTCATGATAAACGGGGAGGTGGATTACGATTACGGGTTTATGATTGATGTACCTGTACGGGAGGATTTCGCACATTGGAGCGAGGAAGAAAAAGCACAAGCCCCTCATTTCATGGTGGACTCGACGGAACGTGATTTCGGAATACTTCGAGAAGGAGAGGAGGCCAAGATGATTTTTAAAATCCAAAATGTTGGAGAACGTAACTTGATCATCCGTAAAATAGAAACCACTTGCGGTTGTACCGCGGTACTCCCCGGTCAACGAATGCTTCTTCCCGGTAAAGAAATGGATCTAAATGTCATCTTTCACTCTGCCGGGCGAAACGGTAAACAACGTAAAGTCATCACTCTCTTTTGTAATGATCCCCGTCAACCCACGATCCAGTTGATTGTGAAAGGGGAAGTGAAGGTTTAATCATTTGATCGTGAATTACTAAATCAATATTGGTTCTTTTTTCAAGTGAGGTCGTGGACGATATTTTTGTTTATGACCTGTAATCAGTGGGTATTCACCGGGTAAATATGGTGATTTAATACCTGAGTGTGTATTATAAATTGATTATATGATATAGTAATGACAAAATATTTATTTTATAATTATTATAGAATTATAATTCATTTCTTATTTTTATAGGAGTTGAATGGGAAATGAATAGGAGTTGAATGGGAGTTGGTATAATATAAGTATGAATAATATTTGTTGAAAATTTAGTATATTTTATTTAATAGGGTATAAACAGGCCTTGTTAACGGTAGGACGTGTCGCGTGAGTAGGGACGCAATACTTCCATTCGGTTCATCTCTTTATGTCTTTGTAAATAATTATAATATTAAATGTGAATGGGGGAAGAAATTCCACCCATTCACGATAAACATTATTTCACGATGATCGTAAAACAATCGTTTACATCTTTGGAGTATCCTTCGTTTCTGAAATTCAGAGAAATCAGATAACGTCCGACGGGAATATCATGTTCTAAAGGCACTTCGAAAGTCCCGTCACCATATACTTTCAAGTATTCCCACATCTTCTCGGCGTTTCCCGTTGTCGTTTTGATCTCTTTTATGGAAACGTATATCTGGGTAGTCCCGTCCACTCCTTCAATTGGGTTACTTACCCACGGCGTGCCCCATTGTGCCCGTTGATAATCTTCTCCGGCACCGACTTCTATAATTTGAGTGGGAAAAATGCCTAAAATGGCCAATAGTTCCGGGGTATAAAATTCAGGGTTTTCTTCCAGCAATTCATAGTAAAGCGGATTATCCACTTCTTGTAATTGAGGGGGAGTGGTGTCCAGTTCTTTTTTTACGACCATCGTGTCGGGATTATAACCGGCATCTTCTGTTTGCAAAAAACCGATCGTTACGTCTTGGCAACTCGATCCCAGACAGGCTGCAAAAACGAGTATTCCCAGTATAATTAGATTCTTCATGATTTTAAATTTTAAGTTCCACGTTAGATTCTTCCTAGTACATAATTGTAGTTTAGTGCATGTACCACTCCGTTTAACGGTTGAATATCCGGAGAGGCCAATGGAACCATTTCCATGGCATCAAACGAGTAGAGATACATGAAAACTGCTCCGGCATCCGCAACTCCACCATAATTTGTTTTTTCCAGGTAAGCCCGCAACTTGTTTCCGCTTTCGCAGGTAAAATCTGTTCCCCCGGTTTGTTCTTCCGCTTCAATTTCGTAATCCCGATTTCGGAAAGCGATCTCGTCTTTCAGATGTTTACCTTTAATAACGTGGCGTAATACCATTTCCCGGCACCAATCTTTGTCAAGTGCTTGAACGAGATGCTCCGGGTGATTTTTTTCCTCTTCCGTGAGTGCTCTCCAACGATCCGGCTCCCCGGGAAATTGTTCTTTTCCGGATGCTTTGTCCCACACGTACCGAAGAATGGATAGGGAAGGGGGTGCGAAGAACGTGATTTCTTTGTAATTCGGATCTTTCCCCTCGAAAAGATCGGTGAGTTCCGCTCTTTCTATCAATTCTACGGTTAGTTTCCAGTTTGCCGTATCCTTCTGCAAATATTCCATGATACTACAATCGTGATAGGGAGAGCTGATTCCGGAGTCAAACCAGTCTTGTTTTGTATCACAAGCTGAAAATCCTACAAGAATCAGAAAGTATATCCATATATTTAATCCTGTTTTCATGATATGTTCATTTTTGTTTGTGTTCTGTTATTGTCTTTTTAGCCAATAGGTGTTCTGTCTCATCAATGGATTATCCCAGAATAAGGTGTTTTCTAATGCATTGAAAAACACACCGTCAACCACGTCTTGATCTGAAACGTTGCGGAAGTTCCCGTAAAGTTCCGTTTTGTAATACCCGTTCCGTAACACGTCGAAATAGCGGCTGCCTTCCATCAATAATTCTTTTTCCCGTTCTTTGAATATGGCGTAGCGTAGATTACCGTCATACTCGGATTCATTGTAACGTTTGGCTTTTGCCCGGTCACGGATTTTATTCAAATCGGCGATAGCTCCTGTCCGGTCGTTTAATCTGGCTCGACATTCCGCACGTAACAAATAGATGTCAGCCAGTCTCCACCATATTTTGTTTTGGTCGAAGTTGATGAATTCTCCGGCCATGAATCCCTCCGTGGCCACCCGGGCATAACGCCATTTGTAAGGATAGGCATATCCTCCGGTAATCTCTTCGTCTTCTTGTTCCATATTTTCAAAGTCATAGAACCAAGCAAACCGGCGTAAATCGGTAACAGGGGTATTTCCATCGGTGTAGTCTTGAAACATTTCCCGAACGGTTGAATTTAATATTCGGTACGTTGTTTTTTTGTTATCTCCTATTTTGCTGCCGGGGATAGCCGGATAGGCTTCGTACTTTCGTCCCGGGTTTGTTGTGTTACTTTCATTCATTCCGTCAAATTCATTCCAATATCCTCGAAATACACTCTCGAAAATACATTCCTTTCCCCCGTCTACGAATGTTTTGGTGCAAACCTCATCGGGTGTCGCTTCTAAATCATAAATGTCTTGTCTGTTGATAATTGCTGTACAAGCTGAATCGACCATTCGCCATAATTGTTGTTCATCATAATCCCGGTCTTGTGGTTGGGCCATGTATTTGCATCCGGCTTTCCAGGCACATAGATGGGCCAGCACGGCGTTGGCAGCTCCCTTGCATGGGCGAGCCCGATGGGTGACAGTAGTTCCGTCGGATTCTTTCAGTTCATCCCATTCCGGTAGAAGACGTACGGCCTCTTTTGCTAACGTTATGGCATAATCTGCCACCTTGGGCCAGCTTGTTTTAGCAATGGGTTTTAGCTCCACTTCATCTTGTATCATCACGCAATCTCCCCAGCGACGGATCAAATCCAGGTAAACGAATGCCTTGAAAAAAGCAATTTCACCCCTGTAAAAGTCCCGTCTCTCTTGTGGCATTTCGACTTGGTTGATATAGGGTAAAGCAACATTGGCTGCTGCAATTACATTATAATTCCAACTCCATTGTGCAACGTATAATATGGGATTTTCTTCTTTTAGAAGGTCTTCGGAATAACTAGAACGATAGTCTGAAAATTCACCTCGCATTTCTGGCGAATAGGGAGCAGCGGTCATGTTTACTCGTAGGCTTTGTTCTGCCCCGAATAAGGCTGCTTCGATGTCTTTTTCCGTGTCGAAGGCATTCTCGAAGGTAACCGAATTTTCCGGTTTTAATTCCACCCACTCTTCGCAGGCATACAGCATAAACGCCCCGAGTAACGTTAAAAATAAGTATCGTTTTTTCATCGCTTAAAATTTCAATGTTAAACCTAATGTTAATTTACGAGCTAAGGGATAGGAACTTCCCACGTCTTCACCATTGCGGATGTCCACGATTTCAGGTTCAATACCGGAGTAATTGGTGAACGTGCATAGATTTTCCCCGCTGGCAAAGATTCTCAACTCGTCCAGCCCGTATTTTTGCATCCATGCTTTGGGTAAAGTGTAACCAATGGATACTGTTTTTATTTTCAGCCAGTTTACCTTTTCAACTCTTCGATCGACATATCGTCCACCCCACAAATAAGTGTCCCAGTCATATTGCCATTTAGGGAAGTCCGGGTTGTCTCCGGGTTTCTCCCAAAAAGATACTTTATTTAAATTCATGACGATAGCCGGATATTCTGCCGCTCCAAAATTGGATAAACATCTCGTTTGAGTCATGTTCAACATGTGTCGTCCCAATTGGAAACTTAACAGGATGTTTACATCAAAGTTTTTCCACTGGAATTCATTCACGATTCCCCCGGAAACTTTTGGTAAGGCACTTCCACAATATACTTCATCGTCGAAAGCAGTGATTTTGCGGTTTCCATCCACATCGACAAATTTGTAATCTCCCGGTTTGTAAAATGTTGCACTTCCCATTTCAGAAGCTAAAGGTGCTTTTATGCCTATTTGATTGTAGAAAATAGGGACTTCATCTTGATAGTCTACATATCCGTCTGTTTTCAAGGCGTATATCCCGTTTAGGGATTTCCCGATTATTCGAACCCCATCTAAATCTTTTCCGGTATATGATTTTTCAAACCGGTTCCAGTTCTGGGCGGCGTTCACGGATATTTTCCAATATAAATCGGGTTTTCTGAAAATTTCATATTTAACCATAACTTCCAATCCTTCATTGGAAACGGCTGCTGCATTCTGCCATTGCATTTGATAGCCGGTGTTTATCCCGGCACTGGGTAAACGAACCCGATCCAGTAATTTGTCTGTATAGCGGTAGTAATAATCAATCGTGACTCCTAGACGATGGTCAAACATATCCAAATCTAACCCGAAATCGTACTGATCCGTTTCTTCCCAAGATAATTTGTCATTATAAAGCCCGTCACCCCATTGTGGTTCGATATAACTATTTCCAAGGTAAGATGTACTTCCCACGTTCATAATTCCCAGGGCCAAGTAATTTTGGGAAAAGTGCATTCCGGAACGTCCCCAACTAGCCCGGATTTTTCCAAAAGAGATCCATCCAAAATTGTCTCTCACGAGAGGTTCTTCCGAGAAACTCCATGCTGCGGCAACGGATGGGAAGGTTCCCCAGCGGTTATTTTTCCCGAAGGTGGAACTTCCGTCTCGCCTGATACTGGCTGAAAAAAGGTATTTTTCCCGGAAGCCGTATTCCAAACGAGCAAAGTAGGACACCAGTGTTTTTTCCTGCATATCGGATTGGTAATCTTTAAGGGCACGGATTTCCGTGTAATCTCCCCAACCAACGGTTTCAAGATCAGGCATACCGTAAGGTGCATAGTAAATTTTGTCACTTGGGGATTTTCGGGCTGATCCTCCGTTGTATTCTTCTTGATCATATTGATAGGAAAAACCTGCCATAAATTCAATGTTGTGATCTTCATGAAGTGTTTTTTTATAACTTAACAGGTTTTCATTCAGTACCATCAGGTTGATTCCAGTTTCCCCGATCGAGATGGAGTTGTTGTCGCTGGCAATGTACGAAGGGGAAAAATAATTTCTTCGGCTTATAGCATAGTCTGCGGCTAGAGAGCTGGAAATGTTCAAGCCGTCGATAATATCATATCCTAAACGGAAATTACTGCGTAAACGAATGGCCCGGTTGGCTTCTTTTGTTCCTTTGTATGCTTTCAGAACTTCCTGCCATACAACAGATTCTTCGCCGGGTAGTAAAGATGAAAGTTTGTAAGGTTCTCCGGGGATGGTTTCAATAGGTACTAAAGCCCCACTGTAACGCAGGTGGTCGTCGGCACTGGATGATGCTCTTTTCTTTTGAGCCAGTGAGGCATTGAAACGAATGTCAACGTTTAGTCGGGGAACAGGAATAACGTTCATACTAGAATTTAAATCGATTCGTTTGAATCCGGTGCCTTTAAAAACACCAGTTTCATTGTAGTATCCCAACCCGATACCGTACGTGATTCGCTCGCTACCGCCATACGCTTGTATATTGGCATTCGTGACCTTGCCCGTTTCAAAATAGATGGGGAAGTAATTCGTGGAGTGATTATAGAATGCGTTCAAGCTATCTTGGTACATGCTCCCGTTTCCTCCCGGCATGGTGTTTTTGTCCGGATACCAGAAACCATTATAGGAACTTTGGGTATGCTCGTATTGTTCTGCCAGGCTTTGGGGATATTTGTAACTGTTGGTTTTCTCATCCAAATAGGCTCTGAAGTTATTTTCCGTACTTTTCAAGCGTAACAATCTTTCTGCTCGTCCTGTTGTCAGGGCTGGATATTCCGGGAGAATACTCCATGTTTCTGAAAAATTCACGGAAAAGGTGGCATCTTGGTTTTGTCTTCCTTTTTTAGTAGTAACGATGATAACCCCGTTAGCTGCTCTTGAGCCGTATATGGCAGCCGAAGAGGCATCTTTCAATATTTGTATGGACTCGATCATATCCGGGTTCAAGTCGGAGAGTAAATTGGTTCCCGTGATCGGGGATGTGAACGTGTTTAAAGGTACTCCATCGATTACCCATAGTGGATTTGAGAATCTCCGTCCGGCTTCTACATCCAATGAGTTGTATCCTCTGACAGTAATGGCCACGTCACCACCACCGGGAGCCCCGGAAAGATTCGTAATGTCCAGCCCGGCTACACGACCTTGTAAAAGATTGGCGATATTGGCGGAAGGTATACCCTTGAATTCTTCAGCCTTTACCACGGAAACGGCTCCCGTAGCTTTCCGACGAGTGGTTGTTCCATAGGCGACAACCACGGTTTCATCCAGTGTTTGTACATCTTCTTCCAGAATGATTCGTAATGTATCTGTTCTTTCCGTGAAATTTATTTTCTGGGTTTTAAAGCCCACGAAAGAAAATTCCAGTGTTCCTTTGGTTAGCGGGAGTGAAAGAGAGAACCATCCCTTGTTGTTGGTAGCCGTCCCTAGGTTGATATCGGTCAGTTTGACTGTCACTCCCGGAATGGGTTCTTTTTTCTTGTCGTAAACCCAACCTTTTAGCGTGACAGACTTTTTTTCGTCCGACGTGTTCATTTTGAGTTTAATGACAATGGCATTGTTTAACACAACATATTCCAAGTTGGTGTTTTTCAAACACTTTTGCAAAATCTCCTCCACGTCCACTTCTTTTTCATTCAAATCAATCCCTTTTATTCGGGCGATGTCTTCATTGTTGTACATAAACGTGAATCGAGTCTGCTGCTTTAACTCCCAAATCACTTCTTCCAGTGATGCATTTTGTTTTTTGATCGTGACAGTTTGTGCATTCAGGCCTGCAAAAGTCTGAACGACAAAGCACGTGAGTAGTAGAAAGGTTAATTTCATACATCTAAAAATTTTTTGTAATTTTCTCCCTAACGGAAAATTACTCTTCCATCTTTTTTTCATACCTTTGAAATGTTTTAATTATAACTAATTAATACAGAGGATCGGGAAATGTTGGCGCAGGCCCCGATCCTTTCTTTATTATCGGGCGTGGATGGTTATGGTATTGTCCTTGCGGGCGACAACCACTTTACCACTTTCATTGATAATTTCCAGTAGATCATCTATATTTTTGTATCTGTTTAGGTTCGTAGAGATTCGGATTTCCTTGGCTTCTGCCGTGGAATAGAATATGGTCATGTTATACCAACGTGCGAGGTCGTTCATCACGTCTTCCAGGCGTTGATTTCGAAACACGAACATGCCTTCAATCCAACCCGTGTAGAGTTCCGTGTCAACCTTTTGCACCGAAGTCATCCCGGTTTCCTTGTCATATCGGAATTGTTCGGACGGGGTTAATTGCACTTGCGTCTGATCGGCGTAAGCCCATACAGAGCCTTCGACGAGAGTGGTATGCACGATGGGTTCGGTGGAGTAAGATTTCACGTTAAACTTTGTACCAGTAACTTTTACTCGCATTTGTTCCGTGTTGACGATAAATGGCCACTCCGTGGCTTTGTTTACTTCAAAATACCCCTCTCCGTCCAAGTACACTTCTCGTTTTTCCTCCCCGAATTCCACGGGATATCGTAACGTTGACTCGCAGTTCAGCCATACTTTTGTTCCGTCAGCCAATGTTACTTGGTAGTCTGCTCCGGCGGGAACACGTAACGTGTGATACGTAGTTTCTTTGTTTATCTTTTCCGGGACATTAGTTCCGGTTAAGTCTGTTTTTCCTGCATCGCTTTGATAAGAAAGCAGTTTTAGCGTGTCGTTTGTGATCAACGTCCCGTCCACGGCCTTTTGGTAAATCTCTTCTTGTGACAAGTCAAGAACTTCTCCCGTGGAAACGATCAGTTGAGCGCTTCGTTTCCCTACATGTTCAATGGGTGTCATGGGGAAAACTGATTTTTTCTCTTTCCCTTGTTGCAGTAACATTCCTCCGGCTAGGGCCATCAGCATGCATACCCCTGCTGCCACTGAATACCATACCCTTCGGGTGGTTTTCCGCTTTTCCGGGGTAGGAGTATGAAAATCTTTTTGCATTTGCAGCCATAATTTTTGCCATTCCTGTTCGGATTCCACTTGTTGACCGTATTCTTTCTCTAAGAATGCCATTCGGTTTGTGACCACTTCCTCGAACAGGTGTTTATTCCCCTCCTCTTGCAACCAGTTCATGAACTCTTCTTCCAGTAACCGTTCCGGCTCTCGAAAGTGTTCCAGTATAAATTCTATTTTATCCAGTTTTTCTTCCATTTGCATCTGGTTTGATCTTTTTACACTATATACACAGGTGAGGTTGAAAAATGGGTGAGTGGGAAATGATATTTTTTAATATTATTTGGAAATAGAACAATTGGTGAATAATATTTATTGATAAAATATTTTGAATATTATATACATCACAATGGATAATATGTCTTGGCTTTGTAATTATTTGATTGCTGAGAATGGTAAAAAATTGATTTGAATTAATTGAATGTTGTTATTTCTTGTTAATACTTAGAATATTTTATTTTCTATTTAATCCTTTTCTATGTTGGTCGTGTATTAATATATAGACCATATAAACAATTTGTTATTAACACAATGAATTCTAAATTGTATAATTTGATAGTTTATAGCTTAATTTATATCATTATATTGATGAATTGCAATTGTCAATCAATATCTTATGATCTTAATGATACGTTCGCATTGGCAGGAAATAATCGTATAATGTTTGAAAAAGTTCTGAATCATTACAAAGGAGAAACAAAGAAATACAAGGCAGCTTGTTTTTTGATCTCAAACATGAGATGGCACTACACAACCATACAAGTATCAAGTATGGATACTACAATTATAGTCTATCATCAAAAGTATGACTCTTTATATTATACGATTATCAAGGATTATAAAGACGAGCAACTTGAAGACTCCACAATACGATATCAGTTGAAAGAATTGAACTATAAAGCATTTAAACAAAACGAAGGAATAATAATTAAAGCTCCTAAATTATCTTTTTCGTTCGTTTGGGATGTCGAACATCTTTCCGCCGATTTTATTATTCAACATATTGATAATGCTTTTGAAGTATGGCAAAAAGGACCTCTATGCCAACATTTGTCATTCAACGAGTTTTGTGAATGTATTTTACCGTATCGCTCAATTCAAACAATTTCGTTTTTTGAGAATGGTCGTTTTTTAAACGAACTCATGTTTAAACACCTTGAAAAAACGAATCACAAAAAGCTTTCAGGTTATTTGAAACGTTATAACCATTATGTATCAAGTATGCAATCCTTTTTTAGTTTCCCCCCTTTAAACTCACATATCGGTTTCTATGACTTATTTATCGGACAAGATGTAAATTGTATAAATACGGCAAATAATGCATGTAATATCTTAAGAGCATGCGGTATACCTCTAATGGTAAATTTCAATACAGCATACAAAGAATTGAAAGGGAGACATTATTTCTGTTCGTTTTTAGATGACAATAAGAAATGGAGGCATTTCAATCCTCAAACCAATTGTTTAGATACAATAGAACCTCTACAAGGAGAGTCATTGAATATTATCCGAAATACTTACGCTGCACAAAGTGATAGTCCTTATTTTATCAAATCTTCCAATGAATTAGTTCCGACAGATTTTGATTCACCTTGTATAAAAGACGTAACAAGTAGTTATTACGAGACAGTAAAAATAGAATTACCATTTGAAGAAGAATCAGATAATAATTTAGCCTATTTATACGCTTTTAATAACAACCCTTCTGGTCTATTACCCGTGTGTTGGGGTAAAATTGATCATGAAAGGAATAAAGTAGGATATATAAATGCCATGTACAATACCTTATACTTTCCTGCATTTTTCAGGGGAAATGAGATTGTTTATTTCAGTTATCCATTCTATATACAAAAAGATTCTTTATGCGCTGGTCACTATAAAATCGTATCTTTTCCACCTATCTCTTCATCTCAAAGTACAGGGGATATTATTGTGAGTAGAAAATATCCACGAAAACGAAAAATGATTGATATCGCCCAAAAAATGATTGGAGGAAAATTTTATGGAGCCAACTGTGATAATTTTTCTGATTCTGTTTTACTGTATACAATATCACACGAACCCCAACCTTATTTGCAGGATTTTAAAATATCAGAGCCGAGAAGTTTTAAATACTTTAAGTATGTTTCCCCTACTACGAATCGTCGTTCTAATATTTCTTGGTTGGAATTCTTAATTGACTCCACCTTTTATTATCCTTACACTGAGCCAGCTTCTCCGTTACCTATTATGGACAATGCGGACACTCTTTGTCCATATAGAAAACAATTGCAAGTTATTGAAAAAAATATATACGACTTTAAGAGCCAACGAATGTTCGATCAGAATATGCAAACCGCTTCTTCACAACCCGATATATATTTGCGCCTAGAATCTCCTGTCAGAGTAAAGACGATTAGGATGGCTCCATTAAATGCAGAAAACTCCATAATACCTGGCAACCGGTATAAATTATTGTATTGGGATAATAGATGGATTGAAATAGATTCGATAACTGCAGAGTATAACTACTTAAAATTTAAAAACATACCATTAAACAAGATATATTGGTTGAAAAATCTGGATCAAGGTATAGAGGAACTCCCGTTCATTTATAAAAATGGAAAGCAATTGTTTATATATCATGATATTATAATAAATAATTAATAATAATTTCAGAATCGGGATAAATATCAAATTAAAAAGAAAGGAGAAAATACAATGAAATGAAGAAGACCAAAAAACATATCTATTAAAAATTTTATGTATTATTTCAAAAATTAAAACCTATGAAAAATAGAAATTGTTTTATTATTATTTCAACTTTATTGTCACTGATGCTATGCGCTTGTAATGAGGAAAACGTATCTTCAAGTAGTATTAATTCTTCGAAATTGACAGTAAATGATGCCAAAACATTTTTTGAAACTTCTATTCAAAAGAACATTTTGCAAAAATCTTTGTCAAGAGGTATAAATACCGAGGAAGAAGATATTCCAGAATTCACAGGCTTAACCCCGGTGAATTTTACACCGATATGGAATAACGCTGTGGTTACTGTTAACGAAAAGGCTTGTTTTGTAAACATTCCAATTGTCACTTTAGAAAAATACCATGTTCAAGGAAAATCTTCCAAGAATATGATTTCTCTAGCTCAAAAAATGGTTGTATCTCAAAAAGCAACAGGTGAAATGATATGTCAAGTCGTGACTCTTCTTCCCGAAAATGGCAAGTCAAGCGAAAGTCAGATTAACTCATTCAATCTGTCTCAAAAGGACACCGAGTATTCAGGGATTGTTATATACACGACGCTGGGTGGCATACTCACTCAGATCGAGAGATACGAGACGGGGAAAGTCATAGAAACCACAAGGATAAGTGAAGAGAATCACGAGGGTGAAACAATGAACAATCTTCTGGAAGAATATGATTTCTTTAAGAATGATGCAATATCAATGTATAGTTCTTCAGAAGGAGGAGGTGGTGGTAGTACCGGACCTTATCCTTTTTGTACGTATTGCGGAAAGATGCTACGTTATTGTGACTGTACACACCACAACAATCCGAACAAGAGTTATAAGGATTGTCCCATTTGTTTCCCTAATAATCCTAAACCTGGCACATGTGCTATATGTGGTCATTTAATGAGTAACTGCACATGTAGTTCTGATGCAATTAATAAATACTGTCAAAAATGTGGTGCTTTTAGAAATTTTGTTAATCGTAAATGTTCCGTTTGTGGGTATACAAATTGATAATAGTATTAATTTCAAATTCAGATAAATGATCGTGTTTATCTGAACTTGTACAAATCATAAAAATCATGTTCATTAATAACTACAATAGGATATTATTATTTTTCTTGATTATATTTTCGATACATGTAGAAGTTCACGCAAATGCAGACAAAGAGAAAGATTTACTCGTACCGGCTTTCCCTAAAAAAGATATATCTTCCTTTTCGAGTTGGCTGCCCGGGCAAATTCTTCATTCTGGTATCTCATTTGATGTTAATCTTATAGAGGCAGATTATAGTTTAAGCAAAATAGCCTATTTGAATGACACGGTGAAGAGAATAGATATTGATACAGAACTTGCGTTGAACTCGAAGGGGAAAATAGAAAGTTGTATCGTGCGTTGCAATGAAAGCGAGATTCTCGCGAATGAAGTGAAACGAATCATATTAACACGCAAGAAATGGAAAATTAGCAAACGGGACAACGAAAAAGATTCTTTAAACAAGTATTTTACAACTTCTATTGAATTACCGGGTGATGTTGTACTTCTTGATAGAGAACCTGTTTACCGTGCGATTCGTTATCCGATACACTATAAAAAAGAAATAAATATTAACAGGTATCTAAACACTGTTGCAAATACAATATACCGTTTCCATCGAAATAACACGACAGAGGTTCGTGCAGATGCCCGTCATTCGATTTTCGGAACTTTAGAATTAAGTTTCGTGGTTGACAAAGAGGGGACGTTCTCCAATTTGCAATATACAAACAATCTATTTCCCGTGGATTTTGAAAGATTTGTAAGGGTTCACGTGTCTTCGCCGGGAGGATTATTTTATCCAGAAACAAAATGGGAGCCTGCCTTAGTAGATGGACAGCCTGTTGGCATTAAAATAAGCAAAACTGAGTTTCATCACTTGCGAGCAACGCTCGGGGAGGTGTTCGATGCGGGTCAGGATGCGCTCTAACAATTCTTCCCGGGTAGAATCATCCGATAGCGTGTACGTCGGGTCGTCGGCAAGGTGCTGTCGCACGTGGTTATTCTGAATCTTTTTATGTTCCAGGTAATTCAATGCCCGGTTGCGGGTGAGGCTTAACAGGTAAGGGTACACGGGACGGGAGAAATCAATGGTGCTCCGGTGATTCCACAAACTGAGGAACACGTCGTGTACAATGTCTTTGGAGGCATCCAAATCGTTTACTAAACTTATGGCATAGAAACATAGGGTACGATAGTGTTGCTTGAATAATTGTTCAAACACCCGGCTACTCTGTTTATTATCTTGCACACGTTCCATAATCCAACTTTGATTGTTCGCAAAGTTAGGAAAAGTGAGATTAAAAACAAAATAGCTCCCGATACGTATTCCTGTTTTTTTAATTAATTTTGGCGCTCAAAGATAAAATTATGGAATGGTTGACTAGTTTATTAACAGAACATTCAGTGATTCAGGCCGTAATAGTGATTTCACTGATCTCTGCAGTGGGGCTGGTTTTAGGAAAAATCAGTATATGGGGCGTGTCGTTGGGAGTAACTTTCGTGTTTTTCGTGGGCATCATGGCAGGGCACTTCGGCTTGTCGATCGATCCGCAGATGTTGAATTACGCGGAGAGCTTCGGGCTGATTATTTTCGTGTATGCCTTGGGTGTACAGGTGGGACCCGGTTTTTTCTCTTCTTTGGGAAAAGGGGGATTGAAACTGAATATGTTGGCCATGCTGGTGGTTTTATTGGGAATCGTGATGACCTTGGGATTTCATTGGACCACGGGAGTATCCTTGCCCGATATGGTAGGAATCCTAAATGGTGCGGTGACGAATACGCCCGCTTTGGGTGCGGCACAGCAAACGTTGAAACAGTTGAATGATCCCGCGTCGGATTTGGCATTGGGGTGTGCCGTGACTTACCCGTTGGGAGTGGTAGGCGTGATTTTTGCCATTATTTTTGTGCGTAAACTTTTAGCTTCCAGTATATTTTTCAAAAAAGGCGATGAAAATAGCCACAAGAAAACAGTGGTCATGGGATTTCTCGCGAGCAATCCCGGGGTGTTCGGTAAGACAATCAAGGAGATCGCTCAGCAATCGTCAAAAAGGTTCGTGGTCTCCCGCTTGTGGAGGGATGAGAAGGTGATTATTCCGGCATCCGACACGATCGTAAAAGAAGGAGACTGTTTGCTGATGATCACGACCAAAGGAGATGTCGAGGCATTGACCATGTTGATTGGGAAGCGGGATACGAGAGATTGGAATAAGGAAGATATCGACTGGGATGCCATTGATAGCCAGTTGGTGTCCCACCGGATCGTGATCACCCGCCCGGAGATTAACGGGAAACGATTGGGGTCCTTGCGGTTGAGAAATCAATATGGGATAAATATAACCCGCATTTACCGGGCAGGTATCGTGTTGCTACCCACGCCGGACCTGATCTTGCAATTGGGTGATCGATTGACGGTGGTCGGGGAGGAATCGGCCATCGCGAAGGTGGAGAACGTGGTGGGGAATACCGTGAAAGATTTGGACGAGCC
>OLIS01001203.1_pt1 | contig 18985 bp, 14 predicted proteins | sample 1601351 | NCBI WGS metagenome assembly OLIS01 (sample SAMEA2452122, study PRJEB22498) | human gut metagenome | biome: human feces; feature: human gut; material: feces | place: Australia | collected 2012
TTTTTGAGGTAGAGCAACACCTTGAATTTTTCTACTTTCATACGCTTATATTTTTAGTGGCAAATTTACCTGTTTTATAAGCGTTCTTTAATATGCAAAACTATGACAATCAGTGTAATATATCGCTGTTTTAAATTATTTGATCCACTCTTCGTTACCTTGTCCCAACCGGTAACAGCCCTGCTAACGATTTGGTAACCGAACATCTTCAATAATCCCCACCTTCTTGCTTTTTTCTCAAGTGGAAGAATATAGAGAAATTAATTGGTATACAGCAGATTGGGTTATACTTTCTTCTCGTATCAGTTGTTCATATAACTTCTTTTTTTCCATTCCTCCCGTCATACTTTCGCCACGTTACTGGTGATGGATGGGGTTTCTATTTACAAGATTCAAAAATTCTTGGGACATAAATCCGTGGGAATGACAGAACGTTATTTGAAATATGATTTGAAAATGGCGCAAGTAAACATGGAACAAATTGATACTTTTGGGTAATATTAGAAATTCGGTAAGTCTACAACCCATCCGATGGTATAGCTGTCAAAGATTTTAGAAGCGAGAAACGTTGGTAAAAAATAATTACTATTTTTGCAATAGTTCTTCGGGACTAAAATATAGAAATAAAGAGGTGCCTTAACCTATCAAAATCGCCAAATTTTAGATACATATACGAGGCACGGATAGCTCCCCATATAGGGTGGGTTGTTTGTCTGTGTATATGTAGGTGTTTGGCGATACCTGATAGGCGTGGGCTGCAACCCACTTCTTTTTAGATAATGCCTATCAATGGTTGCGGAAGGCGTAAAATAATAATAATGAAATCAACTAAAATACTTTGGAGTGTTATCGTTTGCCTTGTTTTAAGTTTGAGTGTTTCTATTTTGGCGAATATTGGAATTATTAATTTGTCAACAGTTTTCAAAAGCTCTATCACAACAGAGAATGTCGAAAAAGTTTTACAACTTTCTGACATAGAAATGACATTAGATCGGGAATGGAGTTTGCCTAAAGGTTCTGTCGTGGTTAAGTTAGACTTTAAAGTAAAAAATATCAGTAAAGAACCTCAAACAATATACCAGACTAATTTAAGTATATTTGATTACAATGACTGTCGTTATGATGTTTCCACGACATTTTATTCAAAGCGAAATCCATTACAATTTTCTGAAACTCTTAATCCTAATAATCAAAAGGAGTTATCCGTGATATTTGAAGTTCCACAAAATGAATTGTATTGCGTAGGATTTTCTAACAATATTGACTGTGTTGGAAAACAAATTTTTGTAGATAAGATTAGGAATATAAAATGTGAGTATGAAACATTTAAAGAGATGATAAATGTTCGAGATAGTTTATTAAAACAGCCATCAAAGTATAAAAAAGAACCAAAGAAGAAAGTAAAAAAAATTATTCCAGAAGTAGTGTTTACTGAACCGGAAAAATCCGTTTATGAATCTTTGACGAAAAAAGGAACAAATCCAGATGAGGAAATAAAAGTTGATTTAAACGACTTTTTAGGCACTCTTGACGATGGAACGGACTGGAATTATACCGAACTATCAGAAACAGACTGCAAGGTGTTAGCAAGGCAGAAAATCTATTATAGCGAAAATAAAGGTGCTTGGGTAAAAGTAAAACCTTCTAATGATGATACTTCCGCATTAGAAAGACAGAAACGTATGGAGATTGCAGAAAAAGAGATGAAAGAACAACCTACATGCAATATATCATTTGATTTACAAGGTCGTCAAGTGAAACAGATTCCAACGGTAGCAAATAGTGGTTCTATATCAGGCAATGTAATTTTAAAAATTGAAGTGTCTCCAGTCGGAGAAGTTGTTAAATGTGATATTGATAATCGTTCGATTGTAAAAGACACGGAGATTAGGCAACAATGTGTAGAGGCTGCATTAAAAACAGAATTCAATGCTATAAATAGCAAAAGAAATCAATTTGGAATGATGAGGTTTAATTTCAGAACAAATAAATGATTATTTTTCTCTCGGGCCATTCTGAACGGAAGCATTTATTATCTTTGGATTGAATTATTCAAAGTAGCAAATGATAGATAATTTAACTATAACAATACCAGAGTGTATTTGTAAGCCATCAGCAAATGCAACGTATAAAGGTCGGGAATATCAATGGAGTGTTTATTGGCTGTATTATGATGTAAATGATGACAATGAAGCTTTTCTTAAAATAAGATATGATCGAGCAGCCCAAATAGTCAGAATAGAAGGTAGTATTAGAAAGTGGTATTTGGGAATGTTCTCGTTAACCGACTTAACTCCACGTCAATTTAGACTTGCGATGAAAAGTATTTCGGAGTCGTTACAAATTGATTGGGATAAGTTACGTGGAGGAACCATAACAAATTGTGAAGTAGGATTAAATATACAAACCCGGATTCCAGCCCAAAAAGTAAATGAACTTATCCGAAAATACCGAGGTCTTAAATACTATCGCTATGAATTTGAAACGGTGGGTTTTCTAGGAGAACATTCCAATCTGAAATTGTATGATAAATACGAAGAGCTTATAAGTAATTTTGGAAAACATGACAAGGATGGAAAGGTAAAAAAGCATTTTGAAGAGCTAAAGAAAAAAAGCGTTTATACATATAGGATTGAAGTGACATTGAAAGATAATCGCTCTTTCTCGTTGGCTGATTTGGATCATTTATCAACCATTGGAGGAATAGTTGATAACTACCACGAATTAATAGAGTATTGGGTGAACGAATGCTCAAAGGTGGAGGTCGGGTTGAGTATAAACTATGATGATGAGAGAATGACGAAAAGTGAATATGCTATTTTAATAGGAATATATTCGCAAGGATTCTTCGCTTTTTCAGAAGAGTATGCAAGGAGAAGTCTGCATATGAAAAATGCGAAAGGAAAGAAAACAGGAGCATCAGCATTTACGGCTATTTGTAAAGCTAAGAAAGAAATTAGTACAGTCGTAGAACGTTACCGAGAACCGAAATCATATCATGCGTCAAAATTTCGAGTTGATATATACAAAACCCTGAAAAGATTATATGGAGATGTTCCTCAAATTTCGATGAAGGAATTAATTTTGGGTTTGTGGGGAGTGAAAGGAAACGTCAAAAATAAAAAATCGCCCCTATCGAATTAGGTAATCAAATTATAAAATTGAGTGGTTTTTGGACTGAAAAATGACATATATAGTATGAAAGTACTAGTATTTGTCCGTATTTTGGTCAATACTGTAATTATTAAAGGCTTTCTATCCTAAAAAGGTAGGGTGTAAACCCCCATGAGTGTTTTTTTGTTTTCACAGTTCGATAGGTAGTCGAGAATATCAAAAGTAATTCTTTATATATTGAAGGTTGGATCGTTATTTCGTGAAAATTGAAACGTAGAGGGAAAATCTCACGCCTCCTAGTATTATTGTGGTGACTATTGCGTTTCTTTTGTAAATGGTGTAAAATACAATCTAAATGCTGTTAAGTAGTCGGAAGTACAAACGTTATATTTCATTATTGTATTTAAAGTGCAAAGGTGGTTATGATTTTGGCTGTTTGTTCTGTGGTTAATGGAAATCAAGTACATTTTTGAATTAGTATTTCTATTAATACGATAGTTCTAAAAATATATTGTATTTTTAGAACTGAATTTTGTATGAAATTAGTTCTCGTTATGATGCAAGCGAATCTAAAACAATTAGTTTTTTTCTGGGTTGAGAAATATAGAAACTTGGAAAATGTTGGCGTGAATTTTGGTTCTGAATTTGTTTTTCAAGTACAATATTCACATGGAGTAATTCAAATAGAAAAAGAGGGGAATGGAAAATATGTGAACGATTTTTTTCTGTCTGAGACAGATAATAAAGTGAATAATATTTCAGCGATTATAGGAGAAAATGGCAGTGGTAAATCTAATTTACTTGCTGCATTGAGAATAGCATTGTCACATAATTGGGGTAATTATAATTTAGGTATAAAAGATAGTAAGTTTCTGTTGATTTTTAAGACGAATGTGGGTTTTGGATATATTTCGAATGCAGAAGTGGTGACAGGTACTTTAGTGCCTCTTTCTTATGATGATCTAGCTGTTATTTACTATTCTCCCATAATTGATTTTTCTAATTACTCTCCCGGTTATCCAAGTTTCAAATATGATGTTTCATCTAATGTATTGTTGTCTGAAGAATATCTTGATGTACAGGGATTCCGTTTTGAAAATAAAGATCCAATTTTATTTCATAAGCATCAAGACACTTGGAGGCAAATAAATTTTGTCCAAAATTTATCCAAAACACAGCGAAAAGCAATAAGTGAATTAATTCGTTTACCAGAAAAAGTTACAATTTCAACTTATTTATCAGGAAGAGTAAACAAGGAGCATATTCCGGTCGAATTAAATTCTTGCTTTGAGGCTTTGCTTGATAAGTTTAGGGGTGGTCAAATCGATGATGTTAATAATGGCAATTATACAGGTAGTTCTTTATATCAAAAATTAGTATTGGAGCAGTATATTACAAATTTGTATTTATGTTTTGATATAGAATATCCTCAATGGAATTTTCCTCTAAATGATATACTGAGCGTAATTGTAGATGGGACGGTTTCTGCAGAAAAAGGATTTGAAATTTTATTGGGAGAGTTAAGTTCAAAACGAGAGTTGAATTTAAATGTGATTCCAATACTTGAATTTTGGAAAAAATTGAAGTCGTTATTAGAACAAGGAGAATTGCTAGATCATAAAGGTGTTGTAAGTACTTCTTTTAAGATTCCTATTGCAGAAAGTAAAGATTTGATGATTCTGTACATGAAATATCTTTCAGAACTGAATAAATATAGGACTGTTCATAGTCATACGAAAACAGACCTGTATTATAATTTTGGTTTTATGGATTTGGATTGGCATGAATTAAGCAGTGGAGAAAAATCTTATTTGAATTTGTTTTCAAGGTTATATTGGGCAAGAGAGTTAATTAGTCGAACGAAAGAACGTTTTAAAGATAATTTATTGTTTCTGATAGATGAGGGTGAAGCAGGATTTCATTTACAATGGCAAAAAGATTACATTAATAATTTAATGCAAGTGATTTCAGAAATATTTACACTTAAAAAAGGGCATTTGAATGAGAGAAGTCTCAATATTCAAATTATATTTGTTTCCCATTCACCATTTAGTTTGTCTGATCTTCCCAATTATAATATAGTTTATCTAAAATCAGGGCGTGTGTTACAACTTGAAGAACGGCCACCTTATTCTTTTGCTGCTAACATTCATAATTTAATGACTCATTCTTTTTTTCTTAAAGATGGTTTGGTTGGACAATTTGCGATAAAAAAAATTAATGCTCTAATTAAACTTCTTAATTCGGAGGAAGAAAGTGATAAATTGAATATGGAAAAAGTTATTGCTATTATTGATGAACCTATATTGAAGCAACAATTGTTGTCAATGTATACAAGGAAATATGGTGAAGAAGAAGAGAAAAAATTACTGAGACAACAAATAAAGGAATTGCAGGAGAAATTGAATAAATTGAGCTAATATTGAATGATAAATATTGTTACATCTAAAACTTCTTTGGCTTTTGATGAACATTGGAAATGTTTAAAACCAATGTTAGAAAAGCGTATAAAGAATATGACTTTTTCGATAGAACAATGTGAAAGAGTTATAAAATGTAGACCAGATGAAATGCTCCCCTTGTTTATGGAATGGCAACAACAAGGGATTATTGAAATAAAACCAGAACGGAAGGGGGGTAAAGTTGTTAATGAGCAATATATAGAACAAAAAAAGGTTTGTAGTATTTTTAATTATTCTGAATTCACGAAAAAAGAGAATGAGAAAAAAGGGAAATATGGAGCATATCAATTAGCTGAAAATTTAGATATTCGAGTTTGTCCTTATTGTAATAGGATGTTTACAACAACAGTTAAACTTCAAAAAAATGAATTCATAACTCGTCCTACTTTTGACCACTTTTTTTCACAAAGTGCTTATCCTTTATTTGCTCTTTCTTTTTATAATTTAATACCAAGTTGTACTATATGCAATGAAACAATAAAAGGAGCTAAAGAGTTATCTTTAGATAGATATATTCATCCATATGTGGATAACGAAATGAATAATTTTGATTTCGATTATGAACCTAAAGGAATTAATGGTGTTGCTAAAATATTTATCAACGTAGATGAAGAAAGTAAAATCGCAAATACTTTAGATTTTTTCCAAATACGTTCAATTTATAATTGCCATAAAGATATTTGTGAAGATATGGTACAGTTGAGAGATATTTTTTCTCCGGCTTATCTAGATAGTTTGATAAATACGTTTCAGTTAGATGTTACGAAAGAGGAGTTGTATCCTTTGATATTTGGAACATGTTTGAATGAACGAGACTTCCATAAATATCCATTTGCTAAATTGAAGAAAGACATAGCTAAAAGATTAAGATTCTTGTAAATAATTTGAATATGGCCATTAATGATAATTTGTTGAAGGAAGAAATTTTACAGTTGATAAATTCTCAACGAGAGGGGGATTATTGGGACTTTAAGGTTGAACCACATGAAAATAATGCTTCTCTATTGCATGATATTATTTGTTTAGCTAATAGTTTACATATCGGAGAGAGATTTTTAATATGGGGTGTCACTGACCCTAGTGTTGGATGTAAAGTAGTTGGGATACCAGAAAAAAATAGGAAAAGTCAAATTCAAATAGTTGATTTCCTGAGAACGGTACAATTTGCTGGTATATATCGTCCTGAAATAGAATTGAGAAGTATAAATATTGATGATAAAGAAATTGATGTATTGATCATTTTTGATCGTCCTTATAAACCATATTTTTTGTCAAAAGATTATCGAGATAGAGGAAAATGTGTTCGGGCAAATTATATATATTCTAGGGTCAATGATGGTAATACGCCTATTGATAAGTCTACAGATTATATTATGATAGAAAAAATGTGGCGTCAAAAATTTGGTCTAGATAATACGCCTTTAGAAAGGATGAAATTATTTCTAAACAAGCCTGATGATTGGATTAAGGATATTGATAATAAGAGATATGCGTATTGTAAGTATTCTCCTGAATATCATATAGAATTTTCCGAGATGGAGAAGTTTTATGAACCTTACAGTTTTTTTTATCCTAATGAAGTTTCTTATATAGGACGAGCATTATTTAAATATCATACAACGATCTTATTTGAATTAGAATATATGTGTTGTGATGAAAGGAGAATCACATTAGCTGTACCTCAATATGAATATTTAGCGCTTAAAAATGTATGTAATTGGTATTACTATTATGAATTGGATTCTTTGCAAGGTTTTTTCTTGGCTTTTTTAACAAATTCCACTTTTGACTTTGTTTCACGGGGAGGAGCTGCACCTTTTATTTGTTTCAAGAATTCTGAAGAACGTAAAAAATTTAATGAATATATATTAGCACATCAGGATGTGTTAGAGAAATGTGAGGTAGATATTACTGTAAAGGAAGCCTTCAAAATGATGTGCCAGAAAGGAAAAAATAGTGTGATGGATCCAATTTTTGCATACAAGATGTGGCAGATATATGGTATTTGGAAATTAGATAATAATTAAAAATGGGATAGAATCTTTTTAATATTACTTCTTCCCGATAAAAAATCTAGTCGAAAATGCGCCCCTATCTGCGCCCCTCTCAAAAACTAAAAGCTCTGAAACCTTTGATTTTATTGGGGTTTCAGAGCTTTTTTCTGAGGTCGGTAGCAGATTTGAACTGCTGTACACGGTTTTGCAGACCGCTGCCTAACCGCTCGGCCAACCGACCCTTTTGCGATTTTGCGTGGCAAAGATAAGGCAATATTTTGGATTTCGCAATACCTTGCTATAAATTATTTGGATAAAGTAACGCTTGTGGCTGCAATCTTTCCTCCCAATGGCGGGTTTAGTTTTGAAACCTTGATAGTTACATGGGAAATTTGCGGAAAGGCGTTATAAAGGGCGTCAATCATTCTTTGGGCCACATGCTCCAACAAATGTGAGGTAATCATCATTTCTTTGGCTATAATCTCGTATGCGGTAAGATAATTCAACGCGTCTTCGATGTTGTCTGTTTGGGCCGCTTTGTTGCAATCTGTTTCGATACGGGCGTAAACCATGAATTTGTTCCCCACGACACGTTCTGTTTCATAACATCCGTGGAAAGCAAAAAATTCCATTCCTTCAATTTCGATGATCCCATTCATAATTGTTAATTTTTGTTTTTGTAAAAATAATAGCACCTTTCGTCTTTAAATGCAAAAGAGCCGACGGGAAATGTCGACTCTTAAGATTACATTACTAACTACTAACCTAAACCATACAAACTTATGAAAAATCTTCAATCTCTTAAAGACGCTGCAAAGATAAAGCGTCTATTATAACTAGACTAATTTTAATTGTTAATAAAAGCTATTTAATGAGTTAATATTGTTTAATGTTTTGTGCTGATAAAGCCATATTTTGAGTAATTGTAAGTGTATGTCATTGTAACTGGGTAATTAATAGGTTTTATCGTGTATAGCTCGTGTGAATGCAGGTGTATTTTTGTTAATTTCTTATTAGTAAATGACCTATAAAATGAATTTTATTTGTAAGTTTAACAAGTGGTTTTAGATGAATAAATTAATATGATGAATTGGATAAAAGTAGCAGATATTCAGCGTCTTATTGAGCAGGCGGGGAAGCTGATAAAAGAGGTGTATGACAAGAGAAATTTTAACGTGGAGCTAAAAGGAGATCATACACCGGTGACGGAAGCGGATAAAATGTCGAGTGAGTATATTACAAGTGCTTTGAAAAAGTTGTATCCGGACATTCCGGTGATTAGTGAAGAGTCGTCGTTGCCGGCTTATGAAGAACGCGAGAAATGGACATACGCTTGGATTATTGATCCGCTGGACGGTACGAAGGAATTTATATATCGGAATGGGCGTTTTTGCATCAATATTGCCCTTCTGGAAAAGGGGAAACCTGTATTCGGGATGATTAATAACGTGTGTGATGGTGAGATATTATGGGCTTTTGCTAGCGGGGAGAAGGGAATGGTAAAAAATGGGAGGGAAGAAATTTTCCCGAATGACGAGGAGAAAAGTTCAAAGTTGAGGGTAGCTGTCAGTTGTTTTCATGTAACGGAATGGGAACTACGATATGTCGATTACCTGAAATCTTTAGGGCATGAGGTGGAACTCGTCCCGTTAGGAGCGTCATCAAAGCATTGTATGCTTGCTAAAGGGGAGGTAGATATATGTCCTAAGTTCGGGAAATGCTCGGAATGGGATGTAGCGGCAGGACAAGTGCTAGTGGAAGCCACGGGTGGTTACGTGGTAAATGCGGAGACAGGAGGGGAGGTCCGTTATAATAAAGAGGATATGATAAGTCCTCCTTTTGTCATGTTTGGCAAGCGTGTTTATGATGAAATTAAAAAAGGGAATAAGACTTTTTTAGATTTCAAAGCAAAAAGTGTAGTAAAAAATGATTATCTTGGGGCTCGAAGAAATGAAATAAAAAAACAAGATATAATGGAAAAACAATACGCTAAAGAATTAGTAGAGTTTATACACGAGAGTCCGACAAACTTTCATGCCGTGGCAAATGCCAAAAAGGAATTACTAGGTAATGGTTATAAACAACTTTTCTCGGGAGAAGCATGGCAAATAGAAAAAGGAGGTAAGTATTTCGTGACGAAAAATCACTCTTCGCTTTTTGCTTTCGAGATTGGCAGTGGAGAGATCGCTGAAGAAGGGTTCAAGATTATTTGTACCCATAGTGATTCCCCAACGTTTAAAATTAAACCGAATGCTGCCATGCCTGTTGCCGGGAAATATTTGAAATTGAACACGGAAGTGTATGGAGGGCCGATTATGTACACGTGGTTCGACAGACCATTGTCCATGGCCGGGCGGGTGATGTTGCGTAGCTTGAACCCGTTGAAACCTGCAACCCAGTTTGTGAATTTCAAGCGTCCGTTGATGGTTATTCCTCACATTGCCATCCATTTCAACCGTGCCGTGAATGACCAAGGTAACCCGTTGAGCAAGCAGAAAGATATGCTTCCCGTGATTGCTATGATAAACGAAACTTTCGAAAAAGATAATTATCTGGTAAAACTTATTGCAGAAGAGATGGGTGTAAATCAGGACGACATACTTGATTTTGACTTGACTCTATATGAATACGAGAAAGGCTGTTTGTTCGGGGCGAACGAGGAGTTCATATCAAGCGGTAAGCTGGATGATTTAGCCATGGCTCATGCCGGGTTAAAAGCATTCGTGGCTTCCGAGAAATGTCGTAAGACGAAAGTGCTTGCTATTTTTGATAACGAGGAAGTAGGAAGTGGAACGAAACAAGGTGCTGGGTCTCCGGTTTTGAGAACGATAATTGAACGTATCGTTTTCGGATTGGGAGGAAAGCCGGAAGATTTATATCGTGCAATTCATAATTCCTTCATGATTTCTGCAGATATGGCTCACGCGCTTCACCCGAATTACGTGGAAAAACATGATCCCACGAATCATCCTGTGATAAACGGTGGTCCCGTGATTAAAATTAACGCGAACCAGAAATATATCACGGACGGGGATTCTGCTGCCGTCTTCAAGACGATCTGTAAGATGGCCGGGGTGCCTTGTCAAGAATTTGTAGACCTGTCGGACATGGCCGGAGGTTCAACGTTGGGAAATATATTATTATCGCAAATGGAAATGCGTGGAGTGGATATCGGTAATCCTATGTGGGCAATGCATTCCGTTCGGGAAACAGGCGGGGTATTGGATCATGCTTACGTGATAAAAGCTTTCACTACGTTTTATAATATTTAAAATTGTTGTTATTTGGAGGGAAGGTCGGGCTGGCAACAGTCCGGCTTTTTTATTATAGAAAAGAATAAAATCATTCAACGTTTAAATCCCTCAAAGACCCGGGCTTTTTCTTGCGTAACTAACTCCCCGGTCATGGTGAGCGTGTTGGAGTGGAATGAAGGTGAAATGTTTGCCGACACCTTATTTGATCCTTGAGGAAGAGTAAGACTCACTTGAGCGGAAATACCGACTCCTTGAACGAGAAAGCTATAAGTAATGCTTCCCTTTTTATCTTTTTTCATCCGGATGTCCGAAACATTACCCTCCACGGTAAAACCTCCCAACCCGTTTTGAAGTGGACGAGGGGTGTCAAAACTGACTTGTACGGTGGCTTTTTTGTTTGCCATGGAAATAAAATTCTTGACAGAACTGACACTTACCGACCTGCCCCGTTTGAAAATCAATCGATCGGCTTCCAGCACGAAAGTGTTGTTTTCCAAAGTGCGAACAGCATCTTGATATAATTGTTCCCTTGCTTTTTGTTGAGCTATTTTCCGCTCTTGTCTGGTTTGTGTACGTTTTTCCTTTGCTGTCATTTGGGTTTGAGCGGCAAGGGGGACTAGTGTTCCTAACGTTAGGGCTAATGCGATGAGTGTAGTGATATGTTTCATAATACGATATGTTTTATTACTTTTTTTACGTGAAAAAGAGGGATGATGTTTTACAAAGATACGGTTATTTTATGGTGTAAGTTGGGAATAACTATAGTATCTTTGCGTATATTAAACAGCGAATTGAAATCAGATGAAAGATCAACATCAAGTTTTACATAAATGCCTGACAGAAGATGTCCCTGCATTTGTTTTGACGGGAAAAGATGTGTGTGCCATCGCGACCTTAAAGACCTATTTGCAGACGGCAATAGAAAAAGGGTGTAGCGACGAATTTATTAATGATATGGTATTAGTATTGCGGGAATTTGAGCGGTTTCAGAACGAAGAGCCCCAAAAAGTGAAGATTCCGGATTAGCATGATCATATCATGCGATCAATACCCGTTGTTTGACACCCGGTCCTATTTGTTCCTTTTTTCACGGAATTTAACGGGTGAAACTCCCGTCATTCGGCGGAAGAAGCGACACATGTACGATGGGTCGTCAAAATTAAGTTCGCTGGCAATGTTTTTTACCGACAAGTCCGTATTCTGTAAATAGGTCTTTATCGTAATAATGGTTTGTCGGTCTATCATCTCTTTGGGAGTAACGTTATCCGAGCGATATATCAGTTTGTATAGATAATCGGGAGTAACGTTGAGTTTGTCTGCATAGAATTTCACATCGCGATGTTTGGTGTGATAGCGATTGAGTAGCATGTAGAATTTCTCCACCAACTTCCATGTTTTGCTTTTTTGATAAGTGTTTCCCTCGTTTATACCCAATCTTTTTATCTCGCAATTTATAGCCATGAACAGGTTGCAGAGATTGTTCTTTAACATCTCTGTGATATCATCATCGCCATGTTTTATGATCCAATCGGTTTGCTTGTACCATTCTAGTAATAACTCGTACTGTTCGGAAGATACTTTGTTAAGAACAGGAGAGTTATACATCACCGTCCAAAAATCAAAGGCGATATTATAAGCTATATTCTCCAAGATATCATAAGAGATGGAAATGTACCGAATATTGAAATTAGCAGAAACTTGAATGGGAATAAACGACATGTCGTATGGCAGAAAAATGAAGTCTCCCTTTGAAACCTTGTAACGTTTGAAGTTTATGCTGACGCTGGCATAACCGCTTGTGCCTAAAAGTATCGTACAGCCGTTTACATCAACAGATTTTCCGATACATTCCCTCAAGTCGGTATCTCCGGATACTCCATATTTGTCAAATTCCCAAAAATTATATTTGATACTGTTCATAACAAGTACAAAAGTACGAACAATTTAATTTAAACAGCTCAATTTGTCCGAAAAAGTACCCGAATAAGCGTGATTATGTTACTTGCTATGTGGATATATGATGGTACATTTGCGTCCACAAAAAAAAGATATATGAGTGAACAAAGCAAGAACTTAAAAAAATACATCATACCGGCCATGCTTGCCAATGTGAGCTTCTTCATTTTGACCATTATCGACGGCATGTTTGTCGGTAATGGCGTGGGAACGGACGCGTTGGGGGCCGTCAATCTTGCCTTGCCGTTTGTCATGATCATTAGTGTATTTGCCGTTTTGTTCAATATCGGGGGAATAACCGTAACAGCTATCCGGATGGGACGCGGGGATATTGAAGGGGCTAATCAGGCTTTCCTGCACTCGTTGATGTACAACGTGAGCTTTGCCTTGTGCATGACCTTCATCGGTACCGTATTCCCGGATAAAATAGCCGTGTTGTTGGGGGCTAATCAGACGTATAAAGAGATGGTATCGGATTATATCTTTTGGTATTCCGTATTTATCCTGCCTGCTTGTCTGTTTTATTGTTTTAACGGATTCGCCCGGAATGACGGCAATCCACAAATGTCAATCAAGGTAGCGCTGACCTGTATGATTGTCAATATCATTGGCGACTGGATTACCGTTTATCCCTTGCAAATGGGAGTCAAGGGAGCTGCCATTGCCACGGGGGTAGCAGGCTGTGCTGCGTTTCTTGTTGCCTCCACACACTATTGGCAGAAGAAAGGAAATTTACGCGTTCGGCCCTTTAAAGTACAGTTTGTCTTATTACGAAAAATATTACTTCGAGGACTGCCGGAGATGATTTCCGAGACATCGGTACCGCTTACCGCATTTTCAATGAACTACATGTTGATCACCTATTTGGGAAATGCATCTGTAAATGCCTTTTCCGCCATAAACTATACTTGTTCCTTGTTCGCATCGTTGATGTGGGGCTTGGCAACAGGCCTTCAGCCTTTATACGGGTTGAGTTACGGGGCGAAAGATGACTACAGCCTGCATTATTATTTTCGTAGCGGAAGACGAATCGCTCTGATTGGAGGGTTGGCAATCTTTGCTCTGACCTTTGTTATCGGTGCTCCCATATGTCGGTTGTTTGGGGTTGATGCAGCCTCCACGCCGATCGTTATCGCCTCCCTTCCGAAATTCTGTTTGAATTTCGTGTTTGCGGCAATGAGTACAGTGGTTTCGGCATACTTGTATTCAACGAAACGTACCCAATACGCGATACCGTTAAATATATGCCGTGGAGTGATATTCAACGTGTTGTGCATAAATACACTGCCTCTTATTTTCGGCTATGATTTCGTATGGTACTCGATGGCTGTTGCCGAGGCAATTTGCCTGATCCTCGCTATTGTATTGCAAAAAATGTCAGAAAAGAATGGAATAATATACAAATAAAACCTCAAATTTAAATGATAATGAAAGTGAAAGCTATTGGCTTATTAGCCAGTATTGTGACCCTGTGTGCCTGTGGCAGCGGTCAGATACAACAGGAGCAGGTACAACAATACCCTGTAATCCAGGTAAATAAAAGCTCCATCGAATTGCAAGAATCTTATTCGGCTACGATGGAAGGACGTCAGGATGTGGAAATCTATCCGCAGGTATCGGGAACTATTTCTAAACTCTGCGTGAAGGAGGGAGAACAAGTAAAGAAAGGGCAGCCCCTCTTTGTAATCGACCAAGTGCCTTATCAGGCTGCCTTACGCGTGGCAACCGCCAATGTCCGTGCGGCAGAAGCTCAGGTTGAAACAGCCCGACTTGACTACGACAGCAAGCAGATGCTCTTCGACGAGGAGGTGATTTCTGAATACGATCTTTTACAGGCAAAAAATGTATTGGCCATTGCCAAAGCCGGATTGGAACAGGTAAAAGCGCAGGAAATCAATGCAAGAAACGACTTGTCGTACACCGAAGTAAAAAGCCCGGCTAACGGCGTGGTGGGAACATTACCCTATCGTACCGGAGCATTGGTGGGGCCGTCCATTCCACAACCGTTGACCACTATATCGGATACCGAACAGATGTATATCTATTTCTCCATGACGGAGAACGACATCCGCGGTCTTATCCGTCAGTATGGCACGCCCGACGAGGTTATCAAATCCCTGCCCGCAATTACCCTTCGTCTCAATGACGGCACGGAATACGAACAGAAGGGACGTATTGAAACCATCAGCGGCATCATCAACCCGCAAACAGGAACCGTTTCGATTCGATGCGTCTTTCCTAACGAAAAACGTTTGCTTTTCAGCGGTGGAATCGGCAATGTCGTCCTGCCTCATCAAGAAACGGATGCGATTGTGATTCCGCAGAGTGCCACCTACGAAATTCAAGATAAAATCTTTGTGTACAAGGTGATAGATGGAAAAGCCGTTGCCTCTGAAATTGTAGTAGCCAAACAAAATGACGGCAAGCACTATATCGTTCGTGATGGCCTTACCGTGGGTGACAAAATAATATCCGAAGGTGTGGGTCTCGTGCAAGACGGGGCGGAAGTATCAATCAAAGAGTAAGGAGGAACTATGAATTTAAAAACATTTATCGACCGTCCGATTCTGTCCATCGTTATTTCTGTGGTGATCACATTGATCGGTGGACTGGCCGTCACCTCTCTTCCGGTGGAACAGTACCCCGATATTGCCCCTCCCACGATATCTGTTTGGACCAACTATCCGGGTGCAAATGCTGAAACGGTACAGAAAGCGGTTATCGTTCCGCTGGAAGAAGCCATCAATGGAGTGGAAAATATGACCTATATCACCTCCACGGCTTCCAATAATGGCGATGCCGAAATTATGATCTATTTCAAACAGGGAACCAACGCCGATATGGCAGCTGTAAATGTGCAGAACAGTGTATCTACGGCGATGGCGCTATTGCCTGCCGAGGTGGTTCAAATCGGAGTGACAACCTCAAAACAGCAAAATGCCGAATTGAAAACCGTGGGCTTGTATGACCCGACGAATACGTACGACATGAAATTTCTCGACAACTATTTCAAGATCAATATTGAGCCTCGGTTAAAGCGTATTTATGGAGTGGGTAAAGTGATGCACTTTGGAGCCAATTATGCCATGCGCATATGGATGGATCCGGCAAAAATGGCTCAATACAAATTGATCCCGAGTGATATTACGGCCGTGTTGGCACGTCAAAATATTGAAGCGGCTACCGGTTCGTTTGGTGAAAACCACGATAATGTCTATCAATACACCATGAAATATCGCGGTCGTTTCTCAACGCCGGAAGAATTTGAGAATCTGGTGGTCCGTTCACTGGCCAACGGCAACATCCTGCGTTTAAAAGATGTGGCAACGGTGGAATTGGGGGCGGAATCTTACAATTTCTTTAGTCAGATCAACGGCAAACCGAGCACCATGTTCTCGATTTACCAGACTGCCGGTACAAATGCCTCTGAAATCATTGGCGAGATTGATGCCACTTTGTCCGAGATAAGCGAAAGTTTGCCCAAAGGGTTGGAATTTGTCAGTTTGAGTGATACCAATCGTTTCTTGAAAGCTTCTATCAAAGAGGTAATCATCACGCTCTTTGTTTCGATACTATTGGTTGTTTTGGTGGTGTATTTATTCTTACAGGATTTGCGTTCCACGTTCATCCCGACCATCTCCATCTTTGTATCCATCATTGGAACATTTGCCTTTATGACGGTGGCAGGATTCTCGATCAACCTCCTGACCTTATTTGCTTTGGTGCTTGCCATTGGTACGGTGGTGGATAATGCAATTATTGTGGTGGAAGCTGTACAGAGTCGATTCGAGGCAGGGTATCGTTCTCCGTATGCCGCCACGTGCGACGCGATGGGAGGCATTTCATCGGCAATCATTATCTCAACGCTGATATTCATGGCCGTGTTCATCCCTGTTTCAATGATGGGAGGAACCTCGGGAACCTTCTACGCCCAGTTCGGTCTTACCATGGCGGCAGCCGTCGGTCTTTCTGCCATCAATGCTCTCACGCTTTCTCCCGCATTGTGTGCCTGGATGTTGACAAGCTTTGTGGATGAGAATGGAAATGAGCGTAAAAACTTTGCAGCCAAATTTCGAAAGGCATATAACGTTGGTTTTAACGCCTTGTTAAAACGCTATAAAAGCGGAGTGATGTTTTTCATCAAACGGCCTAAAATGGCGTGGGCAATCCTTGCGTGCGGTTTGGCTCTTTTGATCGTGTTGATGCGTGTAACACCTACCGGTTTTGTACCGCAAGAGGATATGGCGATGGCATTTGTCAGCATGAACACCAAGCCGGGAACCTCTACCATTGAAAATGAAAAAGTGATGAAGAGAGTTTCTGCTGAAATGGCAAAATTCCCCGAAGTGGACTACGTCGGTTCGGTGGGCGGTTATTCATTTTCCGGTTCCGGTCCGTCCATGAGTTTGCATTTCCTCACGCTTTCCGATTGGGATAAACGTAAAGGCAAAGGACACGCTGCCGATGACGTGATCGCTAAAATATATGAAGTGATATCCGAAATTCCGGATGCCGAAGCTTTTGCAATGGCTCCGCCGATGATTCCGGGGTATGGAATGGGAAATGGTTTCGAACTCTACCTTCAGGACCGGATGGCGGGTGACATCGATGAATTCAAGGCTGTGAATGACCAATTTGTTGCGGCATTGAATGCTCGTCCGGAAATTGACATGGCTTATTCCGCGTTCGACACGCGCTTCCCTCAATATTGGGTAGATATAGATGCGGCAGTTTGCGAGCGTGCCGGAGTATCCACGGTTGAAGTGCTGGAAACACTGTCAGGGTATTACGGGGGCGGTTATGTCTCCAAGTTCAATCGTTTCTCGAAACTGTACCGTGTTATGACACAAGCGGCTCCCGAAGATCGCGTAACGGCAGAATCTCTCAATAAATTCTATGTCCGTACTGCCGCGGGAGAGATGACCCCGTTGTCACACTTCGTCAAACTCAACAAGACGTACGGACCGCAATCACTCAATCGTTTCAACCTCTACAATGCCATTTCCATCAGCGGAACGCCGGCCAGCGGTTATAGTTCGGGAGAGGCATTGAAAGCGGTAGCCGAAGTGGCTGCTGAGGTATTGCCTCGTAATTACAGCTACGAATTCGGGGGAATATCACGTGAAGAGGCCGCATCAGGCAGTAACGTGATCATGATATTTGTACTCTGTATCGTTTTGGTGTACCTGATTTTGAGTGCCATGTATGAAAGCTTGGTGTTGCCCTTTACGATCATTTTGTCTGTGCCTTGTGGGCTGATGGGTAGCTTCCTGTTTGCACAGATGTTTGGATTGGAAAACAACATCTATTTACAAACCGGACTCATCATGCTTATCGGTTTGTTGGCGAAAACGGCCATTCTTATTACCGACTTTGCCGGTGAGCGTAGGCGTTCGGGAATGTCCATCAAACAAGCGGCCATTGGTGCAGCCACGCATCGTTTGCGTCCGATATTGATGACGGCCTTGACAATGGTATTCGGTATGTTGCCGTTGATGTTCTCCTCCGGTGCAGGCGCTAACGGTAACTCATCATTGGGTACAGGTGTCGTAGGAGGTATGGCTGTGGGTACATTGGCATTATTGTTTGTAGTCCCGGTATTTTACATTGCATTTGAGTTCTTGCAGGAGAAAATCCGTAAGCCGATGTATGAGGAGGCGGACCAACAAGTAGAATTGGAGAAGGAAAGAAGCTTGGCGGAACGCAGTGTGTTTAACGAAGATAAATAACTCAAATAGAAAAGTAAAGTATGAGAAAAATTATCATATTATCCGCAGCAACACTGGTACTGAGCAGTTGCGGTATTTACAATAAATACAAACCGGTGTCGGAAGTTCTGGAGGGACTTTATGGTAGTGAGCCAGTCGCTGCCGTCGATACGGCAAACTTCGGTAACCTCTCGTGGAGGGAGGTTTTTACCGACCCATATTTGCAGACTTTGATCGATTCGGCTTTGGTGCGGAATACAGATATGCAGACGGCTCACCTGCGTGTGAAAGAAGCGGAAGCTTCACTCTTGACGTCCAAATTGTCTTATCTGCCTACCCTGTTTTTGGCGCCCGAAGGGGCTGTCAGCAGTTTAGACCGTGCGAAAGCCACACAGACCTATTCTCTGCCTGTCACGGCTTCGTGGGAGTTGGATATCTTTGGAAAGGTAACGACAGCCAAACGTCGTGAGAAAGCTGCCTACGGACAGAGTAAGGAG
>OLIS01001223.1_pt1 | contig 18804 bp, 19 predicted proteins | sample 1601351 | NCBI WGS metagenome assembly OLIS01 (sample SAMEA2452122, study PRJEB22498) | human gut metagenome | biome: human feces; feature: human gut; material: feces | place: Australia | collected 2012
ATTTTTCATTGTTTTTTTAGCTAAAACTCGTGTTTTAACACGAAAATCTTGTCAAAATTGACAAAAAAAAAGCCTCGCAGAGCGTATGCATCTTTTGTGGTTTCCACAAAAGTGCAAATACGTTACTTTCTAGAAAGTAACAAAGCTTTTATGGTATAATTGCATTAACCAAGGAGATGATGAAATATGCCAACAGTTTCAATCGTAAAAGGACGAGGTTATTTAAACCACAACGACAGAACAATCAAACAAGTAAATAGTAGATCGTGGAAACCTGAGTTATCGAATCAAAATATTGTATACGTAAACGAGCCTATTCAAAATGTATATCATGAACTGTTCGATCCAGCTTTGGAAAATTACAATCAATTGCAGATTAAAAAAAATCATCCAGAACGTCAAATCAAAGACTACTACGAACATATTAGTCGTTCCAAACAGGAGAAGCCATTCTATGAATATATCGTGGCATTCGGCAACATAAACGATAAAACTACAGAGATCTATCCAGTTCTTCAACAGTGTTTAGACGAATACAATCGTGATTTTCAATCGAGAAACCCTAATTTCCGTGTAATTCAACAAATAACACATCGTGATGAAGTAGGAATTGACCATACACACATTGATATCGTTCCGGTATGCTCAGGAAATACACGTGGTTTGGAAACCAAAAACAGCTTTACCCGTGCCCTAAAACAAATGGGTTACACTGGAAAGAATGCTTTTATAGACTGGCGAAGGTCTGAAGAAAAGGTAATGTCTGAAATTTTAGAACGTCATGGCCTTGAGTTTGAACGTGGTGACGGACGACAGGAACATTTGAATGTCCGCCAGTATAAGGAATATAAGAAATACGAAGAACTTACCGCTCAAGAAAGGCAACATTTTGAAACATTACAAAAAAAATCTACTGAGATACAACATGATTTGGATCAGCTGAATACTTTAAAACAAAATCTATTAAAGGAAATTGAATCACTAGAGGTTCGAAAAAGCAATTTGGAAAAGACTCTTCTTTTAAATGGTTTAGAAAAGGACTGGTAGATAATTTGATAAGTGAATAATCTAAGTCTGTTGGAAATTTAAATCAGAAAGATGATGTGCTGCCATCATAAAATATGCAGGATGAAGGGAAGGTGGTGCAAAGAATGCATTTAAAAAGATATTTATGTACTGGTTTGATATCCTCTATGATGTTAGTAACTTCATCATTAGGTATACAGGCTAAAAGTACAAGTACGTTGCACATAGAATTAACAGGTGGTTTAGGAACAGCTGAAATCATGACGGATGAAGATATAACCTATCCAGTGGATGGTGGAGATGATTCTTTTTCCTTTGATAAGGGGACACAGTTGAAGATAACGATTCATTCAAAATATGGTATCGACTCCGTACAAGATGATAGTTCCGTCTTAAAACAAAAAGGTAAAAAAATCGAAAAGATATCTGCCAAAGATTATACATTTACTTATAAGACACAGGATATAGATACCAATTTGACTGTAAATCTGACTGAGATGCACTCTCGTTTCAAAATCACCTCAATCAAAGAGGATGATAAGGGCAATGTAATTGCAGCTCAATCAAAGTATAGATGTGTAAAAAAAAGCTTTTACGAAGAAGCTGACGAGAATATTGATAAAGCTATTGAACTGGCACAAAAAAACGGTTTAGAAAGTGATTATCAAATTCTAGAGTCTGATGAGAATGGAGTGCTACAATCGAATGATTTTTTAAAGGGTACTTACATTATTAAAAAAATAGATGATGAATTTGAAACTGAACCTTTTGAGCTGATTGTAACAAGAAACAAAGATATTCAATATACATATATTCGTTTAAATAATGGATATGAGCTTTCTTCTGATAAAACGGGGACAGTAAATATAATTGAAAACAACCAAACAATTCAGTCAGCAACAAGAATCATTTTAAAAAATAAGAATGATAAGCTTGTAGAAGATGATGGAACATTTAAAATCAAAATGCTGACCAGTGATGGAAAGGTGTTGAAAAATTATAAAAATGACTATTTAAAAACAAATAAAAAAGGATATATCAGTATGTATGACGGTGTGCGTTGGATAAGTACATTTACATTGAAAAAAGGCAGATGTGTATTACCTGTTGTTCTTCCTAATGGCGATTATAAAATCGCAAAAGCAAATCTAAAGGATAGCAGTTTAAAGACTTCTGACTTTAAAATTTCATCCAATACCATATCCGGTTTAGATGGTGATAGTCAGCCAATTAGCAACACTGTATTGCAGGTAAAAGGAAATTAATGTATGTACGATTTTTCAAAAATCAAATTTGATACGTTCTGGAGAGAACCTCAAAATAGGGTGTACCTAAATGATATGTATGAACCTTTGCCTAACGCACCTAAAGATGTCATAGATAGTTATAATCGTTATAAAGATCAGATTAGTCAGGCAAAACAAAATATATTAAAATCTATATATAAAGGAACATAATCATTAAGGCAGATTGCCTTAATGATTGAAACGTTTGTATTTTTTTAAATCTTATATTAAAGTAAAATGGAATTTATAACAAAAGGAGAAATTAAAATGAACAAAAAAGATTTAGTACAAAATATTATTATGAACAACCCCGCATTAACAAAAAAGAGCGTGGATGAAATTGTCAACAGCGTGTTTAATGATATGGCAGAAGCCTTATCTAAAGGTGAAACGGTGGATATTTTTGGATTTGGTAAATTTGAAGTCACTGAACGTGGAGAACGTGATGGTATCAATCCTGTAACAATGGAAAAAATCAGAATCAAAGCGTCTAAAAACGTTAAATTCAGACCTTCAAAATCATTAAAAGACAAAGTAAACTAATTGTTTTGCATTAGTTTATATTCTGGCTTTCATGTCTTATATCGACTTTTTTTCGACATGATGTAAGTCCAGATAGTTCAAGTCCTGTACCCTGACAGGACTTTTTTTAGTTGCAGTGACTGATTAAATGCGGTGATTAATTAATAATAACTGAAAGGGGTTTGATATACCTAAATAGATTAAGATTAGATGATAGGTCCTCCTCATGGTGAGGACTTTTTTAATGTTTTAAATTGATGTGTAAGGGGGAGTTTATGAAAAAATTAGAACGATTATGTTGTGTCTTAATGATGCTTTTGACACTTATTGGCTGTAGTTCGTCTACACCTCAGACACACGATGTCATTTTTCAAGATTCAATCCGTATTGATTTGGGGGATGAGGATGTAAATACAGCAGAGTATGTAAAGCGTATTGATTCATACCCAATATCCGGCTCATCTATTGACGGAAACAAGATACATGTAAGTAACATTACAATGCTCTGTCCATCGTTAAAAAAAGGGGATCTGGACAAACTAGGCAAGCAGGAGCTGATCTATACGATTGGCGATGAAAAATACACAGTAGAAGCAAATATTGTTGATAGTGTCAAACCTGTGATCAAGGTCAAGGATGATAGTTTGACTTTTGAAGTAGGCGAAATGAAAGGTATCAACAACTATTATTCTGTGTCGGACAATTATGATGCGTCCAAGGATATAAAGGTAAAAGTCAAAAACATTGATAAATTAAATAAAAATAAGACAGGGACTTATAAGTTAGTAATCAAAGCTTGGGACACATCAGGAAACACAGCATCCAAAAAATTAACAGTTATTATTAAAGACACAAAAAAGGAACAGGAAGAAAAACAAAAAGAAGAGGAAAGAAAAAAAGAGGAAGAAAAGAAAAAAGCAGAGGAAGAAGAAAAGCAAAGAGAAGCGGAAAGGCAACAGCAACAACAGCAGAGTACTCAGCAATCTCAAGCACCTTCTACGAATACAAATAACAATGTATCAAATTCACCTGCAACATCTAATTCTTCCGTCCAGACTCAACAGCCAAGTAGCAGTACACCTGTTACAAGGGATTATTTGTTTTCGCAAGGCTATGACATGTCATCAGCCCCAAGTGCCTGTCAATCCGCATTAATGGCATCTGGACGTTCAGGGTCATGTACACCATTACAGGATAGCAATGGCATCTATCTTGGAATGCGACTTGTTTTAAATTAAAAGGAGGATATACTTATGAATCTTGCAATTACTATTTTTGACATTGCCATGATGACACTTGTTTCTTGGGTTTTCTTAAAAAAACCATTGGAAGATAAGGATATCGAAGGCGGTCAGTCTTTATTGGTACGTATTGTTGTCGGTATCGTTGCTGGACTAGTTGTCAGCTTTATGATGAGCTTATAGGAGGTTTTTTATGGGAGCTTGGAGTCAATTGTTTGAAGTTTTTAATCCTGCATTGACATCTTTACAGACATTCTTGCAGGCAATTGCAGTATTAGGAGCAGGATGCTTTGCTGCATACTACAAAATTCGTGAGATGTTTGCAGGTCCACAGGAAGATCAAATGTATTCACAGAAAACTAAAGGTGTATTTATAGGATTGATTTTCGTGTTTATTATTCCAGTGTTGATTAACATCTTCAAAACATTATTTATGAAAAGTTAATTTTAAATAAAGAGGGTTGCGGGTTTTCGCTACTCTCTTTTTTAAGATTTATAGGACAAATTATTCTGTTGTTCTATAAATCTTAAAATTAAGGCAATGTGCCTTAATTTTTGAGGTGCATATATTACAAGGAGGATAAGAAATATGCCGGTAATGGAAGAAAATAAGTTTGAAACTGCGAAAGTTGCTCTGGAAAAGAAATTTGAATTTGAGACGATCGAAAAGAAAATCAAGGAGCTTGGATGGGATAAAGATAATAATATTATCATTACTTATTACCAGAATATCCTTGGCTCGCTAGATACCGTTAAGAAGGTATGTGGTTTTATGGACTGGTTTGATAAGGAAAAAAACGGGGTCGATGTGACAAATTTTAATGTCTCAACAGTATCTTCACTTTTAAAGAAGTATAGAATTTGGGTTGTTGATAGTGGCAGAGCAGAACCTGTTGAAACAATGTTGGATGAACAAGACACAACAAATGATTTGTACAATGACACTACGAATGACAATGAATCGAACGCCTGTGGTTATGTAGATAACAGTCAGGTTATAGAATCTATTGATAATTTGACACAGGTTGTAAACGAAACAAATAGAACAGTGAACGAAATTAACGAAAATGATACAACATTGAAAACATATGAAGCTATTGGAGCAATGGAAAAATTACTAAGGAATCAGATGAAACAGAAAACGATGAAAAAAGCATCTTTTGAACAAGTAGAAGGTTTATCTAAGGATGTAAAAGGGTTGATAAATAAATCTGAGTCCATGCAGACAGTTGTTGAAAGAATTGATGGAGCCTTGCCTAAAACTGTAGAAAAAATGTACACATCAATAGATATTACAAAGTCTTTTCTTGTAGGCATTGGAAGTTGTCTTGGAGGTATTATCATAATGGCTTTAGGCATCTGGATTATTAAATTGCTATTCTAAGAAAGGGTGATTATATGATACATAATGTAATGTTTGCTGTGGCAACACTTCCAAATAACCACTATCTTTTCGGTGGATTGATTGAAGGTGTAAAAAATAATGTTGTTCGTGGTGCACAGGATCTGTTACAGTCATTTTTTTGGAGTATTTTAAGTGGTCTTTTAGGTATGGTCAATTCACTTTTGAATTCGATTGTTAATGGTGTTATTGGTCTTGACCTGTTTTCCCACAATGAGTTTTTATCGACTGCTTTTAACTGTTCATTAGCACTGATGTTTCTTGCAATTCCGGCTAAGATCACATGGGAGATTGTTTCAGCTATGATACGTGATGATGATGCAGGTATGGATATACATAAAAAATTGGGCAGTACTGCTTTAGGTATTGCGATTGCCTGTTCACTGACTGTAGGGATTACAAAAATTATCAATCCAGTCATGCAGGATGCATCCAAAGCAATTTTAAATGTAAATCTGACAAACGAAATAAAGTCGGATTCAGCAACATCTCAGTTAGGTGACTCACTGATTGAATCTGTTTTGATTTCGTTTGGAGGTTTGCCTAAAGATGGAGATTATGGGGCTTCAAAGTTTGTAGAACAGTACAACAAAAATGAATTGAAGATCACAAAACGAGATGGTGATAACTATGTCTGGGACTTTAGTATATTTATGGCAATTATTGGAATGTGTGTATATGTAGTAATGCTTTTTGTCATATCTATACAGATCGCAGTGCGAGTCATTTCCATAGGTTTTTATTATGTCATAGGACCTCTCGCCTGCACGAGTATGACAAATTACCAAAATCCACAGGCTTTTAATGTATGGAAAGCAACAATATTTGGTGCATGGGCACAGAATCTGACACAAATATTTCTATTGTCACTGTTTGTAGGACTGCTTGAATCCATATCATCAGCAACATCAACCATGCCAGTAGCGTCCGTTGCACTTTATTTTGGTGCATTTTCTCTTATCATGACTGCACCGAACTTTGTGCAGGCTATGATTGGTGGATATGCTTCTGGTATTCTAGACACTTTAAATCAGTTCAGAGGTGGACTTGGTATGGCTAAAAGCTTGGTAACTGGTGCTGTCGGTTCTGTGATTGGTCGCAACAATCCACACACAGGACACTTGGAAGGTGGAGCACGTGGCAAGATTTTAGGTGATGTCAACGGTCAAGGAAACCGAGTTGGTGGAGCACGTGGTGCTATTTTTGGCAATCCAGACAGCAATGGTAATCGTAATGGTGGTATCAAAGGTGCTACATTAGGTAATTCCATGAATATGGGTGGTGTTACTGGTAGACAAGGTGGTATCCGTGGTGCTATTTTTGGCAACGATCAGCTGGCTTCTGGTGTTGGTGGTACTATTGAACGTACAAGAGCAGGTGGTATGGCGAACATTGGCGGTAAGAAAAGAACGGATTCTTTCAACTCCGCAGGTCAAAAAACAAGCTCAATGCAGAAAAGACGATTATCGGCTTTCAGAGGTTCAGATTCTACAGCATTTAACCCGGAAACAGGTGCTCAGATGGGTGATCCAGTACATCAAAGAGGACCAGTGCCTATGTTTTTAAATGATTTAGGTAATCGTTTCTCTGGTGGAGGTAGCGACCAGTCTGGTGATGGTGGCGGAAGTGATACATCTACACCAAATTACACTTCTTTTAATTCCGGTGGTGGCGGTGCTTCTGGTGGAGGAAGTTCAGGCGGAACAAGCGGAGGTTCTGGTGGTTCTTCTGGTGTTGGTGGCAGTACAGGTGGTGCTCATTCTTTCCAGATGCATAGCAGTGCATCAACACGTAATAGTTTAAGCGGAGCACAATCTTCAGGTCCAAAGCCACAGCCACAAGTTCAAAGGCCTTCATCAAGCACAAAGCCTGCTGTTAGATCGTCTGGTACAAATGGTAATACTAAACCTCGCAGTCAAGCTCAAAAGCCAAGTGCTTCAGGTGTACATACATATAAAATGAAAAGCAGTGGTGAAATTCGAAATTCATTAGGAAATAGAGGTAATAGTGGAGGTAAAAAATAATGGGATATAACAAAACAACAATTATCGTTGATAAAGAATCTGTAAAACCAATTTTAATTTGGAAATTTTCTGGCTTGGATTGTGTGTTCATGGTTGCAGGATACCTTGTAGTGTATTATCCAGTAAAATTCTTTTTCAATGATTTTATTGGATTGATTATGGGAGTTGCTATGTTTGCTCTTGTAGGTGTTCTGCTTGTTGAAATGCCAGATCATTTATCTATTATCCAGCATATACAGATGTGGTATAACTACCGTTATAAACAGCCAAAGGAATACTTTTACATTCCAAAGGAACGAACACATGGTACAGTCAAAACAAATTCTGATGAGGATTCAAAGGAATGGATTGAATATCAGAATATGATTCAGGAAAACAGATTGTCAAATGAAAATTAAGGCAATCTGCCTTAACTTAAAGAAAGCAGAGAATGACCGATTGAGTCATTCTTTTTTTAATATAAAGGAGTACATTAATGTTTGGGATTTTTAAAAGAAAAAATAAAAATAAGGATATAGATCCTGTTAAAGAAAAACAGAAACTTGTCAACGACAGTATCAAAAACTCCAAAAAGGAGAAAAAAAAGAAAAAGAAAAAACAGCCGAAGATTGATAGATTTGACATCAGAGATGCCATTCCTTTTACATATGACGAGGAAAAGAATATGTTCAAGGACCTTGATGGAAACTATATCATGATGGTTCGTACAGCCGGAACAAATATTTTCGGATTCAAGGATAACGACCAATACGCATTTATACGTGCGTTTTCAAGGATCTTCAACAATTCGATTGGTGCAGGGCAGATCTATTCGTATATGGTTGGTGCGGATGTGGATGGATATGTAGCTGATTTTCAGTATTTTAAAGATAATTTAAATTTATCAAACCCACAGGATCGCATTCGATATGAAATTCTGGATGAAGCACAAAGAAGATTGAAATATACAGCATTGACGAAAGAACTTGTGGATCGCTGTTTTGTGTTTATCCTAAAAGGACAGGATATTTTTCAATTAGAACAGAGATGCCAGGAAATTGTTGCTACACTTGGTTCTTATCAAAAGACAAGTATATTAGATTTTATGGACACTTTTCTTGTGATATATAATTTCTATCACCCACAGGCATCGAAATTGTTTACTGAAATGGCAAAAGAAGCCGATGATATCATGGATTATTTATATCCAACACGTATTGGTATGGTAGATGTAGGCTTTAGACAATGTGTTGAACTTGACAGGGTGTTTTGTAGAACAAAATTCATTCATATTTATCGAAAAGAACCGGCATTTGCATTAATGAGTTATTTAGCTACAGCAGGTGATATTGATTTTTCTATGCATTTTAAACCCGCAGAAAGTGGAGCATTAACAAAGAGTCTTGATAAGGAAATTCATAATATCGAACGCAATATGCAGAAAGCAAAAGATGCATCTACGCAGTCAAAGCTGATGAAGCAGTTTGATAAGACACAGACAATGGTTGAAAAGATGGTGGCTGAAGGAGATACACCATTTGATTTCACAGTATTCTTGCGTATCAAAGGTGACAGCGTACAGCAGGTCAATGAAATTTGTAAGGATTTAGATGATTCTTTTGTTTCGATGGGGATTCAATTTAGCGATGGTGTGTTTGAACCTTTGGAATTATTTAACTGTACAGCTCCGATTCTATATGATTATGAATTAAAAGATAGATTCTACAAAACAACTACTACAGCTACACTAGGATGGATGTATCCGTTTGTTTTCGAAGCTTTATATGATTCTACACAGTATTCTCAGGATGTTCATTACCCGCCAGTATATATAGGTAATACGATACAAACTAATGGTGTTGTTTTCTATGACAACTTTACGAAGAAAGACGATCGTTCCAACTACAATGAATTTGTTGTCGGTAACTCTGGTATGGGTAAAACATTCTTTTTGATGTGGCTGATCTACAATCGTTGCGGTCTTGGTTACAAGCAATATATTCTGGATGTAGAAGGTAAGGAATTGAATAAGCTAACATACGAATTAGGTGGTGCGAATATCGACTGTTCAAATGGTGAGAAAGGTCGTATCAATCCACTACAGATACGTTTCAACGTTCCTGACAGCGACACAGGGGATGGCAAAGTACCTTTAGATCAGATTTATCCGCTTGAACAGCATATCCGCTTTCTGAGATCGTTTTTAAATGCATATAAAGGTGATTCTGATGAGATTGGTATCCTTCATACCAACTTGATTGAACGTGCTTTAACACACGTTTACGGGCTTATTAACATAGACTTTAAGACAACAGCTCAATGTATTCTGGATAATTTCAAAAGCGAAGATTATCCTATCTTTTCAGATGTTTATGACACGATTCAGGCATGGCTGAAAGAAATCGAAAAGCAACCTCATCCTGATCGTGCGGAAATCGAACGTCATAAGGTTTGTCTAGCATTCTTAGAGCCGATTGCCTATGGTGCCGATGCCAACCTTTTCAATGGTCATACGAACGTAGATTTATCAGCAAATGTTATCAACTTTAATTTAAGTGCATTGCAGGACAACACAGGCTCACGTGTGCTTGCAACGCAGTATTACAACGTATTGTCTTATATCTGGACTGATATCATCTCTGACCCATTCAACCGCAGAAAACAGCTTTATGCGGATGAATTCTCAGTTATAATGGATCCTCGTTATCTTGACATCATGATGTATTTCCAGACAGTTATCAAACGTGTTCGTAAATATATGGCAGGCTTGACTCCCGCAACTCAGCAGATTAGTGATGTTTTAAAAGATTCGGTAAAGGAACAGGGTGAAGCCATCATTGAAAACTCCGTATACCAGTTTTATTTTGGATTAGGTGCAGAGGGTATCGAATACTTCAAGAAAACACATTTGATTCCAGAATCAGAACAGGAATTCGTGCAGTTTGCCAATATTGGTGAATGCTATGCCAAGATTGGAACAAGTACAGCCATGCGAGTTCGTATTCAAATTGGGGATGAAGCCTTTGCTAAATTCACACGAATGAAAGACGATAGAAAATAATGGGAAGTCTAATAAAACATGCGAAAAAAATAAAGAAAGCATGTATCGGTATTGCCACAGGAGTAACTGTTGCAACGATGATGATACCACCTATCGTTTTATCACAGATGATAATGATGGATCAGGAAGATAAATGCTCATCTGAAGCGACAGGCAGTATTGATGTATCATCAGATGGTACTGTAGAAGAAAATAAAAAGGCAATCTGGAACTACTTTAAAGCTTCTGGCTATTCGGATGAAGCAACAGCAGGCATCATGGGAAATATGTATGCAGAAAGTGGATTCAAGCCGGGTGCTTCTGAGATTGGCGGAGCTGGGTACGGACTTGTTCAATGGACAACACAAGGCTATAAAACAGCTTTAAAAAACTATGCTGCACAGCAGGGAAAGGAAACGAGTGATTTAAAATTACAGCTTGACTTTCTCTGTATTCAGCAGTTGCCGACTTTCAAATGGTCTGTAAGAGGAACCACTTATTTTAAGGATACAGAAGAACTTAAAAAAAGTAACAGCGTTACAAAGGTGACAGAAGCGTTCATGAACTGTTTTGAGCGTTGCAACACTTCTTATGTATCTTGTACTGTAGAGAGAAGATCGCAGTACAGCATGAAGGTATACAACCAGTTTCGTGGACAGAGTGCAGATGCGGACTCTGCTTCAACAGGTATCAGTGGTCGAATATTATGGGTAGGCGATTCACGGACTGTAGGTATGCAAAGTGCCATCACCGAAGGAAAGAACAAGTGGATATGTTCTGTAGGAAAAGGATACAGTTGGCTTGTAAATACAGCAATCAGTAAAGTGAACAAGGAATTGAAAGATACAGATACCATTGTTGTCAATCTAGGTGTCAATGATCTGAATAATTACGAAAAATATGTAACTAAGTTGAATGCATTAGTTGACTCAGACTGGAAGAAAGCAAAAAGTATTGTGGTTATGTCAGTCAACCCAGTCGACGAAGCAAAATGTGCAGGAAACTATGTTATAAAAAACAGCCAGATCGAAAAATTTAATACATATCTCAAAAAGAATCTGAGAAAGAAAATCGTTTACGTTGATACATATACTTCACTTTTAGGAAATATTCAAACAAATGACGGACTGCATTATACAAGTACAACCTACAAGACCATCTATGACATGATACGTGATACTCATACAGGCTCAAGTACAGACTCAGCGTGTGAATCTGAAGGCTCTGGTGGAATACTTACAGCAGAAGGTGTAATGATTGATTTTGATTCAAAGTACTACACTTACAGTGCCGATATTAACGAAGGAAACCCTAACGTATGTGCGGTAAATAAGCCACAGTGGTGGCCATATGGTGTAGCATGTACAAATCAATCAATAACAGGTAAATTTAACAAAATGATTTGTTCATCATATGCTTCTGGACGATACTGGGATGTAAATTATCATGATTCACCTTATCCATTGCCGACAAACTGGGATCAAAAATTAACGGTAGATCATGTAGCACCTGGCAGTGGTAAGTATTCAAAAGATATCAACAATCCGATTCCTAAATCCATCGTTTCGATTACTTCATCGAGCGGTGGAACTATGCACGTTGCATTTATCGAAGGAGTAGACGTAGATGGTTCTGTTGTGATTTCGGAATGCAACGCAAACAGAAACGAACCAAAATATGGCTTCCGTTGTCAGAAATGGAAGAGCGTAAAAGAATGGGCAGAACGTACCCTTGGTGCGGGAACCAGATTGAATGGTTTTTATGGAAAGTAGATGATAAAAATATGTTAAAAAAGATTTTAATAGGAATTGTAGTCCTGATAATTGTATGCTTTGGGGGTTATGATATTTATACTCGTGTCCAGAAAAGTCATGAACCAGAACTTGTGTTTGTGGACAAGGATCTAAGGACTGTAGCGGAAGATAATTTTAATCCATATTATTATGTGATTAAAGCTGAAGATTATCGTGGTAAGGACATCAATGATAAAAAACATCTTGCATATAAAGTCAAAAACAAAGGTAAAAAGAGTGTTAAAGTTATTTACATCTTAACAGATGATAAGGGACATTTTGTACAGAAGGAATTGACTTTAAAAAAGATAAAAACTGTAAATTACACGCCGGAAGGGGAACAAAGTGGTGCATTAAGCAACACCCCAAAAAAGGAAAACAAAGTTTTTTTGTTCTCAGACTACGATCAGATTGCCATACGTGCAATGGCGGAAGCAGACAATTATGGGTACGAAAGTTCGCAGAATTACACAGTCAATCCTGCACTCGATGAGAATGGAGAATTAATAGGATATGAGTGTGTGTTTTTGAACTAATGAAAGGAGAATGGGGATGCATAATCAATACCATGGTAGATTTGAAAAAGAATACTGGGTACGCAGAATATATACATTGATACAAAATATCAATGACATATCTGGTTCAAATATAAACTTAGAAAATGAAATAAGCGTTTGCAAATTCAAGGACGAAGATTACTGCATCGTCACTTATTTTTATTACAGTAAGCTGTACTGTTCATGCATAAAAAAAGCAATGGGCAGGTACGATGAGCGAAAGGATAAGGTCAGCAAAATATAATTAGTTTTAAAGATTATAGATATTCGATAAATGGTGAGAGGTGATGATATGGCGAATAAAATGAATGTCGAGTTGGATACTGTACTGGCTAACGAATTGAAAGATGCTAGAACGCATAAGCAATTATCACAAGATGAAATTGCAAATCTAGTAGGTATATCCAGACAGAAATATCAAAGAATAGAAAAATGTATCATGGATTCTGTAGATGATAATTTGTTAAGAAAACTGGCTGAGGTTTTAGAACTTGATTATTTTACACTTGTTAATAACAGGAACATGTATCGGTTAACTGTTAATATAACTAAAGACAAAAGAAATGACCTTATGCATTTGAAGGATGACAAAGGTTTCAGCAGTATATCAGAAACAATTAAATATTGCATTGAATACACATTAAATGATATTTCAAAATCAAATGTTTCGACCGAGATTATGAATGATGTTCGTGAAGCAATCGTAAATACATTTATTCAGGAAATGAATAAGCTTTCTCATGAACACGATATGGATACCCTTATATTGAAGTATCTTGATGATAAATATGGCACGAATTCAAATGAATTACGTACCGATATTGAACAATATCTTGCTAACATTAAACATTCTAAAAAGTATTGATTGAGGAGGTGATTGTAATGAAAATCGTTATGTTTTGTGATAAATATCTTTATCGAAAATTAAACATGGCATTTCCAAAATACAGCGAGAATGATGCTGTTATTGGAAGCCTTTTTTCAGAGGATGAGTTTGACAATTTCCATGTATTAGACAAGGATTTTATCAACTTGGCTTTTAATCCAGTGGATGGTATCAAAGATATTTATTTACTCTTAATACAGAAATCATGGTACAGTGATCCAACCTGTATTAACATCTGTAAGTACGTGAAACTGCTTCATCCTGAAACAAATGTTGTGTTCTTTATGGACGAACCATACGCTTCACATCTTTATTTCTGTGATCGTGTTGTAAAGGAGCAGTTAGGCTTCTTAGCCTACGATACAGACGAATTAAAAACCATTCTAATGAATGGATTTAATGTATCGCAGGATGATTATACTTTACCTAAATTATCACAATCGAAAATAAAAAAACTTGAAAAACAGTACACGAACAGTTAACTGTCCAGACTGTTTTTCTTTTTCATGTTGGTACAATAGTGTACCTTTTTATTTTCTATAAAATTTGGATGAACACAGATATTAAGTACCTTAATTTCTGTGAAACCAAACAATTCCGGATATTCTTTTTCGTACTTCAATGTACTCAAATATTAAATATCTTCCTTGTTTGTCATCCTTAATTAATCTTCTTATGATGTGCTCTAATGGTTCAAACGAAGCACATATTTCTGGACTTTTATTCGCTTAATTTTGTGAGCAAAACTCGCTTCTAAAAGTCATCAGGATAAGCACTGCATCAGCAGTGAGCATTTAAGGGCCTTGCAACCAGTGGTTGCAAGCATATTTAGCCTTCTTCCTTGATTTTCCTCTTGTGCATCATTTTGGGCAATGCCCAAAATTTGCTCACTTCTGTTTTTCTTTAAAAGTGCTTCCTGAAGGCTAAATAAGCCTTCAAGGTGCATTTTTCCTTATAGTGGGCATTTGCCCACTTTTCTTGACCAAAAAGTGGAGCTTCAAGGCATAAATAGCCTTGTGCTCACACTTTTTCTTTAATTTCTTTAGAAAGGAGACTAATTCTATGTCAAAAAACAAAAGTCAAAGTACAGTTACGACAACTTCAACAAGTCTTTATATATCTTTGATATGTCTTTTTCCAGTCATGTTTTTGATTTCTTATCTGATCTTCTACATGATTGATACTATGCTTTTGAAGCTCGATGTTTCTTTTGTTGATTCTTTTTTAAATCATAAAAGGGATGGCGCAATAACAGGTATTTGTATGTGGGCATTATGTTTTTATTATGTTGCTTTTGGCTTGAAAATAAATCGCCCTCAGCAATCTAACGTGATTGCTACTGCACGCTGGCGAACCCTGAAAGAACAAAAAAAATATTTTGGTGAAGCACCAATTGATACAACACAACATCTAGATGTTGGCGGTGCTCCCGTGCATATGATTTCAGATAAAACTTTATTATATGAAACAGATTCATTTCATGATTACTGTGTTGGTACTACCGGATCTGGTAAATCTAGAAAGATTGTTCGTCAGTTGGTCATGCTTGCAAGCATGGCAAGTGAAAGTATGATTTTCCATGATCCAAAAAAAGAAATGTATAACGATTTTCATTTATACCTTTCGAAGAAAGGTTACAAGGTACATGTGATTGATTTCCGTAATCCTGAGTATTCAGATCATTGGAATCCATTGGATGATATTACAGACTGGGCCGTTAAAGATCCGGATGAAGCAGATGAATATGCTCAGGATCAGGTTGAATCTATTGTTGATGGAAATTCAAATTCAGAACCAATATGGATTGATGGACAAAAGGCATTGATTATTTCTTCGTTATTAGAAGTCGCATCGGCTCCCATTGCACGTGCTAAAAAAAATTATTATTCACTGGTACAAATGATATCTCTACTTGGTAAGACAAAAAGGATAGATGGAGAAGAAAAGATGGTACTATCCGCATATATGGAGTCATTGGATGAAACATCTGTATCTCGATTAAGTTTTGCTACAATCGCCACTGCACCAGACAAAACAAGAGGGTCATTTATAACTTCATCTCTTGCATCTATTCGACCATTCACTAGTCGAAAATTGATGAAGGTGATGAGTAAATCAGATTTTAATTTCCGTAGTTTCAAGGATGGAAAACATGCACTGTTTATTGTGGATCCAGATGAAAAGAAAAGATATAATCCGATAACAGCGATGATGATTGAAAGTGCATATAAGACACTTGTTTATGAAGCAAACCAGCGTGATGACTGTAAATTGGAAAAGCGTGTTCATTTTATTTTAGATGAGTTTGGAAACATGGCAAAGATTCCTAACTTTGATGGGAAAATGACTGTAGCACGTTCACGAAATATCCTGTTCCATTTATATTTGCAGGACTATGAACAGATGAACGAAAAGTACGGTGATCATATTGCACACATCATTCGTTCAAACTGTAACTTGTGGTATTTTATTTCAAGCGCTGACCATGATGTTTGTAAATCAATCAGTGATAATATTGGTGAAGAAGATATTATGGTTGAATCGTACAGTAATAATTTTAATAACAATGTTACTTCCACTGGTAGTGGTGTAAATATTGGGCATCAGAAAAAACCTTTGATTACACCGGACGAACTTCAGAATATGGATGTTAGTGATGGAAATGGAATTATTGTATATCGTTCTAAGCTAGGTCCATGCAAGGTTTATTTGCCTGACTGTTCTCAATATTCATGGTATAAGGAAATGGAAAATGAAATTGTACGTGAGCGTAAAGATGGATTTGAGTTAGAATATGCAATTCCACGTTATATTGTATTGTCACCAACCATTTTGGCAAGTGCAGGAATCAAATTGCGATTGAATGAATCCTCTCGTGTTTCACCAAGAGGAGTCGGAAAAGAAGAACCATTATTATCAAAAAATATGTACTGGTATTGGTCTTCACGTGATGATTTAGAGGAATCAGTTTTTTCCCATGTTATTGAATATTTAAAAAAGATAGATCTTTTAGAATCCAAGATTTCAGTTCAAACGTTGATTCGTAATTATATGAAGTCAGATGAATTCATTGAATGGTTACACTCTATTGATACCAACGCTTCTGATAAAAATTTGGATGAAGTGAAAAGAAATTTAGATGAGATTGAAATCACTGATAACGATAATGCTTTTTCGGATGCTTGGAGTTAATCTATGGCAGGTATAATTGTCAAATATAGATTCCAGCATACACAGTACTCCAACAAAAATCTTAATGCGGTAGAAAAAAATAACACAGTAAATACAGCTGATGCTTTTGAATATTGTGATCGTGATGAAGCCTGCGATAAGACGTTAGTAACAACAGACAAAGCATTCAATTATGCAGATTACCGATTAGGAAGTGCAGGCAGTATAACAAACGGCGGTAAGCCTATTGACGCATTACGTATGCAGATGATATGTGACCAGTACAAACCACCAGTATTGTATGGAATGATAATTTCTTTTGATCATGATTTTGCAGTAAAAAATCAAATTGTTGATAAAAGAAACATAGATAAACTGATCGCAAAATCTATGAATTCAATTTTAAAGAAAATGAACCTAGAACCTGATAATGTTATTTGGACATCTTCATATCATACAAATACGGACAATCCACATTGTCACATTAATTTTTACGAAAAGAAACAAACAAAGCGAAAACAGACACTATCTAAACATCAGATAGAACACCTTAGATCATCTATTGCAAGTGAAATGGAAATCAATACACTGCTGTATGTGAAACGTGATGAAGCCATGAATCATTTGATGGATTCCTTGGCTGGAATAGGATTCAGTAAAAATATGATGCGTGGGCATGAAGATATGATACAAAGGTCAAATAGTTCTCAGAAAGGCCTGGAACATATTTATAAAAAGCTGATTGCATTAAATAATGTACTTCCAGAAAAGGGAAGCATGAAATACAATTCAAAAAATATCCGTCCATTTCATAACCAAATTCGTGACATCATTGAGGATATCTATAAACTGGAAGAAATCAAACCATTTGTGGACGAATATCGTAATATTTTAGAAGAAACACAGGAAATGCAGAAGGAACTTTATGGTACAGGTAATGATGAGTACGAAGATGATGTTGGCGGTATTGTACATGGTAAAGGCAATGATGAAAAAAGGCAGGATGAGTATTATCGTAGAAAGATGTATGAGCTTGAAACACGTTTAGGAAATATGATTATACAAACGATTGTTAATGGCAGAAAAGATGTTGACAGCATTGAAAAAGATAAAAAGAAACTACATGAGTTAGAAAACAGAAAGACAAATTTGGATTGGGAAATCAATTCTAAAAAGTATTCCAATGAATACGCAGTAAACAAAGTCCATGACGAAAAACAAAAAAAGAGCATGAAACGAAATTCTCGAAAAAAGATTATAAAATCTGTTTTTCAGCGAAGATCGAACATGATATGCCATGCGACAGTAAATGATATGAGCAATGCTATACAGACAGCTTATTATGCAAATCTGGATGTAAAGCAGAAAGTGCAGGAAGCTACACGCAATGCACAAAGAGAAGCCTATGCTAGACAAATGTATTAAAGAAAAGGAGATATAAAATATGGCTAGAAAATCAACAATTGAAAAATTAAAAACAAGAATTAGTGTCTTAGAAAAAGACAGACAAAGAAAAGTAGATGAACAGATTGAACTGATTTTAAAAACGGACCCAGAGATTCTACAAATCAACGCACAGATTGACAATCTGAAAAAAATGGTCAAAGCGTCAGAAGAATTAGAACGCAAAAAGGAAGAACTTGAAAAACAAATGTTAGATTTACTAGATTAGTGGGAGGTTGATATGTTGGATGAAAATACAGAATATTCGATACATGATGTAGATTTGCTATATGGCATGGGATAGAGAATTTGTTATGTTTCATTTCGCACATTTTTCTAGCATTTTTGTGTATGATGTATGGTAACCTATCATGTTAAATTTAATATGAATAATCTAAAAAGAAATTAAAAAGGTATTTGACATGGTTGCACAA
>OLIS01001228.1_pt1 | contig 18733 bp, 13 predicted proteins | sample 1601351 | NCBI WGS metagenome assembly OLIS01 (sample SAMEA2452122, study PRJEB22498) | human gut metagenome | biome: human feces; feature: human gut; material: feces | place: Australia | collected 2012
ATTGGGATTTCGTGTGTTACTTAGGATACTCATAATCCTTTTTTAGAGAAAACTTTAGAATAAGGATTAAGACACATGAAATCAATTTTAGAATACATACAAGAAAAGTTGAATATAATAGAGCCGTCAATACCAATCGTTGAGATGGCTACTATTGATAAAACGGTTAAAGTATCCACAAACACATATCGTATTGCATTACATGGTCCAGCAGTTGGTGATAGACCATGTCCCCATTTTCATATTTATCTCGCTAATGATGTATATCCTTATAAAAGATTTAATATTGAAATAAGTCTAATTGATTTGCTTTGTTTCGATGAACTTAATATTGTTGCAATACAAGATAAAGAAAAAAAGATTAATATAAAGAATAAATGTTCTTGGTCCGGTTATAGAAAATTACATGACAGAATAGAAGATTGGTTAGAAGAACCATGTACTGGACTTCCGGGTAACTTTAAAAATAACTTAGAAGCATTAATATGGTCGTATGATAATGAATCAAATGATGGTATGTCATTATTAGAATATATTAATGGCCATGGAAATAAAGTATTACCAAAATACGAAAATTATTTTAGAATACATTAAATTATAAATGAACAAAACAAGTCGTGCAAATAAATCACCATCGTGTTGCGCACCAGTTTGCTCACGGGCACAAACCCTTTGTCCGCCTGGTCGCGCCGTTGCACTTCGGGCGTGCGGTCAAGCACATTGTAGCGAATGTCGTACAATTCGTCCATAAAACTGATGGCCTGTTCGGTCAGACCGCAGTTCGTCGTGTGGGCAGTTGTTTGTGGTGCGCAATCCGTGTCGTTGCGCATGCGTTTTTTTCGCTGGGGCGTTACAGTGTTTTTACTTTTTGGTTCCGCGCTATGCGCGATAACGTCTATCAGTTTGTCCACGCCACGTTTCACAATGGCATCAGCATAGCGCAGCATTTTGTTAAGCATTCGTTTCATGGTAGTCATACAATTTGGTTTGATATAAAATTAAAGTGCTGCAAAGGTAGCACCAAGGCATTGCACGCAACAAAAAAAGTGTACAATTTGTACACAAATAATTGCGCCCTCCCCGTCTGCCTACTAGTAAAAGAGTGCGTGTGTTTTTACTGCCATCTTACACTTTTTGTGCGTAACAAGTTGATACACAGATGTTTCAAGAGTGTAAGATGATTTCAAAGTATCTTACACACCCCTGCATACATCTTACACATCACACCCCGCCGTCTTGCAGTCATTTTTGTCGTATGCGGTGGGTTTTACACCATAGGGACGTAGGGAAATCTGTCGGAGCAACAGACTTTTCTGCTCCCCTATGCCGTAATATCCTCCTCTCGTGCTTGTGCCGTGTGGCAGTATGTGGGGTGTGTAGGTTGCGTGTAGGTGGAATTTGTAGTATCTTACACTAAGTAGAACATTGATAATCAATGAGTTGCAACGTATTAGTGTAAGATGCAAGATACTCGGTGTGTAAGTTGTTGTAGTATGGTAAAAGTCACAAATGCAACTTTTTTTCTTGCGCCTTTTAGCGTAAACATGCGAACGGACGCAAGTGCCAAACGCCACAACCAAACGCAAGCACCAAACGCAAGCACTAATGGGGGCGACGCGTCCCGCGTCGGAATAGAGAAAGGAGGAAAATACGAACCTCTGCTAAATAATAGCTGCATCTTTTCCCGACGCGAGACGCGTCGCCCCCATTAGAGCTAGCGTTTTGTGCTTGAGTCCGTTCGCATGTTTACTTTTCACCGAATAGCAACAACAACGAATAGAATGCCCAAAAACGATCTCATTTTTGATGCCGATTTTGAACACCCTACCTGTAAGGGCAAAAGCATTATTACAATGTGCTTTAGACCTTTACTGGACAGCAATAATTGTTGAAAAGTTGCTAACTTTGCACATATGATAAGCACACTGATAAAAGCGCCGCGGCGCACACTGCGGTGGTTGCGCCGCTTTCGCCATCGCAGGGGGTACGGCATACACTCGCCCTTTGCCTTTGGGTTTGTGACGGGTGTGGTGTACGAGGCCGGTGCGTATTATGCCTATGCGCCGCTTGCGCAAAAGTGGCGCGGCATGCTGAATGGCTGTCCCTTGCGCCCGAAGGACCTGCGCCTGCTGTTGCGCCTGGCCAACTTTCAGCACCCGGCACGCTGCTGGTGTGTGGGGTATGCTGCCGACGGGGCAGAGGCTGCCTGGCTCAAGGCTGGCAGCAGCAGCACGCATTACACTACCCATGCTGGCGGAAAAGCCGACATGATAGTGGCCAACCGAAACTGGCCCGCTTGTGCCGAAGCACTGACTGATGCTCTGGCCGAGGGGGGCATGATGGTGCTCACCCAGGTGGGCGGGCGCCAGCGCAGGGCGTGGCTCAAACTGCTGCAGCACCCCAAGGCGCAGGTGGCGTTCGACCTTTACGACTTTGGCATAGTGTTTTTCCGTCCCGAATTGCAGCGTCAGCACTATGTGGTGAATTACTTGTAAAACTTGTTGACAGGTTAACAGGTTAACGGGTTGACAAGTAAGTTACCCCGTTAACTTGTTTACTAATTCCGACAATGCGTAACTTGACTAACTTACCCGTCAACCAGTAACCCCGTCAACTAATCCCTTTGCTCATGATATATACCCGAACCGGCGATGCTGGCACTACTTCGCTGCCCGACGGCACACGTGTGTCCAAAACCGATGCGCGCATAGCCTGCTATGGTGCCCTTGACGAACTCAACGCGCAGCTTGGTTTGCTGCGTGCACAACTCGCTACTCTGCACATTGAGGGTGCACCACATGTATTTGAGGTTGACGAAAGGCTGATAGTGCGCGCCCAGCGACTGCTGTTCAGCCTCGATGCCACCCCGCATGACGTTGAGGCTCTTGAACATGGTATCGATGCCACCGACACATTGGTGGGCGGCATATTCCGTGGTTTTGTGTTGCCCGGTGGACACCCCGTGGCAGCTGTGGCCCATGTGGTGCGCTGTGTGTGCCGCCGCACGGAGCGCGAGCTCTGCTCACTCAGTGTTGCCGATGATGTGCAACGTATGCTCCAGCCCGGCATGATGGCCTACATCAACCGTTTGTCCGACTTTCTGTTTGCCCTTACACGCAAAATAAACAGCCTTACTGCCACGGCCGAGACATTGGTGGCGGAGTGAGTGCCTATAATTAAGCATATCTTCGTAACTTTGCAGCATCATTAATACAACAAAGACTAAACACACCAATGGACTTATTACACATTGTGACGCAGATGCTGATGATATTCGGCATTGTACTGGTAGGCTTGTTTGCCGCCAAACGCGACTTGTGGTCGGGCGACCTCGACCGCAAACTGTCGGTTTTTATAATGAACATATCCATGCCAGCATTAATTCTTGCCTCGGTAATGGGCAAGGATTTGGCTTTTGAAAACTCCGAGCTCGTAGCTCTTGGCGTGGTGGCTGTGGTCAACTACATAGTGCTGATAGGGCTGGCCTATCTCATACCCCATGTGTTCAAGGTGAACAAGGCACGTATGGGTATATGCCGCTTTATGCTGGCTTTTGGCAATGTGAGTTTCATTGGTTATCCTGTGTGCGATGCCGTGTTTGGCTCCAAAGCCGTGTTCTGCGCTTCGGTGCTCAACATACCTTTCAACTTGTTGGTGTTTACCATTGGCGTGTCGTTTATCAATGGTGGCAAGGCCAAGAGTGCCTTTTCGCCCAAACTCATACTTTCGCCTTGCGTCATAGCCTCGCTCATAGCTGTGGTCATAGCCATTGCGCGCATTAAAATGCCCGTCCCCGTGGGCGAATGGTTCCACCTGTTGGGCGACCTCACCACCCCCTGTGCCTTGCTCATTATTGGTTCGAGCCTGAGCCACATACCTGTGCGCGATATGTTTGGCAACCGTTTTGTTTATTCCATGACGCTGTTGCGCCTTATTGTGCTGCCCCTTGCTGTGGGTGCTGTGCTGGCGCTGATGGGCATCAATCCCTTTGTGAGCGATGTGGCGGTGGTGCTCAGTGCCATGCCTGTGGCCACTAACGGCATCATGCTTTGCTTGCAGTATGGCAAGGACGAGCGTGTGATGACGCAGGGACTGTTTTTTACCACGCTGATGTCGGTGGTTACTATACCTCTTGTGGCCTACGTGGCAAGTTTGTTCTAACGAGGGGGTTAGAGGGTTAGGGGGTTATGAGGTTATGAGGTTATAAAGTAACCTTTGTGAGTTAGACAAGCAATGGTAATCTTTTAACCCTTTAACCCCTCTAACCCTCTAACCTCATAACCCTCTAACCCCCTCTCCCCCCTACCCGCTTATGTATTTTGTAATAGTCACAATAGTAGCCCTTGCGGCGGGTTATGCCATAGGCGTGTTGCGCACCCAGCGTGCCGCCATCAGTGCGCAGGCACAACTCAAAGCCGAGCAGCAGCATGCCGAGGAAGCCATGCGCAAACAAGCACAGGCACTGCGGGCAGAATTCAAAGCCATGTCGGTGGAGATGATGCGCACGCAAAGCGACAGTCTGCGACAGCAACATTTGCACACCCTCGAGGAGTTGCTCAAACCCCTTGGGCACGACATAGAGGACTTCCGCACACAGTTTGTCAAAGGCCACGCCTCGCTCGATGGTTACATCAAGGCCCTTGTGGAACAGACCAACTCGCTGGGCCGCGAGGCCGAGGATCTGGCCAAGGCCCTCAAGGGAAATAACAAGTTGCAAGGCAACTGGGGCGAGGCTGTGCTCAACAATTTGTTGTCAGCCTCAGGGCTTACCGAGGGGCGCGACTACACCCTGCAGAGCCATCAGCCCGACGGTCGCGGTTCGGTGGCCATACCCGATGTGGTGGTGCACCTGCCCGGGCAGCGCAATGTCATTATCGACTCCAAGGTGTCGCTCAAGGCTTTTACCGACTATGTGGCGGCCGACGATGCCGCCCAGCAAGAGGCTCTGCTCAAGGAGCATGTGCGCAGTGTGCGCCAGCACGTCAAGGAGCTGGCTGCCAAGGATTATGGGCGCATAGTGCCCGACAGCATAGGCTATGTGCTGATGTTCATACCCGGCGAGGCAGCCTATGTGTCGGCCGTTACGGCAGCCCCCAATCTGCCCACCGAGGCTTATCAGCAGCATGTCATACTTATCAATCCCACCAATCTGCTCATGGCCTTGCAACTGGCTTACAACCTGTGGCAGAGCGAACTGCAGAGCCGTTCGGTGAACGAGATATATACCTCAGCCGAAAAGCTCTATAAGAAGTTCAGCACCTTTGCGCAGAACTTTGTCAAGATAGGCAAGAGCATCGACCAGCTGCACCGCACCTACGACGACGCACAGCGCCAGCTCACCACGGGGCGCGGCAACATAATGAGCCAGCTCGAGGGGTGGAAGGAGAAGGGACTCAACCCTTCGGCCTCGATGCCCGACGGGCTGACATTCGACGAGGAGTAGACACATAAATTAGTTGACGGGGGTGACGGGTTAACCAATTACTCACATACATTGTTGCGTATGACGCTTTACACCATAGGCCATTCTAATTTGCCAGTCGACACATTTTGGCAAATATTGCAGCGGGTTGGGGTGACGTGTGTGATAGATGTGCGTAACCAGCCTGTGAGTCGTTATACACCGCAGTATAACGACGACCGGTTGCGCACGTTTATAGTCCGGCATGGCGGCCACTACCTCAACTTTTGTCGCGACTTTGGTCCGCGTCACTTCGACTGTATTGACTCGCTAGGTTTGGTGAGCTATGAACGTGTGATGCAGATGCCTTATTTTGTACAAAGTGCCGCGCGTGTGGTGCGTGGCTTGGCTGCGGGGTATGGCGTTGTGCTGATGTGTGCCGAGGCCGACCCATTGATGTGTCACCGCTTTTGTCTGTTGGGACGTTATTTCCAGCATATTGGTGTGGAGGTGGTGCATCTGCTTAAGGACGGCAGGCAGCGCACCCAGTTGTCGCTTGAGCGCGAAATGGTGGCCGAGTACTTGCGCAAGGGGTTGCTCAAGCCCGTGGCAGCATTGTTCGACCCTTATACCGATGCCGACCAACTGGCTGACGCTTATAGGTTGAAGAATGCGGAAATACGCTGATGCCGTAGCGTGACTTGGCAGCCGCTAACGCGGAAAACAGAAGAACATAAGGGCAGAAGAACATAAGTTGTGGAGTGTGTTAGCCGCTAACGCGGAAAACAGAAGAACATAAGAACAAAAGAACATAAGGCCGCTGCGCGGCTGAAGGCCACGGACTGACGTCCGCGTGGCCTCAAGAACATAAGGGCTGACGCCGTAGCGTACCAAGTACTACTCAAGTAGTCACGCTACGGCGTCAGCCCTTATGTCTCTTATAGTCTGGGAACGCAGTTCCCAGACGCCCAAATTATGTCTCTTATGTAGCTTATGTTCTTATGTTCCCGCGGTAAGCGCTACAAAAGTCTCCACCTCGGCGTCAGCCCTTATGTTCTTGAGCCACGCAGACGTCAGTCCGTGGCTATCAGCCGCGCAGCGGCCCCTTATGTCCTTATGTCCTTATGTTCTTATGTCTCCCGCGTTAGCGGCTACCAAGCAACGCTACGGCGTCAGCCCATTAGCATATTACTACATTAACAACCCCATTCGCACATTTGTTGCAAGCATTTATGGCATAAATACTTGCAACCCTCACTAATTTTGCCCAACTTTGCCGTGAAATTAACTCTATGAACTTTTGAAACACAAAGCGTAATGACTACACTTACCGCATTGATTGTGGCTGTATTCGTATTGGGCTACTTCCTGATAGCCATCGAAAGCCTTACAAAAATCAACAAAGCCGCCATTGCCTTGCTCATGTTTGTGGGCTGTTGGACCATCTTCATGTTCGACCCTGGTCAGTATCTTGCCGCCGCCATTGGCGACAAAATACCTCAAGCCGTGAGCGAGGTGATAGAGCACCACCTTGGCACCACATCCACCACCTTGTTCTTCTTGATGGGTGCCATGACCATTGTTGAGCTCGTCGACCAAAACGGTGGCTTTAACTTTGTGCGCGACCTGATGCGCACCACCAGCAAGCGCAGTCTGCTGTGGCGCATAGCCATCATGACATTCTTCCTGTCGGCCATACTCGACAACCTTACCACGAGCATTGTGATGATAATGATATTGCGCAAGCTCGTGAGCGACCACAAGGACCGCATCAAGTATGCCTCGCTCGTTATCATAGCCGCCAACTCGGGCGGTGCCTTCTCGCCCATTGGCGATGTAACCACCATCATGCTTTGGAACAAGGGCCTCATCACAGCCGCAGGCGTGATAAAGGAGATATTCATACCCTCTGTAGTGTCGATGGTTATTCCTGCTTTTATCATGCAGTACACCCTCAAGGGCAAGCTCGGCTACGCGGCCACACCACAGACTGCCACCTCAGCCAGCGACCTGACGGCACGCCAGCGCAAGGTAATATTCTTCCTGGGCGTGGGCGGCCTCATCTTTGTGCCCATATTCAAGAGCATTACCCATCTGCCCCCGTTTGTAGGCATACTGCTTGTGCTGGGCGTGCTGTGGACGGTGAGCGAAATATTCTACCGTCACCTTGGTCATGCCGAGGAGAAGGGTGCTATGCAAAAACGCGTGACCAACATGCTGTCGCGCATCGATATGAGCACCATACTCTTCTTCCTTGGCATACTCATGGCAGTGGCCTGTCTCGAAACCATTGGCGTGCTCGTACAGCTGGGCCAGGGCCTCAACATCGTGTTCGCGGGTAACCACTTCCTGGTAACGGGCATTATCGGTGTGCTGTCAAGCATTGTAGACAATGTGCCCCTCGTGGCCGGCTGCATGGGCATGTATCCCATGGCTGCTACGGGCGACTTTGCACAGGACGGCATATTCTGGCAACTGTTGGCCTACTGTGCCGGTGTGGGCGGTTCGATGCTCATCATTGGCTCTGCCGCCGGTGTGGTGGTGATGGGACTCGAAAAGATTACTTTCGGGTGGTACATGAAGCACATTTCGTGGATTGCCTTTGTGGGCTACTTGGCCGGCATCGTTTGCTACTTCGTGCAGCGCGTGGTGCTGGGAGTGTAACTCTAAATTATAGGTTGACAAGTTTACGGGTCGACAGGTAAACGGGTAAGTTTGCCTTCTTACCATTCATACTTTAACATAATAAGTAGTGTATCGCGTACTTACTTGTTAACCCGTTACCCCCCTCTCGTCAACCCCGTTAACAAAACCCTCCAATAAAATAATTAGGATTAGTATATGCAACATTCATTATTCCTTTACAATACGCTGACGCGCCGCAAGGAACTGTTCACCCCTATCCACCCCGGACATGTGGGCATGTATGTGTGCGGCCCCACGGTGTACGGCGATGCCCACTTGGGCCATGCCCGTCCCGCCATTACCTTCGACCTCGTGTTCCGTTACCTCAAGCACCTTGGCTACAAGGTGCGCTATGTGCGCAACATCACCGATGTGGGACATCTTGAGCACGATGCCGATGAGGGCGAGGACAAGATAGCCAAGAAAGCACGCCTCGAACAGCTCGAACCCATGGAGGTGGCACAGTACTACACCAACCGCTTTAATGCTGCCATGGCCAAGCTCAACGTGTTGCCGCCAAGCATCGAGCCGCACGCCACAGGCCACATCATTGAGCAGGAGCAGCTCGTGCAGCAAATCCTTGACAATGGTTATGCCTACGAGTCCAACGGGTCGGTATACTTTGACGTGGTAAAGTACAACGAGCACCACAAGTATGGCATTCTGTCGGGCCGCAACCTTGAAGATGTGCACGACGCCAGCCGCGAACTTGACGGTGTGGGCGAGAAACGCCACCAGGTGGACTTCGCCCTCTGGAAGAAGGCACAGCCCGAGCACATCATGCGCTGGCCCTCACCCTGGAGCGAGGGCTTCCCCGGCTGGCACTGCGAGTGTACGGCCATGGGACGCAAGTACCTCGGTGCCCACTTCGACATTCACGGCGGCGGCATGGACCTGGTGTTCCCCCACCACGAGTGTGAGATAGCCCAGGCTGTGGCATCGCAGGGCGACCAAATGGTCAAGTACTGGATGCACAACAACATGATAACCATTGCTGGCAAGAAGATGGGCAAGAGTTACAACAACTTTATCACGCTCGACCAGTTCTTTAACGGCAGTCACGAGTTGCTCACACAGCCCTACTCGCCCATGACGATACGCTTCTTCATACTGCAGGCACAGTACCGCTCAACAGTCGATTTCTCAAACGAGGCATTGCAGGCTTCGAAGAAGGGTTTCGACCGCTTGATGGACGCCGTGTCGCAGCTCGGCCGCATTGAGGCTGTGGCCAACGGCAAACTCGACGAGGCTTATGCCAACGAGTTGGCCACCAAGTGCTACGAGGCTATGGACGACGACTTTAACTCGCCCATCGTTATCAGCCACTTGTTTGAGGCATGCCGCGTCATCAACCAGTTGGTCGACAAGCAGCAAACTATCACCCCTGCCGGTCTTGAGGCTTTGACCAAGGTGGTAAACACCTTTGTGTTCGACATATTGGGCTTGAAGAGCGAGGCCGAGGGTGGCAACGCCAAGCGCGAGGAGGCTTTTGGCCATGCCATCGACCTGTTGCTCAGTCTGCGTGCCAAGGCCAAGGCCGAAAAGGATTGGGCTACAAGCGACAAGATACGCGACGACCTGGCCGCCTTTGGCTTTGAGGTGAAGGACACCAAAGAGGGTGCCACCTGGAAACTGCCTTGATGCGCATACATTCCCTATTATAAACGTAAACATGCGAAACGCTACCTCTAATGGGGGCGACGCGTCCCGCGTCGGGAAATTCAATGTACATACATTAAATAAAGGCTCACAGACAGCGCTAATTACACGCTTGTCTGTGAGCCTTTGCTTTAATTCCCGACGCGGGACGCGTCGCCCCCATTAGTGCTTGCGTTTGGTGTTAGCGTTTGGTGCTTGCGTTTGGTGCTAACCCTATTGATTGTAGCTCTATCGTTTGCAAAATGTAACTATTTGATGAATAAAGTAAAAAAAGTGGGCGCAGTTCTTGCAACTATTTGAAGAAATACATAATTTTGCCGTGAAAATTAGCCAATTTGCACTGCTTGATAGTGGAGTTGACAACGCTACATTGTGTTGACTTGTGAAAAACAAAAGCGAGATGAATATCAAGTAAATGCAAAAAAACATGGGCTTTGTATATAATAAGGATTTAACAAACGAGTTTTGACTACTTGCGTGCACATACTACGCTTGTCACAGTCTTGCCAGTTGGTAAGGCGACAAATGGTGTGGCCCTATAACAGGCAGCAAATTACCCCCCCCCGATTATTATAGAACGTTAACGCTCCGCAGCGTTAAGACAAACACCGACAGCCCTAATTGGGTTTTGACGGCCGCAGCACCTTGTGCACTGCATCGCTTTAGTGTAGTGCGCAAGGTGTTGTGGCCTTTGTTGTGTGCAAAATGTCGTGTGTTGCGGGCAAACCGCAGACTTATTTATTCACAAAATAAACAATAACCAATGAAAAAAATCTCCACACTTGCCATTGCCCTCATCGCTATGGGCAGTTTGGCAACGCCGGTTTCGGCACAAAACATCATGCCCAAGGCTTCAACTGAGGGTGCAACTTACACGTATTACTTGCAAGGTGCTGGTAAAACTTCAAGTTGTTATGCAAGCACAGAGGCTGGCAGTGATAATAATGTGCTATTTACGAAAGATAAAACTAAGCGTTTGCAGGTCAAACTCGTGGCAAGTGCTTCAAACTACAACATTGTAACAACTAATTTAGCGACTGCAAAGTACATTGGTTGTAACAACACCAAAGTTGCGCCTAACGGCAATAATACGGCCGATGGCTATGTGAGATATTATGATGATGCAGAAACCAATGCAGCATGGGTGGTGGCTAAGAATACATCTGGTGATGCTGCGAGCATGAACAATTATTACCCTTACTATGCAATTAAACCGTCTGTTAATGGCAATGCAAGCTGGAATACTTTTGGTGGTGTGAACGCGAATCCAGCACAAGTCCGTTTGCACGGTCAAACAGATCAGGGAAGTCAGTGGAACTTCATTCCTGCCGACGTTGCAACCTTGAAAGCTTGGGCAGAAGATGCCAAGGCCGAAATTAGTGCTCTCACCACTACTGTAGACAAGAACGAGGTGAACAATGCAATCCAAGCTGCCAATAGTGCTACCGAGGCAGATGTAGACAGCAAGGCCACAAATCTGCTCAGCGCTTATACAAAATTCTTTAAGCAAGTTAAGTTAGCTACAATTGAAGTATCACAAATTGAGAGTGACTATAACGCGCACAAAGGACAGGCTGGCTATCCTACCGAAAGTTCTTTTGAAGCTTACAAGACCCAAATACAGAGTGTTACAATTTCAAGCACGTATGACCAAATTGCCAATGTAACAAATACAGCGGCTTCAGCTATTACAGAGGTGAACATGCCTGCTGATGGCAAGGTGTATGTGTTTGTAAATGTACATAAGGATGGTATAAAACGCTACCTTGACTACGATAACGATCAACTAAAAGTGAAAGAACTTAGTGGAAAAGTCGTAAACGAGCTGCCTTCATCTGCAAAGTTTGTGTGCCGCGTAGTTAATGGCAAGTATATGTTCGTAAACAATGATGGCAAGTATTTGGTGTGGGCTGCTCCAGCTCTAAGAGACAATAAAGGTACAAATAGCGGCAAGGGCTACATCGCTGCTTATGAAGCAAAATGGGCAGATTTGAAAGTGGCCAAGAGTAGTGTCTATGGTTGCCTTAACATTGGTGGACTTCGTAGTGAAGCTCAAGAAAATAAAAATGCTCAACAAAGTTACTTTATTGTAAAGAATAATGGAGCACTTGATGGTGTAGGCACTTATTCAGAGTACAACACTGACACTTATTCTTCAAACTTCAGATTCGAGGAAGTCTCTTACCCCAACACCATCACTTTCAATAAAGTGAACGGCGTTGAGGGCGTGAGCAACCTCGCCACATTCAGCGCACCATTTGCCACTGTTATCCCCGAGGGTGTTACAGCCTACTATGTAAGCACTGCTGACAATAGCAAGGCTACAATGAAAGCCATCACTGGCAAGGCTATCCCTGCAAAAACAGGCGTTATTTTGACCTCTCAAAGCGGTGATGCCGTAACCATGGTTCCCGCTACTGACGAAACTCTTGCTACAATCGAGAACAACAAACTCGGCAACTCTGCTGGTGCTGAAAAGACAATCGCTGAAGGCGACAATGCCTACATTCTTGCTGGTGGTGCTGATGGCACAGCATTCTACAAGGGTACTATTGGTTCAACACTCAAGGCAAACAAGGCATACTTGACTCTCAATGCAGCCGGTGGCGAACAGACCATCTCTATGAACTTTGGTGGCAACGTAACTGGCATCAACCAAATCGTTAATGCCGAGCAGAATAACGCCCCCGTTTACGATCTCACCGGCCGTCGCGTAGTGCGCACCGTTAAGGGTGGCCTCTACATCAAGGGTGGCAACAAGTTCATTGCACGCTAATTAAATTGACAGTAGTATTAAACCATCAAAACAGATAATGACAATGAAAAAGACATATATGGCTCCCACAGCCCAGGCTATCACATTCGACGCCATGACCATGCTCGCAGCTTCAGACCCCACAGAAGCAGACGTAAAGGTAGTGAACACAGAAGTTGACGCAAGCAATTCATACTCTGGCGAGAAGGGCTGGGGTAATGATAATTGGGCAAGCGAGGACTAAGCCCAACGGTAAAGAATAGAAATATTCTTATTTAGGTTAGATATTTGGAGGTTGGCAGACCGTGAGGTTAGCCAACCTTTTTTGTGCATATACGCTTGGCGTGAGCTTTTGCCTTAATTCCCGTGGGACGAGGCTGCTGAAAATACCCCGCGGGACGCGTCGCCCCCATTGGTGCTTGCGTTGGGTGCTTGTGCTGTTAGTGTGTTATAGGTGCACAACCCTAAATATTTGTTTGGTGATTTTGCCTGCACCTTGCACTTTTTGACGTAATGCGCTGGTAATCATTGCTTTCGGGTGTGTAGGTAATGGTCGTTTTTGTGTACACACCTGCCTGCACAATATGCTTGTCTGCACGCCCAGGCGTAGTAGAGTTTACGGTTGTGCCAGGGCGTTGTGTGTGTATAGGGAGGTGGATTTTTCGGTTGCTCCGATAACTTTTTCTACCTCCCTATGTTGTGATACGTAGCAGTGATGTAAGTGCAGGCAGAGTGCAGGCAGAGTGTAGGTAGAGTGCAAGTGTGCATACACTGCGTAATGCTCTGATATTCATCTTATTAAAAGCAAAAAGTGCAAGGTGCAGGCACTTTTGCATTTCTTGTTAGTTGTTAAGCGCATGTGTTAGCCGCTAACGCGGAATACATAAGGACATAAGGACATAAGAACAGAAGTATGACGTTTGTGTTAGCCGCTTACCGCGGGGAACATAAGAACATAAGCTACATAAGAAACATATAAGGCCGCTGCGCGGCTGACGGCCACGGACTAACGTCCGGGTGGCCTCAAGAGACATAAGGGGCTGACGCCGTAGTATTACATATAGTAACGCTACGGCGTCAGCCCTTATGTCCTTATGTTCTTATGTCTCCCGCGTTAGCGGCTAACACACAGTTACGACTTCTTGAGCCCGTTCGTAAATCAACGTTTCACTTGACAGCAATATTCATATATGCTGTGTTGCCCCGTCAGAACGAGAAGAGTACGCGAGCCTGGAGTGCATGAATGGTCTTGTCGTAAGGCAGAAAGTCCTTGTCAACCTTGTGCAAGGTGTAGTTGAGCATAACCTGCGCATATTTGTTGAAACTGTAATTCAAGCCCACGGTGAACGAATTGACATTGCCACCACCCACACTGCTTGAGTTGTAGGGATAGTCGGCCATGTAGCCGTCGGGGTAGTATTGGTTACGGCCTGCCGAGAAGTACTCGCCCTTGTTGATGTCGTTAAGTCCTGTGTAGTTGTAGCGGGCCACAACCTCGAGCGCTTTGCCTTTCAAACCACCAAGCACAGCCTCGTTTGTGTCGTAGTGATAGGGTGAGCCAAATATCAGGAAGCCCGCTTCAACATATCCACCATTAAAGTGGTTGGTGCGCAGGGGATTTGCAGCCTCCCATGCACTGAGCGTGCCCCATGTGTCGATGTTGTCGTTAGAAGCCTCGAAGAGCGTTTTAGAGTCACGCTTTTTGGTGACAAGTTTGTGACGGTATTCACCACGCACAAAGAAGCGCTTGTTGTGGTATAGCGCCTCGGCCCCCACGTCGAACGTGTTGTTGGCCCAGTCGAGCGTGCATGATGAGAAGTCTTGGTTTTCGTCAACATAAGTTTCGAGCGACTGCCCCAACGAGAGCGACTTTTTAAGCACATTGTTGTAAGTTTCGCCGCCTCCCAAGTGGGCGTAGCGCATGTTGAGTCCCAAGTGTAAAGTTTGGTCAGCCGTGCTAATGGGGCGCACCACCCATCGTCCGGCCACACTCACGCCATTGATGCCAGCGTCCACCTTGTTGTATTGGTTCTCGGCAAACACGCCCTGGTAGGCGGTGACGTGTTTGTTGGTGTACTTGTAGGTGGCACCCAGTTCGCGTCCTGTGCCCAGGGCATTGGCTGCCCCTGCACGCGAAATGAAGTGGTAGCTGCCCAGCGAGGTGAGTCGTGCCATAGAGCCTGCGGGGTCGGTGTAATAGCCCACCTTTACGGCATGGTTACCCTCGTGTTTGTCTTTGACAGCATATTGCAGGAAGATGTTCTTTTGGTCAAACTTACCCTTTCCAAAGCCAAAGTCGGCATAGAAGTACCAGTTGCGGTAAGTCATTGAGGTGCGTATGCGCGCATCAGTCAGCGCGGCACCCGAGTGCATGGGTGTAAAGTCTGAGTGGTAATATGCTGCATCAGTCATCATGCGTGCGCCGATGGTAAATTTCACGTCCTGTTCCTTGTTGCCAAGTTCAAGAGTCGGCTTTGTGTCAAAGTCCTGTGCATGGCCGGTGAGTGCGGCAAGGCTTAGAAGAGACAGAGTTATATATTTGTTCATGTGTTGTGAGAGTTGTATGTTAAGTAGTCAGGCATTCAGCGCACCAAATAGTATTGACTAATGTTGCGTGCCTTCTATGATGTGTGTGTGACAAATAGTTATTACAATCAATATCCCAGTCGTTGCAATGTTCCTTCGGCATCAGGCACGCTCGATGGAGCCTGAGAGTTGTCGTACGTCTCGCCCTTGTGGAAGGGGTTAGGCAAGTTGGCGTTGCAGCGGAAGCCGTTTTCAATCATGAAGCGCAGCGACATTTCAGAGCGGTTGGTAAAGAAGCCGTCCATGTAGACAGGTGTCGACTTTGTGCCGCTAAAGTTGGTGTGAGCTGTGGCAGGCACGGTGGTGAGCAGCAGGTCGTCAAATTGCGTAGTGTTGCCGGCATCATAGTAGTCATTGTAGTAGCCCATGTATTTGGCCATCTGTGCGTAAGAGTCGAACGAGTAGGGGTGGTTAATCATGCCCGACTTGCGTATCATGTAAGCTTGCCAGGGGTTGTTCATTTCGGGATAGTTGTTAGGCGCGCCCGATATGGCCGGCCCCATGATGTGGGCACCGTGGTTGAGGCCGTAGCTAATAAAGTCGGCATAACCTGTGGGCGTGTTGTATTTCAAGTCGGTGGCATAAGTACCCGTCCACAACAGGAAGCACATGGGCACCTTGCCTTTGAACACGTTGTAGGCACGGGTGAGCGCATCGAATGAGAAGGTTTGTAAAATAACCTTGCCGTTGGTATTACCCACATTCACCTTGCCATTGGTGTAGAAAGGTTTGTGCTCCGTTTCGGGTTGTGTGGCAATGTTCCAGCCACAGTCGGCCAAGGCGTTGTACACACGCACCTCCATGTCCTTGGGGTTAAGCCACGACTCCTTGAACTCGATGTAGATGCCCGGACGGTTGCCCGTGTCCTGCGGGTCGGCCACATAAGCATCGTCAAAGTCGTAGTCTACAAAGTCCATGTATTTAGCGGCATAGGTGTACGACACCGAGGGGTCGTCGCATTTGGTAGTGCGTTTTTCGGCATTGTAAATCTGCTCGAGTGTCATGTCCTTGTACTTGTCCTTGATGTGGTAGGCAAGCACACGCTCGCCATTGGCATCGCGGCGCAACATTTTGCCCTGGGCATAGGCCACTTGGTCCTGCAGGGCCGACACATACTGGTGTATGCCGCCCTTTTGGGCAAAGGCAGCGCGTGCCTGGTCGGGGCTTGAGGTGTTGAACCAGCTGCCAGCATCGAGGGCCAGCAGTTCGTGGTAGTAATAGCTCATGGTGTAGTATGGGCGGAAGTCCTTCACATCGCGCTGGTACTGAGCCTCGATGTCCTCCTCGCTGAAGTGTTGCGAGCCATCGGCATTCTTAAAGCTGCGGTAAAAGTCCTTGCGTGAGGCTGGCACATATTCGGAGTACACATTGGCAATGTTGGTAGTACGCTTGAGGTTTTCGTCGTGATTGGCCAGAATTACGCCGTCCTTGGTGGCCTGCATGTCCGACTCCAGATAGTCAGCCCCCATTTCGCGCGCCCAGCGCCAGGCGGCCTCAGTCTCCTCAGGTGTCCAAAAGGTAGAGCCTCGGTGGGCCACTACGGCGTAGAGTGGCACATAGTCGCGCACTTTGGCCATTTCGGGTGTGATGTGTTGCACCTCGATGCGCTTGGCATCGGTGTTGTTGTCGGTAAATTGCTGCTCGTCTGAGCACGCAGGCAGGGTGAGCAGCATGCTGCCGCACCCAATGGCTAATGCCATGATGTGTTTAAGCTTCATTATTTAGTAGTGTGTTGTAGTGCGGTTAAAAAATGGGTTGCCCTATGCAGCCGCTGGGAGCTTGAATGTGAAGCAGGGCGGCTATGGTGGGTGCAATGTCGGTCATGTAGCACTGGCGTGTGCTGGCGCCGGGGGTGATGCCCCAACCCATGAACACGAGCGGAATATGCGTGTCGTAGGGGTTCCATGCACCGTGGTCGGTGCCTTTAAGGCCGTGAGCCGAGAAGCCCGGTTTCAGCACAATCTGCACATCGCCGCTGCGCTCGCGGTTGTAGCCGTTGATGATGCGGAATTTCACCTCGTCGGGCAGAGCCGATGTAGCCGTTTTGGCCATGTCTACGGCATAGAGCACCGCCGAGTCCTGTTCAAGACGCTGCACTGCAGCCGCCTTTATGCGGTCAAAGTCAAGCCCTTGGGCTGCAATGGCCTTGCGGTCGAAGAACACCTGGTTGTTCATCACGTGGCTCACCACATTGCCGTTTGTGTGTACGGCAGCGTTCACCGCCTCGTTCAGATACCTTTTAGCCCCATCGCTGTCCCAGCTGCCTGCAGGAATGCGGCGGTCGGTAAGGTAGAGCGCATTGTTCGACGCACCGTGGTCGGCCGACAGAAATATCAGGTATTCGCCGCGTCCCACCTTTTGGTCAAGATAGTCGAGAAAAGCGGCAATGTCGCGGTCGAGGCGCAGGTAGGTGTCCTCAATCTCAATGGCATTGGTGCCCACCTGGTGCCCAATGTAGTCGGTGCTCGAGCAGCTCACTGCCAGCAGGTCGGTCACACTGTCGGTGCCAAGGGCTTCGCCCTCAATGGCCGCTTTGGCCATGTCGAGCGTGATGGTGTTGCCAAAAGGCGTGTGGCGCAGTATGCCGTAGCCGTATTGCTTGCGCAGTGCGGGCAGGTTGAGTGGCAGCGTGGCCTCCACGCCCGGTTGTATGCCGTCTTCATAATTTGTGCGGTCGGCGGTACTTTGCGTGTAAACATTCTTGTCGAGTAGCGTGTTCCATGGTGCCGACAGATATTTGTCGGCCAGCTTCTGTGCGTTGAACGCCTTAACCCATGCGGGCAGTTTGCTGGTGTAGTAAGTGCTTGTAATAAAGCCTCCCGTGGCATCGTCGAACCAGTAAGCACCGTTGGGATTGTGGCCGGCCGGCAGAATAGATGAGCGGTCCTTCAGGGCTACGCCCACCACCTTGGCCTGATCGTTGGTGGCCATGCGCAGTTCGTCGCCAATGGTAGTTACCCACAGGTTGCGTGGCGACATACAGCCCGCCTTGCTTGTAGTGCCCACGGGGCGCACTGTGGCATCGTCGGTGCAGTACACCTTTTGTCCGTTCTTTACAAAGTTATTTCCGGCAATGCCGTGAATGCTTGGCACCGAGCCGGTGTAGATGCACGTGTGGCCTATGGCTGTGACAGACGGCACATAGGGTATGCGTGTGTTTTCGCAGCTATAGCCTTGGTTGAGCAGGCGTTTGAAGCCTCCCTCGCTGTAGTGTGACATGTAGTGGTACAGGTAGTCCCAACGCATTTGGTCTATCACAAGTCCCACCACCAGTTTGGGGCGTGCCACTTGTTGTCCGGCTTTGGCCATGGTGCAGGTCAGGGCTGAGGCGGCGATGAATAGCAATGTCTTTAGTTTCATTGTGTTGTGTGTTGGTTATGTCAGTAGTTTGTTATTATGGGTGCAAAGGTATTATGTCGGTGTTACGAAAGTGTTTAAGATTGTGTGACGAATGTGTGACGGTGGGGGGTAAGCAGCCGCTAATACTTATTGCCGCTAACGCGGGAGACATAAGGACATAAGATATATCGTTTGTGTTAGCCGCTAACGCGGAAGACATAAGAACATAAGGACATAAGAACAGAAGTATGACGTTTGTGTTAGCCGCTTACCGCGGGAACATAAGAACATAAGCTACATAAGAAACA
>OLIS01001249.1_pt1 | contig 18627 bp, 11 predicted proteins | sample 1601351 | NCBI WGS metagenome assembly OLIS01 (sample SAMEA2452122, study PRJEB22498) | human gut metagenome | biome: human feces; feature: human gut; material: feces | place: Australia | collected 2012
TTTCTCATACTTCCTATCATTTTAATGCCTGGTCAATTTTGTACAACAATAAGCGATAATGGCGTTGCGTATCGGCAGAGCCGGTAGAAACACTTGCTGCAACCAAGCTACGGATTTTCTTCAGTTCACCGAAATAAACGTGTTCCATCGGTTCTAACGGAGCCTTTAAATCAACATCATCTTCAAAACCGCTAATTTCCTCCAAGCGGGTTGCCCGCGTCTCAGCATCCTTATTATTAAAACATCCCATAAATTCTTCCGAAACGATACCAAAACGCTCACGCGAAGCAGCTTTCAGCCATTCAGGAATCTCAATAATACCATACATGTCCGTAATACCTCTGCGAGTCACATTTTTAGCAACCCCGTTTACAGATCCTTCTATCAATTTTGTCAGATAATTCATCTGCAGACGCATCTCCGTATCTGTCAAAGTTTTACCAGCACGTGTCGGTGCCCATACAAAACGTTCGATATCTGCCAGATATTCTTTTTGAGTATAAGGAGCAGATGTCGCCTTATCCGAACAGATAGAAACAGCACCACAACGGGATAAAATACCATCAATAATCGCGTTTTCCATTTGCATGGCTACAGAAGTACGAATAGGAAACTCTTTCAAAGTCTCATTCGCATCCAACCAAGAAAGATCTTTCAACTCATTCAACAAGAAATTCAACGCTTTCTTCTGTTGCTCTTTCGGCACAGTCTGATAACTCGGACGCTGATCTCCGTCATAGCGCTCATTCAGATAAATACCTCCGATATCTGCTAACACGAAGCTTAAATAGCGTACATATCCATAGACAACTTCATCATATAAAGCAGTACGGAACTCAAAATCCTTATCTTTGTCTGCTACCCATTCATTAATATGTTTCAGAATATATTGCAGATTACGACGGCCATATTCTGAAGCTTTCACAGGATCATCTCCCAAATCTTCTTCTACAGAACTCGGATCGAAGCGACGTTTAAACTGCTGCTTACCATAACGATACTTAGGATCACCCGATTTCTCACTGATCCATTTATCTAATATGGGAATTTCTTCTTCAGGCGTTTTTGCTTCAAATATCGGCTTATACAACCAGGAGATCGCATAATAATCATAAGCACCAAGTTCAGGAGGTGTCATGCGTACCCCTTTCTCTTTATCGCCCGGCTGTGCTATATAGTTATTACGTGCATAATCCATGATAGAATAAGTCGTTCCATACTCCTGAGTAAATTTCGGATCACGCAATGACTCTACAGGAATGGAAGAAGAACCCGCCATATTATGCATTAGAGACAGAGTATGTCCTACCTCATGAGAAAGCACGTAAGCGATACAGTCTCCCAACAAGTCTTCACGCAACACTACATCACGAACATCCTTATCTGCCGGGGCAGTCTGCAAGAAACGCCAGTACTGAACCAACTGCACAATATTATGATATACCGTTACTGATGCATTTATGATCTCTCCCGAACGAGGATCAATCCAAGAAGGTCCCATTGCGTTGGCTACAGTAGAAGGAGCATAACGGATACAAGAATATTTGATGTTTTCCGGATCAAAGTTAGGATCGTTTTTAGGAAAATCCTTTGCTATAATCGCATTCTTAAAGCCAATCTTCTCAAATGCTTTCTGCCATACCTCAACTCCTTTATGAATGTATTTATTCCAACTCAACGGGAATGCATCATCAATATAGAAAACAATAGGCTTTTTAGGTTCTACTAACTCTCCACGCAGATATGCGGCAGAATCCGACGGCTCCAGATTCCAACGATGAGCAATATGACGAGTACGCAATCCGCGTCCTTCGGAAGCAAACTCAACAATAGAGTGTTCGAAAATACCAATACGCGGATCGGCATAACGATGACGCATCGGCTTTTCCGGCAACAAGATAAAGCTACGGTTCATCACAGCCGAGAAAGGCATGTTTTTTACCGCATAACCACCTTTAACCCCTACACTTACTTTATAAGTCAGCAAGGAACGGACACTGACATTGTCTTCAAAACCTTTGATGCCCTGTATAAAAGAACTTTCCTTTTCAAAATTCTTATCAATATTCCCTCCCATCATTTCTATCAATGAATAAGGAGAGAAAGGAGAAAGCATTTTCTTATCACTCAACAAGTAGCTGGTCATATCAAACACAACGGCACTACTGTCATTATTGTAAGCCTTTATCTCGAAAGTTTCGGCAATAGCCGGCATTGTACTACTCTGCAAACGTTTTTTTATTTCCCGATCATCCGAAAACTGTCCTGCCTGCACACGACGCAATGTGATCGTTGAATCGCGCTGCACGAAACGAATCAGGAAAGGATCGCCAGACTTCTCACCTACACATCCAAACTGATTGTCCGTAGTCTCAGCAATTGTAGACCCCAACAGAATATCCCGGTTGAGCACTTTGAGCGGCAACTCAAAATATACTTTGTTGTCAAATTGGTGAAGAGTAATGAAACCTTTTGCCGTCGTGACCTTTTTGTCTTTAAACAGCTTATCATACTTGGTTTCTTTCTTCTCTTTCTTCTTTGTCGTAGCTTCCGTAGAAGCTTTTTTCTTGTTTTTCTTCTTGGCCACGGCGGGGTTGATCATAGCCCCGCATAATGCGACCAAGAGAAATAAATACAGTTTCTTTCGCATATAATCTTAATTTCAATGTTTTCTCTTTAATCCCAAGAACCATAGTCACGTACTCTTTCACGCTTATACAGAACCTGTACTATTTTTCCTAGACCTTCTTCCTTAAACAGGATTTTCTTCTTACTATCACCTTCCTTAATGATTTCCTCCAATACAGATAAACTCAAATCCAATACATAAAATTCTCCATTTTCTAGCCCTACTCCTGCATGGCCTTCATAAGCTCCCCCTCCAGTATCAATACCGGTTATCGGGGCATCAAACGTAGCGAACTTTATTAATTGTTTGTCTTTATCACCATTAAAGTAATACAGATAAAGATCGTTATCACTACTCAACAATAAATACGGACGACCGGAACTCTGATAATAACAAAGTGCATATACATTTTTTGTACTTGCATTAACGATATCCGCAAATGGGACTTCCCGCAAAGGAGTAGTGATATAAGCACCGGGAGCATATTTTCCGCTACAATCATCTACTTCAAAATGCTGTATAAAAAAGCGATTATCTTTCTCAATAACAGACATATATCCAATAGAGCCACCTCCTTGTCCATAAGGACCGACACAGGCCCCGACATAATGTACCGTATACCCCATCATATTATCAAAAGGATCACTTCTATCCCCTGTCTCCAACGCTAACACATTGCCGGAATAATATTTATCTACCATCCCACTACCAATAACAAGAGTACTCGCTTTCAGATCTGTTATATGCAAGTATCGATTGGAATTTTTATCATAGGCCAGTACTCCTCCGTGTTCATAAAATTCCGGAGTCATCGCTATCATTGTACCGTCTATTGGCTGTCCATTATATGACAAAACTCTATCATCCAAAAAGTAATTGGAGTTGAACAGATTCAGAGATTCTTTCACGCGAGTATAAATCTCCCCGTTTATCCCAATAGCCATTGATAGATAAACCATATCATACACCCGTTGTGGTTCAAATCCTTGTGGATAATCACCATTAATAAACATAGCAGGCAGATATCCTTCCGTTTGATAAGAACTTCCGGAAACATCCACACAACCTTGCCCACCTTGCTGAGTAATCCATAGCCAGCTGGTATTATCTTCACCACTCCCCCATGGAGAAACAAAATGCTGGCTCATAAAAATCGGCTTGCCACCCAGAGTAGCCCCACCATTAGAAAGACCATATACATCCTTCGTCACTACACATGTGTATTTTTGATCTTTCGTAGTAGGACGCATATACGTCAACACCGAAGTCCCATCTTCCTTGGCAGAAAGCGTTACCCAGCCATCTGTTGTATAAGGGGAAATCACAGACAACAGCGCAGATCCGAAATATGTAACTCCAGTAGTCTGGTCTTTCACTGCTAAGCGCAGATCTTTATACTTTCCATCTTTATCAACAATCCAGTTCAATACTCGTTCTGTCGCTATCTCCTGTCCATCAAATGTCCATAGATAAGTTAAATTTTCCGTTTCCTTCCCTGTTAAAAATTTTAATTCAGGAGTTATTTTCAGCACATCACCCAATACACAATCGTTACTTTCCAGTGGAATTTCCACTGTAATATCATTCATTTGTTCGTAATCATAATTTCCTTTATCCTCATAGCAAGATGACATTAACGACCCTAAAAGTATAGCCGTCGCTAACTTCAATTTTATCCTCTTCATATTCATTTCATTCGTCAGATTAATAAATAGGTACCGTCATCGACTTTCCGTTCTCTTCTTTCAGACCATATTCGGCAATAGCATCCTTCAAACGCAGAGCACACCGACGTCTCTGTGATGCATTCAGTTCTCCGAAATTGAGAGCCTCTTCACCTCCATATTGCACCAGTGCCCTGTATTTTGCCCGGGAATAAGTACCAAGATAAACATTCGTCACTTCTTTATCCCACCACAACGGTTGACTTTCTACATTGTTGAATACAATCCGAATTGTATCATAATGTAAGATACTCCCTCCAAAATAATCATTAGGTTCTATTTTCAGAAGAAGCGATACATCTTCTGTCAGATTTTCCGTTTTTATTAACTTAACCTCCAATTCGTCCGTAGCAGAATTTGCCTTAAAACTAGGTGCTTCCGGCAAAGAATAATTTTCAGCTAAAGCTGTTGTCTTATCCGTAAGAATTCCGATTTTATACGGAGCTGGACTCGAAAAAGGATCACCGACCAACCCCATAGCTATCTTTACAGTCAGTTCATCATCAAGCGGATAATTATTGAACGACACATTGATAGACTTGTCTTCTGTGCCTTTCAACTGGCTAAAATATAAATACTGATCACCATGATAAGGCTTTATCTCGTCTTCTGAACAAGAAAAAAGACAGCAAGACAAAAACAATAATAAAATAAAGGGCTTCATGTGTATATTCATAATCAAAATAATTAACTTATTAAATTTCTTCATTCTCCGGACGGTCGAACACAAATTTCACTCCATCGGCAAAAGAATTATTATTCAGCCGTTTGTACTGAAAATATAATTGGCCTTCACCTATCAGTTCTTTACGGATTTCCTTCAATAATTTACCGATGAAGTCATCCAGTGAAATAATATTAGAAGTATTTGATATTATACCACGAGCAGAACGAACTGCATCTAGCATTTTTCCTGATTCAATAAAGTTTGCATTACGAGCATAATACTCTGCCATAATATAATACATCTCACTTAAACGAATAACCGGAATCATATCGTAACCATCTGTTCCCTCTGCCAATGTATACTTCTTGGAATATTGAACACTTTCCTGATTTCCTACCATAGAAGAACTTCCACGCTGATCTTCCTGAGAACCTTCAAAAATGCTGCTTCCGCTGAAGAGAAAGCGTGTTTTACTATCAGAAGTTATAAAAGGCTTGAAATCATCTGTCAGCGTTTCATTCGATACTGTAAAAATCAAACTTTCAGAGTCTTTTACATCTCCTCCCAATTCTGATGATCCGACAAATCCAAAGAGAAGCCTATCATTATGAGTGGCTTTTACCACTGCTTCCGCACAATCAAAAGCCTTTTTATATTCCTTCTCCCACAAATAGACTCTTGCCAATAAAGCTGTAATTGCGTAATAGTTCATACGATAGCCACGGTAAGCAAAGAACACTTCTTCCGGAAGCTCACTGGACATACCACGAGCAAACATGCGATAACTAGTCTCCATCCATTCAGGATGCTCTTCGATATCACATTTCGCCACCAAATCTCTTGCCTGTAGCAAATCGCTCTCTATCTTCTTTAATATTTCCGTATTCGTATAATATGTAGTGCTAATCACAGGATATGAGTCTACATAAGGTATATATTTCTTTCCGTCATCCGTTTCCATAGAAGGAGCGAACAAACGCATGATGTCAAAATGAAACAACGCACGTAAGGCCAATGCTTCACCCCAAATCATATTTCTTTCCATTTCCCGCTCTTGGAAAACTGACAAATCCGCCTCACTTACCTTGTATATCAAATGATTACAACTGGCAATCCCATTGTAAGCAGTAGACCAAAAACCGGAAATAACAGACTTCACATCTGCATCGTCATATTTATATCCGGCAGCCTTATAGTAGGTAGAAGTCCTCTCCATAAAATCTGTCAGATATTGCTGACCAAGTACCTCTATAAATCCCCAACTCAAGTTCCGTCCATAAAAAGAACTTTCGCTAAGTTTCAAATAGAGTCCATTCAACGCATTACGATATCCATCGCCTTTGCTAAACATGTCTTCCTCATTCACTTCATTGCTTGGAGAAACATCCAACCAGCTACAACTGCTCATCGTCAGTAACATAACAAACAACAAACACACTATATTTCTTTTTCTACTCATCATTGTTCTATTTAAAATAAATCAACTTACAAACTCATTTTTAATGATAATGCAAATGAACGTGAATAAGGATAATCTAACCCACGTTCCGCACGAACAGTTGATGCCCGAAACAAATCATTACCAGAAAGTTCCAATCGCAACATGCCCAAATGATACTTCTTCAACCAAGAAGTATTAAAATCATACCCTAGCGTCAATGAGTTGAACGACAAAACATTATAGTCCTGAATAAAACGACTGGTAGGCCGTGTCGTTGCAATCAGTTCTGTCTGTAATTTACCATAAGGTGTCCGGTCACCTAGATTCTGCCAACGACCGTCCAATACGCGACGGTCTACATTCTGAGAAGAAATACGGGCATTCTCCACTTTACTTACCAATGTCGAATTGTAACGCTGCCCGCCAAATTCATACATAAAGGTGGAAAATAATGTAAAATTCTTCCATCGCAGATTCACCCCGAATGTACCTTGTGCCTTAGGTTCTTCGTTACCGATAACCACCTGGTCCGCTGCATTCCAATCGTATGTTATGGTTCCGTCTCTCTTAACAAAGATTTCCTGACCATCTGCCGGATTAATTCCTAAAGAACGAACTCCAAATATAGAAGTCAATGAGCCACCCTCCACATACTGCAGATGTGTATTGGCATAATCTACGTTGGTTCTGTTCCAGGCATCATCATAGTTGTCATATTTAGCTAACACTTTGTTATTATAGTCTTTCAAACTATCAGAGATTTTCAGTATCTCGTTTTTATTGTGGGCGATGTTCGCAAATACGGCAGCAAACCAGTCTTTTGTATTCAGGATTGTACTCCTCAACTGAATTTCGACACCTTTATTCATCACCTCACCAATATTATCCTTATAGGAAGTGAAGCCTGTCGAACTCGGCAAAGTAACATTGTTCACCAAATCTACCGTTTTCTTGCGATAATAAGAAAAATCCATTTGAAACAAACCATTAAATAAATCCAAATCAACACCTATATCCCAGTTTCCTGTTTTTTCCCATCCCAGATTGGAATTACCTAATGCGATCAGGGAAGCGCCAACACCTGTTTTATACCAATTATCATTCACAATCCGGTACATGGTCTGCGCATCATAAGGAGAAAAGTTTACTTTACCCGTCACACCATAAGTAGTACGTATTTTGAAACGATTAAGCCATTCCCAATTCTTCAGACTCTTATAATTATGAACATTAAGCCCAACACCACCGGAGAAGAAAGGAGCAAAACGTTTATCAGAGCCAAATTCCGAATTACCATCAAAACGAACAGACATGTCTGCCAAATAAACATCATCGTATGAATAGTTGAAAGTTCCCAACGCACCTAACAAACGGCTTTTTGCATCGGAAGCAGAAGGGTTCCCATAAATAGAATGCGCATATCCTGGAGAAGAAAGGGAACCAGAAGGAAAACCACGATAAGAAATCGCAAGCCCATCTCCAGTACTTGAAGTAGCATTTACACCTGCCAGGAAGTTCAAACTATTCTTTTTAATAGTACGATTATAAGACAATGTCATTGTAGCATCCCACCCTACACTTTTATTTGTCGTAACATCCAACTGTCCAGATATCACATTGGTAAGCCCAAGAATCTCAGCATTCTTTTTTGAACGCGGATCCAAAAAGTCGTTTGCTTCCGAATTGGACTTTGTGATACTAAATTGCCCTTTTAACAACCAATAGTGATTGATATTCCACAACAACTCAACATTATTGATCAACTCCCATGATTTATCACGACTATAATTGCCAAGTGTAGCCTCATACAAAGGATTTTCCGAACCGCTTGTACCGTTCCAGCCATAAGTTGTCTTCAGATAATTCCCAAATTCATCCTGATATTCATCATAAGGCAGTTTGGAGGTATAATCAGAAAAGCTGCCATAAGGAGAATCTGCAGAATTCGTGTAAGTGTATGAGAAATAATTACGTAGCTGGAAAGAGCCCAAACGATAAGATAATGACAGACCGGCAGACATACGGTCACGATAGGATTCCTTCATCACACCAGCATCCTTATTATAAGAAAGGTCAACTCCCCACCGTAAATCATCTGTTCCACCATCTAAATAAAGACTGTGCTTGTGGTTAAATACAGTACGCAAGGGCTTTGACAACCAATAAGTATCTACACCACGAACTACATTATTCAGTTTCTTATTATAAACTCCATCCAATGACGCTTGATCGGAAACAAATGTATTACTTTCCGGATCAGCTTTAAACAATCCTGCAGCTACCTCTGTCTGCAATTTTTCCCGGGCGTTCATTAAATTGTAATCTGTTAGATCCGGATATTCCAATGTACCGGTAAAATTATAATTTACATTAATTTTTCCCGGCTTCGGAGTCACAGTTGTAATAATCACCACCCCGTTGGCAGCACGCGAACCATACATTGCCGTAGCAGCGGCATCTTTCAGAATCGTAATGCTCTCGATGCGGCTCGGATCCATATCGTACAACTTCTCCACACTGATTTCAAAACCATCCATTATGAAAGTCGGAAGGTTAGGATTATTCTTCAAAGCCGATTTAGAAAGACTTTCCGCATCCAGTTCCGTAGTTCCAATACCGGAACGTCCGCGAATATACAGTTCTGGAACACTGTTCGGGTTAGACCCCATCATATTATTCTCCGCAATACGGAAAGAAGGATCAAACACCTGCAGAGCTCCCAATACATTCGTTTTCGAGACTGACATTAACTGATCTGCAGATACAGACACAGAAGTTCCTGTAAAACTATTCTTGCTGATTTTCGCATAGCCGGTCACCACCACCTCATCCAATTGCTTTAAGTCCGGTTTCAACTGAAATGTATGTGTCTTGTCCAAATTCAACTTTGCGGTATTGATCTCTATCGGTTGCATCCCGACGAAAGAGATACGCACAATAACATTCTTGTCAGGCAGTCCCAAAGAAAAAGCCCCTTCCGCATCCGTCATCGTGCCGATGTTCCTCTCTTTCCCCATAATCAGAACAGTGACACCCGGCAAGGGTTCTCCTCCCTCATCTACTACTACTCCGGTTATAATTTTTTTCTTCTCTTTGGACTGTTTGTATACAATAGTCACAATATTGCCTTCAATCTCGTAAGTATAGCCTGTGTTAGCCAATACTTTATCCAAAACTTCAGTGATAGGTTGTCCCTTACTTTGGATCGTGATACGAGACATACTCTTTACTTGCTCAGTGTTATAGATAAAGTTCAAACCTGTCTGAGCTTTCACTGCATCAAAAAACTCTTTAACTGATGCAGACTTTAAATTAAGGGATACTTTCATTGAATTAGACTGTGCTGTAGCCGATATCGGTGCGAACAACAGAAAAATAATACAGAGAGACATCACAATACGCTCTCTGGCCCTTTTAATTTGCATGGCCTCCTCCTTTTTTAGTAAATGTGGTTAATAATTGTTTTATTCTCTTCTAATAATAATAGCTTCGCCTTCAACATCCATTTTCAGATGAGTAACTCTTTGAATTGCTTTTAATATTGGGATTATAGAACCGTAACGATCAAGGTCGCCGGTAAAACGTATCGTCTTTATATCTTCATCTTCAAACATTATTTTCTTATCATACCAACGGGATATCACCTCCATAAGGGTTTCCAAAGAACAATTATCAAATACAAAACGTCCGTTATTCCAAGCTATATAAGGTTCTATATCTACCTTGCTGATTTGAACATCCTGTGTTACTCCATTTAAGACAGCCAATTCCCCCGGATGTATCTTATGCTCATCCCCCTGATTAGGAAAAACGCTAATAGCTCCTTCCACCAATACCACTTTCGTGACTCCGGCTACATGTGTATTGACATTAAAGGAGGTGCCATATTGCTTGACAATCCCATTTGCCGTTATAACCCGGAACGGACGGTCGTCTTTAGCTATTTGAAAATAGGCCTCTCCATCCAAATAAACAGTACGACTAGCTACACTAAAATGCGACGGATACTTTAAAGTCGTGTTATAATTCAAATGCACTTTTGTTCCATCCTCAAAAGTGAGCCAAAATTCACTATCATCATAAGTGACCAATTTATTATTATCAGTAGCAGTAACGTCTCCATTTTCTGATTGTGTTTCTTCCATAACTTCTGGAGATAATATCGGCAAGATAGTCGAGTCCTGCAACGATTGATGGGAAGCCGATTTCAATTCAATTTCCTGCCCGCCGACCAATACAAGAGTAGCTTTCTGCTTTCCCATCTTTTCCGAACGTATCATTGCTAATTGATCATCCTGTACTCTTACAGGTACGGTATCAGCATTTCGCCACATTCCCACCCAAATAGCAGCACCAATAATTATAGGGATCATAAAGATAGCAGCATATCTCCAAAGCATCCTGCGATGGATACCACGAACTTGAAAATGTTTTTCCTGAAACTTTTTCCAAGCCTGTTCCTCGTCCACTGTTGCAAATTGACGGTATCTTTCAGACAAATCAGTATCTCGCATTAGACTTTCATAGTTCTCTTTATTTTCTAAAGAACTTTCAATCCAAACTTGCAATCGTTTCTCTTCTTCTTCCGAAAGCTGTCCTAGTAGCTGGTCATGAATTATAGAATTTATATTTCTTTTGCGTTCCATTATATGTTTTTGCATCATTTATATAAAGACGACTAAACAAATAAAATGAGGGACAAGTTAAAACAACTTTTTTTCAAAAAATATCTTTTTTATGGAAGAATAGACAAAAGTAATGCAAAATGATATGGACTTAACTTTTTCCGGAGCAAAGACATTGCCCGTTTCTTTTGCGTTTTAACGGTCTCAAGAGAAACATAAAGCGCAGCTGCTATTTCTTCATTCTTCTTACCCTCCATATGCAACAAAAAGACCTGTTTGCAACGTTCCGGCAAAGAATCAATAGTCATAAAAAGTTGCCGAAAAATCTCCTCTGTAAAGAAATCATCTTCTTCCTCATCTCCTACTCTGTATTCCTGATGTGATTCTATTATCTTCTGCAAATAATCAAATTCAACATCTTTATGTTTGAGATAATCAATTGAAGCATTCCGAACGGAATTATATAGATAGGCCTTAAATGACACCAATGACTTAAATGATAATTGCTTTTCCCAAAGAGTAGAAAACAGTTCCTGTACAATATCCTCTGCAGCTCCAGACTCCCCTGTTATCTGTATTGCATAACAAACCAATGCCTTATAATAAGTCTTATAAAGCATACGGAAAGCTGTAGCATCCAGTTTATTTATCTGTTCTATGGAAATCTCTCTGCTATCCATTTTGAGGTATTTTCCGCCAAAAATACAATTAAATAGTGATATTCCATACTAATTATTAAAAATTCGAATAACCAGACAACAAAAAATGCCTCATCATACTCACTATGACGAGGCACTTCCGTTAGCAACATAATGCCAATGTAAATACTCAACTCCTCCTGCATTACTCTTCTTTCGGAGCAACCTCAGGAGTCACTAGTTTCTTTATTTTCTTGGCGTTGATATACAAAAATACCAAACGCGGATTTTTTTCTCTTGAGACAAGTTCCAAAGAATCCTCCGATAAATATCCGATCCGTTCACGAGAATGAAATGGCTGCATCTCATCACTATCCTCTTTACTGAATCCGTCAATAATCAGATATCCTTCTTCATCTATTTTCCAAGTTCTCAAATCGTAGACAGGAATATTTATTGCAGAACATTTTCCACCTTTCTTGAATTCAAACCCTTTTAATTCACCGGTTGACTGGTAAGTATAGGGATTACACCACTTGCCAATAATTTGTTTCTCGGCTTTCGTCTGTCCATAGCCACGCAACGCGAAGCATAACAAAACCATCACTGTAATTAGTATTTTCTTCATTTTCATCAATATTAATTAATCTTTTATCAAATCATATTTCTGATCGACACCACGCTCTTTCAAATGAATACCTTCTTTCATCCAGCGTGGTTCATGGGTTGCCTTCAAATAATAATCAAAAAACTGCATCATACGGATCGTCCAATCTTTTTGGGCTGCCGGGTTATTCAAAAAATGTCCTTCTCCTTTATAGTTCAGCAACCAGGCAGGACGTTGCAAACGACGCATTGCCAGATACAAGGCACGCCCTTGTTCATAAGCAACAGCCTCGTCATCGTCATTATGGCAAATCAACAAAGGTGTCCGTATCTTATCCGCTTCCATAATGGTCGAGTTAGAAAGATATTTTTCTTTTGCCTCCCACAAAGTACTTCCCATACGGCTTTGAGTTTCCTCGTACATAAAATAGCGGGGAAGTCCACTACCATTGCGTATACCCAAATAACCCGTCACCATATCCGTAATAGGAGCCCCTATACTGGCACAAGTGAAAATATCTGTTTTGGTCACCAAATAGCCGGCCTGGTATCCTGACCAACTATGCCCTTGAAGCCCTATTTTTCCAGGATGCGCTATGCCCTGTTCTATCAGGAATTTCGTCCCGCTTACCACCGCATCATAACTGCTTTGACCGGGACTACCTACTGTAAAATGGACATCCGGCATAAACACAATATATCCATTGCTAACAAAATACATAACATCCGCCATCGCACTACTCAACAAAGGAGCATGATAAGTATTCAGTCCCTCAGAATGTGTCTCATAAAACTGCACCAATACAGGGTACTCCTTACTTGCATCATAATCTTCGGGGAAAAACAACAGACCTTTATTTTTCTTATTTTCGTAATTTGTCCATTCTGTCACTTTTACAGTCCCCCAATTGTAATTCTCCTGTTGAGGATTGATATGAGTAATTCTCACCGGATTCGAAAAATCAGACTTACTCCACCATAAATCACGAAATTCAGAGATATTCTGACGATTCCAGATACAATACTTTTGGTCATCAGAAAAACAATGTACCGTATACGTATATGCGCCTTCAGTCAGTTTTTTCAAGCGTCCCCGCATATCAAGCAAATAGACCCCCTCGCCCATTGTATTCTCATCCCACAAAGAAACCATTATCTTCTCATCCGGTCCAAAAATATCCTTATCAATATTACTAACCATCTTGCGAATCACTTTCCCGTTCCGTCGTCCATATCCCTTTGTAAAACATTCGGGCTTGCGCACCCCTGTAAGGTCTATCTTCCACCAATCGTATGCATCATAAATCAGAACTGCATTGCCATCCGCTGTCCATCCCGCAATTCCACAGGCAGGAGCAGGAGCTGGTTTATCATGCATTCTCTCAAAAACAGGATATCCGATAGCAGTAGAAATATCTGTTATTGCTCCTGTCATACCATCAAATTTGTTCCAGACTTGCGCTATCGGATCATACATTACAGCCCATTTACCGTTTACCGACCATTTCGGTATTGAACGATAGGCAGTTCCAATTTTTTTCCGTTCTCCTGTATGTATATCTATCGAATAAACATCAAAAGGTACATCTTCAAGCCATTCCCGTTGCATACGGTAAGGAGTGTCATCCGTATAAAGCATATAACGAATTTCCTGTGCTCTGTCCGGAGCCAATAAATCAGTAGTGGCAGGAGCGGCTTCCACCAACTTCCCAGTAGTTATATCGTACACATATTTAGGTAGATCCATCGACCGATACCGACTGCGTCTTTGCAGTGTCGGTACTTCAAATTCATTCCAGGTCCAAAGTTCCAATTCAAAACTTTTATCCGGTTCCGGCTCCTTTCTGTTTTTCTCTATCAGAGCAGAAGGTTTCAACTCAAAAGTCAGAAATTTGGCATAATGCGACAGATCTGTCCTCACCATCTCCATGCCGGCAGGGACAGGAATCTCTTTTTTATCAAAAACCAAGTTACAGACATTCTTCTTCAAAGAGAAATCATACCACAGAGAGTCTTTGACCCGGAAAGAACCGTCCAGTAGTTTTTCGTCCAAGCTGAAAGCAGTCGGTTCCTTCTTCACATCACTCTGGTAAAGCGTACGGTAAGGACCTCTCAAAGGTCCGTAGCACAAAGTATTTCCTACAGACTGGTTACGAATAAAAGCAATCGAACGGCCTTTATCGTAAAGCCTGTAATAACTGACACTATCTATATGAAAAGTAGTTTCTTTACGAAAATCACGTATTACCAAGCGACTGAAAGCAGGCGTATGCTTCACAGTATCTTTCGGAACAGCCAACACAGAGATGGAATACGGAGTTCCCTCCACCGGATTAAAATTCTCCTGATGACTCCACTCTCTCTTTTTACCTGAAGGTAACGCCATCAAAATTGTTTTTTCCGTTCCGGTAGAATCTATATCCACATAATAAAGTGACTGGTCATTATTATAAAAACTAACCTCTGTCACTCCCGGCAATAAAATCTCTTTTCGTGTCCGAGTATCAAACAAATGCAACATCTTTGCATCCTTATTCTCTGAAGTGCTTTCCATCAAAGAAACACGATAGGTCACCCATCTGCCGGTGGGTGAAATTGCAGGTGTATCGATTCGTTTCCATGACATACACGCTTCTATATCAAGCGGTTTTTTCTGAGCGTATCCATCCAGACCGAATACTGTCGCAAACAGTATTGCCATTTTTACCAACTGTGCCAATTTCATATTATTTCCTCCTATGCCTTATTTTACCATATATCTATTCAACTCCACATCAAAATCACCGGAATTATCATGTAGCAACAACCGCGAGAAGTGACGCCACATTTCATGTTCAAAGAATTCCTCTGATTTACCGAAAAAGCCATGAGTGGATTCGGGAAGTACATACATACCAAAATCTTTTTTCGCTTTAATCAATGCACTTGCCAAACGCAATGTATGGGCCGGGTTTACCGTTTGATCCATCGCACCAGTAAATAACAGAAGACCATGCTTATAATTTTTCACCAAATCCTGATTAGGACGGGTGCGGACACTGTATGTATATGTCTTATGCTCCACTCCCAAACTATCTTTCACAGTCTTTATCCTTTCATCCACTCCAAAATGAATCTCCACCCACCCTTTATTATAAATCCGGTTGTCATGGTTTCCTGCCGAAGAAACTGCCGCCGAATAAAAGTCAGGATACGTACAAATGGCAGAAGCAGACATGAATCCACCACCGGAATGTCCGTAAATACCCACACGCTTGATATCAATAAACGAATAACGCTGTGCTAATTGCTCAATCGCATATTTATCATCAGCCAAAGGATAGTCACGCTGATTGCCATATCCATATGTATGATATGCCTTTCCGCGCATTGGTGTTCCGCCCCTATGCCCTACTGTTATGACTATAAATCCAAGCTGGGCCAAACGGGTATTGTAAGAATCATTGATTGTAAAACGAGTAGGAACATATTCGAAAAACGGACCTGGATATACATTGGATATAATCGGATATACCTTTGTCGAATCAAAGTCAGCGGGCTTCCACATTACTCCATAAAGGTCTGTCACTCCGTCGGCAGCCTTGACCTTGAAACGTTCCGGTGCTTTCCATCCCAAATCATATACAGGTTGCATGTCCGCTTTGTCCAATGTCATGATCACTTTACCATTACGGTTACGTACCACATTGACAGGGACTTGTGAAACAGTAGAATAAGTATCTACCATATAACGATGCGAAGGAGAGACACTGACTGTATGTGTCGCATTCTCAGGCGTCAACAAACGCAGTTTACCAGGATGATCCAGACTTGCTTCGTAGAACATATAGTAATAAGGGTCCACTCCTTTCTCACGTCCATAACCATAAAAATAAAACTTACGTCCCAAAGTATCGATCTTCACAACCGGTCCGGCTACCCACGTCCCGTCCGTCACTTGATTTTTAAGTTTTCCGGTAGCTGTATCATACAGATAATAATGTCCCCATCCATTCCGTTCGGAACGGAATAAGATCTCCTTGCCGTCATTCAGAAATGAAACGCTACGCATCTGATAATCCAAATAAGGTTTATTTTCCTCATGAATGACTGTACGCACCTTACCGGTGGCTACATCTACCTCGCAAATATCAGCCTGATTCCATGGACGATTATATCGCTGAAAATAGATATACTTGCCGCTCTTAGTTACATACAGCACATCAATATACTGATCGGGCCAACGATTGATATCTAGTTTTTTTACCTCACGTGTATCCACATCACCTAGCAAAAGCTCATATTGCGTCACATTTTTGTCACCGGCCAATTCTGCTTTATAGGTCACCAGTTCGGGAAAGGGAGTGCCTAAAGAGTTGATCAGCCACTGTTCTCTCACCTTACGATTGTCTTCACGAACAGCATAAAAGCGATGAGTTCCCGGTATCCATCTGGCTTCTTCAGCCCCGAAGCGCCCTTCCAGTTTACCCTCATCCTCTCTGTTGAAAGTATAATCAGGTCCACCATCCATAGTCAACCGCACAGGAATCGTGTCCTGTCCTTTTTTGGGGTTACCTACGAAGTAAAGGTTATCACGGCTTGCATAAAGCATGAACAGACTATCCGGAGAATACTTCATCCAGTAAGGGTCGGCATTCTCATACACCGGCTTCTCATCCAGCTTCTTCAGTTCCTTTGTATGAATATTATAAGTATAATAATCATGATCAAAGTCCAACCGGATCGTCTCATTGTCTTTCTCAAACTTAAAAGAAAAATAAGTGTCTACCGGAGAGTAAGCTTTCTTCGTATAAGCGGAAATTTTGCTCAAAAGTTCTGCATTGTCAAACAAAAGTCTTCTTTCTTTCTTCTTCGGATTGACATAATAATACTTTCTCCCTTCGCGAGTCATGAAAGTATAATAGAAGCAGTCGGTATTATTAATAAAAATCGGACGAACCTCTGTGGAATATTTAGTAATAGGATTCTTCTCCAACAGTCGGAACTTTTCCGCCAACTGATAATTCGCTTTTTGTTGTGCCCGGACATTTCCTGCGGAAAACACCACAGCCACCAAGCTTAGATATGTAAAGAGAACATGTTTCATAAATTCTTTAATACTGCATTATTTAGTACGTGTGATATCTCCCCAATAGTCTGCCCGGGTATCTCCCAAAAGATATTTGGCAAAGAAACGGTGCATCTTGCTCTCAAAATAATCATCTGCCGACCCATAACCATGACCTGCTCCTGGAATGACCAACATTTCAAAGCCCTTTCCAGCCTCAATCAAAGCCTGCGCCACCCGGTAAGTATGAGATGGATTCACATTAACATCCATATCTCCGGTTACAAGCATCAAATGTCCTTTCAGATTCTTAGCTATCTCTGCATTGGACCTTACTCTGAACTTATATTCGTACTCCTTCTTTTCGTTTCCCAAACTGTCTTTCACCACCTTTACCACTTCTTTTACTCCATTATAACATTCTCCCCAACCACGGTTATAAATCGTATTATCATGATTACCAGAGCAGGAAACAGCCGCCTTATAAAAATCCGGATAAGTAAAAATGGCTGCGGCAGCCATAAACCCTCCACCGGAATGCCCGTAAATGCCTACCCGGCTGATATCAATAAATGAATATTTCTTTGCTAATTGCTCGATAGCATATTTATCGTCAGGTAAAGGATAATCACGCATATTACCATAACCAAAACGATGATACACCTTTCCACGCATCGGCGTATCCCCTCTGTGTCCCACAGAAATGACAATAAAGCCAAGTTGTGCCATACGTGTGCAGTAGCCCTCGTTTAACGCAAAGTTCGTGGGAACAAAACCAAAATAAGGACCGGGATAAACCACCGAAATAATTGGATATTTCTTGTTCGGGTCGAAGTCTGAAGGTTTCCACATTACTCCATAAAGGTCAGTCCGGTTATCCGCAGCCTTCACCACAAAACGTTCCGGTTTCTTCCAACCCGCAGCATACACTTGGTTCAGGTCCGGTTTTGCTAATTCCATAATTGTTTTTCCCATGTTATCTTTCAATAGAAAACGGGGTTCCATGTCCACCCTCGAAAATATGTCGATAAAGTAACGATTGGATTCGAGAAAAGTCACTTTGTGCTGTCCATCTTCTTTTGTAAGCAAAGTGACCCCTTCACGGTCAAGCTTCGCCTTATAGAGCCGGTAATAAAAAGGATTGATGTCCGGGTCATCGCCATACCCATAGAAATAGACAGTACGTGCCAGTGTATCAACAGCGACTATATGCCCGCTCACCCAAGGACCAGAAGACAAAGCATTTTTCA
>OLIS01001252.1_pt1 | contig 18614 bp, 18 predicted proteins | sample 1601351 | NCBI WGS metagenome assembly OLIS01 (sample SAMEA2452122, study PRJEB22498) | human gut metagenome | biome: human feces; feature: human gut; material: feces | place: Australia | collected 2012
TAGGCTATTTAGTGCTTGCTACGGCAGGCACTTTATGAGAGGGCTAGGCACATATGGAAGGGAACTTGGTATAGGTCTTACCATGGGGCAGGACTGAGCTACGGGTTTCCTATTGTTGTGAGTGCAATTCTCACACCTCTCGATTCCTCCTTTCTTATAGGGAAGATATGCATATAAAATCATGAACGCCATGATACCCTCCTCTCAACGCAACTGCATATCTTCCCACCATGTCTCTTTAGCTCAATGGTTAGAGCGTCTGGTTCATGCCCAGAAGGTTTAAGGTTCAAGTCCTTAAAGAGACACCATACCTTATTTTTGATTTGTTTAGAAAGGATAAATAGCAATGACTTTAACTCCGTTGACAGAACTGGAAGCAGTCAATGAAATTCTTGCAAGTATTGGTGAATCTCCTGTAAACACGATTGAGAATCCAACAAATGTAGATGTCATTAACTGCTTGCGTATCCTTAGGAACGTAAATAGACGTGTGCAGAGTAAAGGATGGACGTTCAATAAAATTGATTCTTATACGTTGAACCCCGATGCTTCTACGCACAAAATTAGATGGTTGTCTAATCTTCTGTACGTTGTTGGTACAGACAATAAGAAGTACACGAAAAAAGGGGATTACCTTTTTGATTGGGAAGAACAGACAGATATTTTTAACAATAGTATTGATTGCACAATTATTTTCCTTGTGGATTTTGAAGACATGCCAGATCCAATGAGAAGCTATATTACAGCAAAGGCAGCTACTACCTTTCAGACAAGATACTTAGGTGATAGTTCCCTTGGTGAAGAGCTTCTCAGAGATGAACAGGAAGCATGGGCAGCTCTGATGGAATATGAACTTGATTCCAATGACTTCAACATGCTTAATGTAACTGGTGTGCAGACAATTCTGGAAAGAGGTAACTAATGGCTACAAACTTATACAGCCAGACCATCAAAAACATTGTGTCTGGTATCAGTCAGCAGCCAGCTATTCTTCGTTTACCCGAGCAGCTTGAAGAACAGATCAATGGGTATAGTACAGAAGTAGGTGGTCTTCAAAAAAGGGCACCGACAGTGCATATCAAGAATTTGTTTGTTGCTCCCTCTTCTACATATCGTCCTCTTGTGCATGTAGTTAAGAGAGATGAAGAAGAAAAGTACATCATGATATTTGATGGAAATGGTGGATGCAAGATTTATGATGAAGACGGCAAAGAGTACAAAGTCACAATTGATGCTAAATCTGCTCCATATATCACTGGGGTAGATCCTAGAAAATATCTTAGATGCATTACTATTGCAGACTATACCTTTATTGTGAATACGAAAAAGAAAGTAGCAATGACAGGGAAGGTATGGGATTCTGGCAGATGGAAAGACACACAGGGCGCACTCTTTAATGTTAAGAGTGGGCAGTATGGCAGAACATATGCTTGTATTATCAATGATGTAACGATTGCCACTTACACGACACCAGATGGATCTAATGCTTCTGATAGTACGAAGGTAGACGTAAACTGGATTGCTGAACAGCTTGCCACTTCTGCAAAAAGCAATGGGTGGACAGTAGAAACTGGGGATAGCTGGTTATATGTAAAGAAAGCAGGGACTACCATTAAGACCGTTAAGATTAAAGATGGGTACAATGGTATGTCTATGTTTGGTATTTATCATGCTGTACAGAACTTTAACAATTTGCCACGTTCTGCTCCTAATGGATTTACAGTACAGGTAAAAGGGGCAACGAATGTAGCTGATGATTATTATGTCAGATATGATGGAGACACACAGCTCTGGACAGAATGTGCAAGACCAGAAACACCTACTACTCTTGATTCTTCTACCATGCCTCAGGGACTGGTAAGAAATGCAGACATGTCTTTCACCCTTAAACCTTTGGATTGGGATGATAGAGATGTAGGTGATGAAGATTCTAACCCAGAACCTTCTTTCGTTGGAGCAACTATCAATGATATTTTCTTTTACAGAAACAGACTTGGGTTTATTTCAGGAGAGAATGTCATCCTGTCTAGGTCTGCGTCTTTCTTTAATTTCTGGTTTGCTTCTGTAGTAGACATGCAGGACACTGATCCTATTGATTTAGCAGTATCCCATAACAGTGTGTCTATCCTTTATCATGCTGTTCCATTTGATGAAGAGTTGCTTCTTTTCTCGAATGACACACAGTTCTTACTTAGAGCAGACGGTGTATTGTCTCCTAAGAATTGCTCTATCACAGAAGTTACAGAGTTTACTTGCAATCCATATGTGCGTCCAGTAGGTGCAGGAAGACGTGTCTATTTTCCTACAGAACGTGCAGAGTTTACTACGATCAAAGAATATTTCACGATTGAAGACACCACCAATTTGAAAGATGCACAGGATGTAACTTCTCATGTGCCTTCTTTTATCCCGAATGGTGTGTATAAAATTGTGTCTTCCAATACAGAGAATGTTTTAGGATTCTTTACTATTGGTGCTGAATCAAAAGTATATATTTACAAATATTTGTTTGTAGATAACAGCAGATTACAGTCCTCTTGGTCTTACTGGGAGTTCAATGGTGCCCGCATTCTTGGTGGTGGATTTATCAATTCTACCTTGTACCTTGTGTTTGATAGACAAGGGATGATTACTCTTGAAAGTGTCTCCTTTACTTATAACACGAAGGACTATGAAGAGTATGAACCATATCGTGTCTTTATGGATAGAAAGGTTGTTTTACCTGCCATTACTTCAGATGCTTATGATGATATTGAAGGACGGACTAAGGTAGATATGAAAACCATGTATGGAGACACGCTGAAAACAGGTGTGTCTTACGGACTGGTAGACAGCAAAGGCTTTTTCCGTAAATGGACACCAGAAGAGATGGAAGATGGAAGGTATGTCTGGCTACAAGGAAACTGGGTAGGCAGTCGTTTCATTGAAGGAGAACTGTATAAATTCAAGGCAAAGTTCTCTGAGGTTATGATTCGTAAACAGGATGACAATGGTGTTACTGCATACACAGAAGGAAGATTGCAGCTTAGGAATTTCTGGGTGAACTATGAGAATTGCGGATATATCAAAGCCATTGTTGAATGTTTTGACAAAGAAACGTATGAATATGTAATGACTGCACGGCTTTTAGGTTCTGGTAGAAATAAAATTGGACTTACAGCATTAGAGACAGGACAGTTTAAGTTCCCTGTACAGTCTTTGAGTTCTAATTGCTCTATCAGTATAGAGACAGAACTTCCTATGCCTGTAGCATTGATTGGTGCAGGGTGGGAAGGTGTTTACTATAAGAGAGCTACTAGAGTGTAATTCTGACTGGAAAATCAAAGCAATCGGAACAAAAGAAATCTGGGATATTTGTAAGGAACTACGAAGAGAAGACAAGAAAGAAATCATGATGAGTAGTAACCGTACTTCTTATGATATGTGCATTGTTGATCTCGTAGTACATTATGAACATCCAGTTTACAAGATTACATACAAAGACAAGGCAGTTGGTATTGGTGGGCTGTACAAATATAGAGGAAAAGGTGTGATTTGGCTCTGCTTTACCCCAGAGTATGCTAGACACAAACTCAGCTTCTTACGATTCTCAAAGCAATTACTGCCTAGACTTCTGAAAGCATATGGTGTCTTAACAAACGTAGTTTGGACAAAGAACACAACGCATGTAGAGTATCTGAATTGGCTTGGTGCTACATGGATAAAGTTGGACGATGATTTTTCTGTTTTTGAGTTAAAAGGAGATGAAAGTAAGTAATGTGTGGATTCGCAGGAATGGCAGCAGCAACGATAGGCTTGAAAGGTTTGCAGCTTAGACAGCAGAACATAGCTAATGCACAGGCGTATCAGGCACAGGCAAATGATGCTATTTATCAGATGAATGGCAGTCTGGTGAACTATGAACAGGAAAGACAAGATGCATATGATGAAGCTGTTACTTCTATCATGAAAACTCAGCAGAATGCATTACAGCTCAATTCACAGGTACAGGCAGCAGTAAATGAAGACATGGCTGGCGGTGGTAGAACAGCTGACCAGATCATGCGGAGTACAGTTGGAGATACTGCTAGAAATATAGCTTCTATTCAGGATAACTATTTACGAAAGAGCAATGAGATTGATTTGAACAAACTGACTACATTGAAGTCTACACAGCGTACAGTGGCGTCTTATAAAGAAGCGGCTAAACCAAATAAGAAGGCAGACATTCTGTCTTTGATGGGAGCAGGATTACAGGCATATGATGCTTATCAGAATGTAAAAATAAATCGTAAGAAGTAATGGCAACAAATGTAGCAAATGCCGTAGGTACACAGAGACAGTTTGCACCGCAGGTACGAGATGCATACCAGAAGCAGCTTATTGTTCCTTCTGGAAGTACGACAGCAGGAGCAGGATCTAAGGCAGCTAGTCTTGCAAAAGCACTTGGGGTGCTGGGAGACACTATCCTTAGTCACATGTCACAACAGGATGCTAGAGATGAAAAGTACGGCAAATTCATGGCAGAAGTGATTAAGAATGACCCGAACAATGCAGGAAAGATTCTGACTTCTTCTCAGCAGATGCTTGCTAACTCTAATCACAAAGAACTGTTAGACAATCCCTATACCATGGCTGCACTGGATAAGTATCGTGGCGAAAATGCAATTCGTGATATTCGTAACCGATATGAGCAGGACGTAGTAGCTAAAGAGGGTGAAGTACTGTCTGAGGGTGACGAAAGAGCCAGATGGTTGAATTATGTAGAAGCACACAGACGAGAATACAACATTGGAGAAGACTGGGAAAAGGCTAATGAAGACGCACAGGTCACAGGGGATTCTGCTCCTAACAGTGCATCGGCTCTGGGAAGTATCAAACCTATTTCCAGTTTTCAGCACAATGGAGATTCTAAGTTCTTTGCTCTTGGGTTCTATGAAAACATGGACACCTACACCCAGAATAACATCAATAGACAGATGGCAGAAGCAGGGAAGAATAGAGAAGCTATTCGCTCTGCTTCTTTTACTGCCAAACTGTCAGACATTATGAGTGCAGAGCATGTGTCTCAGACCCCTATTGAGACACAGATAGAAGAAATCGAACAGGCATGTACTGATTATGAAGATTCTGGTGGTTCTTTCTATGCTATGCTTCCCATGATGTCTAAGGCAGTTGATGAACGTATTGCAAACAATGGTGGTAAGGATTTAGACAAAATCTTTGAAGCACGCGCCTATATAGATGCGGACGGAAGAGAGTGGAAGCTGAAAGAACTTCTGCCTTATGAAGATTTCCATGGTTCTGGAATTGCTATGGACGGTGCCCTTAGAGAAAAGTACATGGCAGATATTGTTGATGGGCTACAGAAATGCACATCTCTGGATGAGTTTGACAAAAAGGTAGAGCAGATTAAGAAAGACAATCCTCATATTGCTGCTGTCATGGCACAGAAGAGCATGTTCACCTCTATGCGTGAAGATAAGCGGAGAGAGATTGAATACCAGAGCAGAGTAAGATCTTCTGGGCGTTCTGGGGCAGTAGGGAAAGCAGCTGCCGTGGTATTGGATAGTGCAACACAGCAGAACATTTCTCAATGGTTTAGTGCTTTATGTAAAGGCAATTCTTATGGTGGTGGTTCTCCTATCACGGCACCATTACAGAAGAGTGTGCAGAATGCAGATGGGAGTGTATCTAAGAAAGCACTGACAGAGCAGGAAGTCATTGGGGCTGGTCAGACACTCTTGAAAGGAATTTTGTCTTCATTTTCTAATGGAGAAATTGATCTGAATGAATGTGTCAGACAGGAAGGCAAACTTCTTACTGCTCCTCAGATGAAAGCATTTAAGAATAGTTTGAATTTTGCTGTCAACTCTTCTCTTATGGATGCGATGAATATTGATTGGGATACAGCAACGTATGATACCCCAGCATTGCAGAATATTCAGACAGCCCTTGATATATATCATGCAAACCCAGCACTGGCAGGTTCTGTATTCAATAGTAGCACTTTACGTGACATTTCAGCTTTGTCTTCCTTGTCACAGGTAGAAGATGGGATTTCCTATCATTCTGAAGAGGGATTTGATGGGTTGAAGAAGGCAATGCAGCTCTATGGAAATGTGTATCAGCAGGAGCATAACGAAGACACAAAAGACATTATGGAGACACGCCTTAATGATGCCATGTCTAATGCAGACAACACAGCAATGCAGATAGAGACGATGGGAACAAATGCAGATGGCTCACTTATCTTCAATGGTGTCTATGGTATCAATGACCCTAGCATTCGTGGAAAAATCAGAAATCTGGCAAAAGTCTATATCTACAATGGTATGGACGGAGACGAAGCAGTAAAACAGGCATCTGACCAGATTAGAGGGCAATACTTTGATTATCATGAAAGAGGGATAGACTGTATCGTTCCTAAGGATTTCTTTACAGGGGTAGATCAGGAAGACTATGTAAATAAGGGAAGATCTGCACGTCAGGCAATCACGCACCTAATTGATACCTTGGGGGGCACAGACAGCGTGAATGTTGTCTATGATCCATCAACAAACGTGCTTGGATTTATGAACAGCAGTACGCAGGAACAGCAGTATTTCTCTCCAGATGAATTTTCTGCCTATGTGAATGAACTTCTTACCCCAGACCCAGATACAGGGGTGTCTGAAATGGATAACCTTGTAGCAGAAGAGCAGGAACAGTATGAAGCAGAACATCATTGGATTACTGAGGATGAAGTGGAAGATAACCCAACAGAAAAATATAGTGTAATAAATTATTAGTGATTTATGGCAGCAAGAGGAGTGAACATGACTTATTATGAATTAGCAGAGATGTCTGCACGGATTGCCAATGAAGACTTAGGCACAAATAATATTGATCCTCATTGGATTTATGCACAGTGGCAGCACGAATCTGGGAATTTCACTTCTCGGATGGCAAAAGAGAATAATAACTTTGGGGGCGTCACACAAGAAGAACCAAATGGGGAAGAGAACAAGATGACAAACAGTGATTTGTATGCCAAAATGTTTGATTCACCAGAAGCATATGCAGAATACTTTGGGCATTATCTTGCAAAATATGCTGAGAATGGAATTGGGGGCGCAACAGATTTAGATAGCTATCTTACTGCATTGAAGAATGGTGGTTATTTCACTGATGAAGACAATGCAGATGGATCATACTATAGTGGCGTAAAAGCATGGGCTGGTGAAGAATATTCTCCTATTACTGCTGTTGGCTCTATTCCTGTAGATAGACAGGGACATTCTAGGTATGGTCATGAATATATCCCAGATGCTCCTGCTCCTATGGAAGAACGTGACCCCATTTCCAGATTTGTGGATGCTGCTGATGATGCAATTCTTGATAGTGGTGTCACATCTTCTCTGCGTTATCTTTGGTCATGGATTAACCCAGCTGTCAGAGGAAGTGTGTCTATACCGGGGTTTAGTACCCCTTATACGCCCAGTGATGAGGAAATTGACTATGTAAAGAAGCTGATGCCTAATGACCCTACTGCACAGAACTTTGTACTGACTAATTCATATTCGCAAGACCACCTGTTTATGTTGGCTGCTATGAAGAAACAGGATTATGATCGGGCAGTACGTCTCGCACAGGATGAGCAGATGCAGGGCTATAACATCGCTGGCATTGCAGGTTCTTTAGCTGGTGGGATGCTTGAACCAGTGAACCTTGCTCTCATGGCTACAGGACTTAGCGAGGGGGCACTCATTGCAAAAGGTATCAAATCCGTGGCAGGCGGTATCGGTGCTAAGTATCTTGGTGGCGTCACTGCTGATACTATGGTAGGGCAGCTTGCAAGAATGTTTGGTACTAATGCAGACAAACTCTCTATGTTTGCTAAATCTAAGGTAGCACGAATGGCAGCTAATGCAGCTACAGGTGCATCTATGATGGGGCTAGACAGAGCGTTGTCTAACAAGTATGGGGGATTTGAAGCAAACTATGCACAGTACATGGTACAGGCAGCAATCCTTGGCAATGCGTTTGATGCGATGCGTACTGTTAAGGGAGTATTACCTAAATCTAAAACTCTTCAAAAAGTATATGGGCACTTGAACCGTAGTGAAGACAACATGCTTACTGGGGCTTTTGGCATGGAACCAACAGACACCATAAAGAAGCGTGTCAATACTGAACTGAAACAGATCAGTGAATCTACGGAACTGGAAGATGTGAAGCTGTCTGGTAAAGAAGCAAAAGAGAACAGGGCAAAGAAAGACAATCTGAAACTGACTGGCAAGGTGACGGAAGAGACAGTACCTTCTTCAGGTATCAAAGCAAAAGCAGCAAAACCTATTGACACCATGAGACGTAGACTGAAACTCAAAGTCAAGGAAATGAAAGAGATGGGGCTGAATGATGTTGGTAAAGGATGCTTTATTCTGTCTAGTAATCAGGCAACAGCTTTTGCGACTAAACACGGTATCAAGATTACTAATAGACAAACAGCGTTCACAGTTCCTGGTACAGGACAGTATGTCATTATCGGAGACAGAGTAGCGTCTAAACGTGCCCTTGCGGATGTAGTTAGAGATATGCACACTATGACAACAGGGTTAAGAGATGTTATTGGTTCTGCTTACAAGGAGATTCTTAGAGATAAGAAAGTAAATGTAAATAGCAGAACCAGTATCTATGACCTTTTGGAAGATAAGAACTGGGATTTACACAACTATACAGTACGTAGAGTTCTCAGTCTTGCAAGAGCGAATATCTACGCTTTACGTGGAATTAAGACCAAAAAGCCAAAAGACGCCACGCTATTGAAGTGGGTAAAGGCTTCTGCGTATGAACAGAAGTATAGAGACACCCCTATCAAAGTATCTCCAGATGGCACAGCGTACATTTACGACACTGCTTTTGATAAGGATAGCCCTGTCAACTTCCACGCTGAGATGGTGTGGGATGCTGAGCAGAAAGAAGTGGATGATTGGATGCATCGTTCACTGCCTCACTGGTTCCCTACACGACTGGGGAAACATCTGGAAGCAGGGGGACTGTTTAAGACAATCTATGGCGTACTTGGGCATTCAAGACTTCTTGCAGTTCGTAGCTTGAATGATTTTCTCTTTGAACCAACACGAGGAAGAATTGCAGCACGAGCTAACCCTGTTGTAGGGGAACGTATCAAACAATATTTACAGCAACGGGTAAAACCAATGCTCAATGATTATTATGATGCTAGAAATGCTTGGTTGCAGAAAAATAAATTCTATAAATTTCAGGGGCAGTATAGACTGGAATTTGATAGACAGGTGCAGCAGTGCTTTAATGCTCAGTATGCAGGAAACAAAGCTGGGTTGTCTCCGAATGAAATGATTTGGGATCCTGAGGTAATCAAAGCAGCAGAAACAATCAAGAAGATCAGAGAAGGGTGTCTCACCATGATGCAGGAAGATTCTCAGTTTCATGGTGGTGGTGGTTACGGTAGTTATATTGATAAAGACTGGAAACCGCTTGATCTTGAATTTACTCGTAAAGTAGACAATGAGATGCTGACACGCCTTGTAGACTTCATGGATGGTGACACTGAGACATGCATGAAAAAGATGTATGAATATGCTCAGATGGCTTGTAAGAGGGATGTTGTCAGAAAGCAGATGGAAGCAGATGCCAAAAGACGATACCTCAAAGCTCACAAAGAATGGGAAGACAAAATGTTTGGTGGGCGTGTTCCTGAACCAGAATTTAGAGAGACAAACAAACGCTCAAAGCAAGGAAAGGCTCTTAAAGATGCTGGTTATCAAAAGACAGTAGGAAAGCAGAAGGAGATGGATACTTCTGGTTTTCCAGAAGAACCGCAGCTTGAAAAGGTCACTAAGGCTATGGTAGAGGAAGAGATTGATAAAAGATGTAAGGCTTGGGCTAGGGGTGTTATTGACCAGAACACCAGTGAGACATGCTTCTCTGGTGGTAAGTATGGTGTAGGCATTCCTCAGTTCTTGAAATCCAGACTTCCTATGGATACTACAGTACGCATGCCTATTGCAAACAAAGAAGGGACAACACTTGATTTCTCATTTGATTCTCATCTTCGTGATGTGAATACAGACAGAATCATCAATTCCTACATTGATCGTGTCTGTGGTGAAGTGGCTGTCTTTGATTCCATCGGAAATTGGAGGCAAACTGGTGTGCTTGATGATGTGGCAAAACAGCTTGAATTAGGCATTAAAGCAGGTAAGATTACTAAGTCAGCAGCAAAGGAACAGAAAGATGCCTTGACAGAAGGGATGTCTCGCTTGCTCTCTACCCATGTAGACACAAAGCCTAAAACTCTCTGGGATGCTTTCTCTGAATTGTTCAGAACTAAATCCTATGCAGACGTTGGTGGACAGATGTTCATGGCACAGCTTGGTGAATTTGGTTCTGCAATGGCATATGCCGGAACTCGTGTTCTGTATAAGTCCATCCCAATCCTTAGACAGATGAGACGTGCTATGCTCTCTGCATCTGAAAAAGAACTGGAAGATTTTGCAAAAGAAGCACAGGTAAGATTGTATGGAAGAGAACTGAATACTAGATTCTGGGATAGGAACTCTGATTATGAAGCACGGTCTTTTAGAGACGCCCTTGGTTATTCTAATGTCTGGGGAAAGAGACTTGATAAGGCACAGGAGACAATGAAGATATTCTCCAATGTTACATCTACTCTAAATCAGCTTCCTAAACTTACCGACTGGATGATTAGACAGACTAGGGAAAGTGGTTTCATTGATGCTATCAAATGGGCTAGAGGAGAAAAGATTTCCAGTACTCGTGACCCATTCAGCAAATATTTATTGGATGCAGCACATGTGCAGGATGTAGACAAGCTGAAAGCACACATCAAAAAATATCTTGATAGTGGCAAATTTGATCCAGATGTCTTTGACAAATGGAGAAAAGAAGACCATCAGACTTTCTTTGAGTTTAGAAATCTGCTTGAAAACTACAGCAGACGTGGCATTCAGCAGATGTCTATCGGGAATACTCCTCTCTTGAAGGAAAAGAACTGGTTTACTAAGCTGTTGTTTCAGTTCAAAGATTATTCTCTTCGTGCTGTTAATGACCAGACACTCAGAGCTTTGTCTTCTCGTCAGATGGATGATGCACTGGCTGCACTGGCTTCAATGGGAACGAACTGTATGTCTTATATGGGGTTGGTATATCTTAGAGCGTTGGTAAAATACCCTAATGATCCAGAAGGAAGAAAAGAGTACATTGCTAAACAGCTGACACCGGGTAGACTTGCATGGGCTGCTTTCTCTCGTGGAGCTATCACTGGCTCTATCCCTTCCTTTGGTTCAGACATCTATGAAATCATGACTGGCACTCCTATGATGCGTACTACTGTAGATAACTCTTCTAAGACCTCAGGGACAGGGAAAGAGATGAAAGCAGGTTCTATTGTAGGTCGTGCAGTAGATCAGATGCCAGCTGTATCTTCTACTATCAATCCAATTATGGGGATTGGGGGGAGTGTCTACAACTCTACAGTTGGTGATGGAATGTCGCAGGAAGACATGGCAAATATTTTGAAGGTTGTGCCATTTAATGGATTCTGGGGCATGACCCTTCTTGCATCTGAAATTAGAGATGCAAGCGGTGTAAAGAAACGGAAAGAGATGAATAAGGAGAAGAAGCAACGTGAACGAAAGAACCGCTATAAGATTGGTGCTGCTTCTGGGAACAATAGCAATGCAAATTCTGATATTTCTTCAATCATGAATGTTAAATAGTAAAGGAGCTTAACTTTGGCTAAAGAAAGAAAGGCTTCTGTAATTTATGAAGGGAATGCTAGTCAGCTTGTCTATGCATTCCCTTTTGATTATTTACGGAAGAAGTTTGTAAAGGTAGAAGACATTTACACCAACAGCACAGAACTTACTATGGGTGTGGATTATACGGTAGAAGACAAACAGGTACGACTTGTGAAAGGTATTCCACTTGGACATTCTGTTAAGATTTATCGTGAGACAACTACTGATCCTCTGGTAGAGTGGCAGGATGCTTCTGTACTTAGAAGTGCTGACTTGTCTTTACAGGAAGTGCAGCTCTTGCATCTTGCGGAAGAAACATCTGATAAGGTCTTTGATTCTGGGATGTCTACTGCATATGATAATCCTAATTGCTGGGATGGACAGTATAAAAGAATTATCAATGCTCTTGATCCTATTGAGGATGGAGATGTTGTAACTCTTAGATACATTAAAGCTAATCAGGACAGTCTCTTGAATCAGCTTAAAAGCACAGGTGCAGCCCAGAATGCTTCTATTGTAGCTACTGGGGATGCTCAGAATGCTCGTTTGACTGCTACAGGAGACACTCAGAATACCCGACTGACTACTACAGGAGATACCCAGAATACTCGTTTGGTGACTACTGGGGACTCTTACGTCAACACTATGACCACTTTAAGAGATGCTACTACTACGAAGGCTACTGAAGCTAACAATAGTGCAGATCTTGCTAAGAAGTGGGCTGTGTCTTCCTCTAGTCCAGATGGAGCCACTGATAGTAAATCCTCTAAGACTTGGGCTGAGGCAGCTAAGGTGCTTGCTGGTAATGCAGCTGCTTCCGCTAGTGCTGCTCAGTCTAGTGCTACTGCATCCCAGAACAGTGCTAATAGTTCTGCGTCTAGTGCTGCTACAGCAACTCAGAAGGCTACAGCAGCAGCTTCTAGTGCATCGGCAGCCTCTTCTAGTGCTTCTAATGCATCTACAAGTGCTACTAATGCAAAGACAAGTGAAACTAATGCAGCTAATAGTGCAAAGGCAGCAGCTCAAAGTGCTATTGATGCTGCTAAGTTTGATCCTTCTAGCTACTACTCTAAAACAGAAGTAGATAACAAAATAGATAATGTTTGGAATCTACCATTAGAGTGGGATACACTAGAATCTAACGTAATACTACAGGGGACATCTATCGCATATGATGAATATAATATCCCAACAAGGTATCGTCTTGGTTTTCTCGCTGACCTAATCAAAACAAATATAGAGACAACGCTACAAGACTATGCCCTTAAAACTGAATTGCCCACAAAGACCTCTCAGCTGACTAATGATAGTGGGTTTGCTACAATCAGCAACGGACATCTTGTTATTAACGGAAGTGAGTTGTGGATAGAATGAGTGACTTAGGTGCAATTTTTCATGTCAAAAAAGAAGGGGTGCAGTATGATGCTCATGCCTATACGACCCTTGATGAGTGTCCATATCCGAACCTTAAAATAAAGTTTAAGGGGCAACAGGCATACGTTAAGATGGAACAGGGAAAAGGTAATGGAGATGTTCCATGCTATGCAAAAGATAAAGCTGGAGTGATCTATCAGGTAAAGAAAGAAGCAGTTCCCACAGGAAAAGTTTCCATAAATGATAATTTTACTTTTACAGTTCCTGCTGGAGTTAAAGTAATTTTTGTTGCTTCTCCTTATGAGAATGACTATGAAAGTGGTAGAGCTAACTATGTAAGGGTAACTCCAAATACTGTACATCGCTTAACGTGGGAAGTAATATATGGAGAAACTGTAGATTCTTATACGTTAAAATGTTCCTCACATAGTAATAAAAAGTGGACAGCAAATCATGACTATGGGAAGCATGCTTTCATCTTATGGTCGCCTGAAATTAACAAAAAGACCCCAACTTTAATTGATGATTAACAAAAAGGAAAGGTGATTATCATGTTCGCTTATCCACCAGCACCACCAGCTATCAATAGCTTTGGAGGTGAAGTAAATGATGTAGAGGAAGTAAGGAGAGCTAGAGTAGACCCTTGTGGCTCTCTCACTTTCTTCATTTCTAAAAAAGAAAACAGGGTCTATGTAAAGTACATTGATCTTAGTGGTCTTCCAGTCATTGAAGTGTATGACAAAGCAAAAGGACAGGAAGAGAGTTTGAATGAAAGGTTAAAGACACTTGAAGAAAAAGTAGATACATTGATTGCTAAAGGTAAAGGAGACTAACCATAATGAACACTAACATTGAAACAGCTATTATGTCACTAATTGGTAATGATCCACGCTTCCAGAGGGCAATGACTATGCTTCAGGGTAAGACCCCAGCAGAAATGCAGCAAGTTGTTATGAACATGATTTCTACACAAGGTATTTCTCAGACACAGCTCGCTCCTGTTCCTGCTTTCATTGTTCCAAATCCTTTAGCACCTACAGGTACTACTACACCTACTACTTAGTAATAAGTTAGTCGGTAAGTTAAATATGGTGGGGGTGTCTTTTGGCACCCCTATTATATTTATATTAAGCATGTTATACTATAGGCAGAAAGAAGGGATAAATATGATTGCAACATTAGCTGTTATTGCTTTCTTAATTGCTGCTGCTATTGTAGAAGAAAAAGAAGGAACATCATATGCAGGAGCATGTATGATTGTTTTTGTATTTCTCTCTTTCGTTGTTGCTCCTATAGGAGTTATACTTCTTGTATTGCTCAAATTATTATGATTTTGCACAGCACTAGATAAGTGCTGTTTTTTTTGTGTGTGAGGTAAGCATGAACTTCTTAGACAGTATCGTTTCTGTTCTGACCATCGCGACACTGGTGAGTAGTGGGTTCAATTATCTTGTAATCCGCCCTATTCAGAAGACGATAGACATGAACACTAAGGTTTTATCTGAGCTGAAAAGAGAAGTAGAAATGAGTGCAGCAGACAGACGTGCATTAGATGCTAGGATGACTGCTATGGAAATGGCACATCGTATCAACAATGATCGTATTGCACGTATGGAGGATATGTGGGACAACTTAAATCAAAACTAATTAAAGTGTTGTCTACATTCAAACCAAAGAGACGAGACAAAGAATCCATGACATTGATTAAGTTCAATGTCAATTTTTTGATTCTTTGTCTTTTAATTTATTTGACAATGACAGCATATGAATGGATTATGACAGGACACCCTAATATCCCAGAATTTAGACAGTTCATTATTGTCGTGATTGGGATGACAGCCACTGTAACTTTGCTTAGCAGGTGGCTTTATGATGCAGATAAAGATGGGGTGCCTGATGAAGTAAAGAAAGAAAATGGAAGGAGATTCCCATATGACCCCAGATGAATTTATTGAAATGATCGGAGATACTGCTGGTGATGTCTGTGCAGAATATAATCTTCCTGCATCTGTGTGCATTGCACAGGCTATTCTTGAAAGTGGTTGGGGCAGGTACTGCATTGGGCAGTATAACTACTTTGGGCGTAAATGGAATGGATGGGGAAATTATGTACGGCAGCAGACTACTGAATATGAAAATGGACACTATGTAACTATCTATGACAAATTCCAGTCTTATGAAACACTGGAAGAAGCCATTAGAGACTGGTGTATCCTTATTACTGAAGACTACAAATATGCTGAAGTTGTAGAAGCGTGGGAAAGTACTTGGTCTGTAGAAGACTTTGTACGCACTCTTGCACCGATTTATGCAACTGACCCTGATTATGCAGACAAGGTGCTGTCTACGATTAGAGCAAATGATCTTGATAGATATGATGGATGGGGTGATGAAGATGTTTGAAATTGATCCTGCACTTTTGGATGAAATTGCACAGGGTGAAGTACAAGCGATTCGTGAAGGGCTTGCTGACCCAGAAATGCGGAAAGACCCACGTTTCCTTGACCGTGTAAGAAAATTCTTGAAAGACAATGATTTGATTGTCTCCCCTCGCACTAAGGGTGTTGCAGACATACAGCAGCAGATTGAGCGTCAGCACATCCCAATTTTTGATGATGTGAAAGACGGTGTAGATATTGATCGACTTAACTGATTTTACAGGAGCATGTTGGACAAACACCCAGATTCAAAAAGCCAAAATTGATTTTAGGGTGTTTGTCTATATGCTTTGGCATGATTTGGGCTTACCAGAACCAACACCAATTCAGTATGATATTGCTAAACACCTTATGACATATCCCAGTAAACGATTCATCATAGAAGGATTCCGTGGTGTCGCTAAATCCTATCTGACATGTGCATACGCTGTATGGAAACTTTGGAATGAACCGCAGATTAAAGTACTGATTGTGTCTGCGTCTAAAGATAGAGCAGATGCGAACGCTGTCTTTGTACGGCGTATCATTATGCTGCTCCCTTTCCTTGCGGAATTAAAAACAAAAGAAGGACAGAGAAACACCCAGAATCTCTTTGACGTAGGCTTGGCTATCCCAGATATTTCTCCGTCTGTAAAGTCTGTAGGTATCACTGGACAGATTACTGGCTCTCGTGCAGACCTTCTGATTGCAGATGACGTAGAAGTTCCAGGTAACTCTGGCACCCAGACACAACGTGATAAGCTAGGAGAAGCAGTAAAAGAATTTGATTCTGTTATTAAACCTGGGGGACAAATCATCTATCTGGGTACACCTCAGAATGAAATGTCTCTCTATACTGAACTTCAGAAACGTGGGTATCACTGTCGTATATGGACAGTACGTTATCCAGAGGACAAGAAACAGCTCGAAGATTATGGAGACACCCTTGCTCCGTTTATCCTTGATAACTGGGAAACGCACAAAGGAGAACCTACTGATCCTAAGAGATTCAATGCACAGGACATTGCAGAGCGAGAGTTGTCTTATGGCAAAGCTGGGTTTGCTTTACAGTTCATGCTTAATACCAACTTGTCGGATCAAGAGAAGTACCCACTTAAAGTACAGGACTTGATTGTAGCGGATCTGGATATGAATGAAGCTAGTCTTAAATGGTCTTGGACTGCTGATCCTACAAAGAGATGGAAGGATGTAGCGTCTGTAGCTCTGAAAGGGGATTACTTCTATTCTCCTCTCTTGCAGTCCCCAGAAACAGCTGAATACACTGGAACAGTTATGGCTATTGACCCATCTGGACGTGGTAAGGATGAAACGGCATATGCAATCATCAAATACCTTAATGGCTATTTGTTCTTGATGGAAAGTGGTGGTTATACCTCTGGTTACAGTGATAACACATTGGAGACACTGGCTAACAAAGCTAAGTTCTGGAAGGTTAATACAGTTGTCTATGAATCCAACTTTGGCGATGGGATGTTTGGGAAACTACTTGCACCTATCTTCACCAGAATTTATCCATGTGCTTTGGAAGAAATCAGAAGTAAGGCACAGAAGGAACAGCGTATTATAGACACCCTTGAACCTGTTATGATGAGACACAAGCTCATTGTCAATAAAGGGGTAATCACTGCTGACTATAAGACGTATGAATCTAGTCCTAATTATTCTTTAATCTATCAAATGACACGGCTCACCAATGAAAGAGGGGCACTTGCTCATGATGATAGACTGGATGCTGTCACTATGGCTGTGGAGTTCTTTGCTAATTCTATGGATAGGGATTATCAAACAGGGATGGATGAGCAGCTTGATGAGTTACTTGAACAATGGGAAGATCCAGACAGAGGTATCTTCTATATTCCAGAACTGAATCAGACAAACCCTAGACCTGTTGGAAGAGGAAACTATAGTAAAGTGAAACTAGCTATGCTAAAGGATCTGAATACTGCGGAGAAAGTTACATATAAAAGACAACTTTAGTTTAGGAGATACCTAAGAAACCCCTGATTGTGGTACATAAATACAAAGTGGTTAATTGTGGTACGCTATGGGGGGACTGAGGGAATCTATATTATATACATGTATCTCTTGTTTCTGTAACTTGGAACTCTATGAAATAAGAGATATATGTTTCCTAAACTAGGTATAGCATGTGAATCACTATGTGTGTAAACTATTAGAACTTTCAATGTGACACACCGAAGGTCTACATCCTTTATTACAGTATTGAGAATGAAAATAGGTGATTCTAAAGTGATTGATTTTAATGGTATAAACAAAAGAAATATACTCATTGTTCTTATTCTGATGATTTTCTTTATTGGAACAACAACAATGATTTACCATTATGGATATGATAAAGGGTATAAAGAAGGAACAACAAAAACAACTACAACTACAGATTCTTATACTTCACCCTCTTTGACTACTGAAATAACAGCAACAAGTAAAACCAATGCGTCTGATCCAGATTTGATTCTGAATAACCACTATCATGCAGTCATCAATGGTAATGACATTCAGATTCCAGTCAAAGATAAGTACATTAAAGAATCATTAAAAGACACACCTTTTTCTCCTTCATCCTCTACTACTTCCACTGCTTCCACCACTGCGCGTGTCGATCAAACGCTAGACCTCACACCAATCTTCAAAGACTACGAAAAGAAGCACAAGTGGGAAGTAGGGACTGGGATAGGAAGGGTGTCTAATGAATGGTACGTTCCAATTGAAGTACAAAGAAATTTTGGGTACAATAAAGGTGTGTCTTTTCAACTGAATGTCAAAGACAACAAGGTTGATGGATTTCAAGCAAGTTACAAGATTAGATTTTGATTAGAAGAGGTAGTAGCTCGATAGTAGTATTATCCATAAAAGATACAGTAAATACCGTATGTCTGCTAATAAGAACGATATTATGCCATACGGTATTTAGATGTATATACGTACCCCAATTACATTCTATAGTGGTATCTAGGGTATTTATTGCTGATTGTCTTTCATCGTAGTATCCGATAGTAGCATACTACAAATCATTTCACTA
>OLIS01001268.1_pt1 | contig 18516 bp, 12 predicted proteins | sample 1601351 | NCBI WGS metagenome assembly OLIS01 (sample SAMEA2452122, study PRJEB22498) | human gut metagenome | biome: human feces; feature: human gut; material: feces | place: Australia | collected 2012
AGCTTGCTCTTACCAGTATAGAACGGGTGAGATGTGCTTGAGATTTCGACTTTTACCACTGGGTAAGTTTCGCCTTCAAACTCTACTGTCTCTGTAGCCTTGCATGTAGACTTTGTAAGGAACATATCGCCGTTGGACATATCCTTGAATACGACGGGGCGATAGTTTTCTGGATGAATTCCCTTCTTCATTTTGTTTAAATTGTTATAGTGTTAAATAAATATTTCGCTTTCAAATGCTTAGCGGATGCAAAGTTACGACTTTTTTACGAGACCGACAAATTTTTGAAAACAAAAATTCCAAGCCACCTCATCGTTTGAAATGGCTTGGAATATTAAAGAATCGTATTACTTACGATATAAATAAGCCTATTACTTGGCGTATGTGATTACGATCTTGTTTATACGCAACTGAACGCCACCGCCAGAAGCCTCTTTGAAGACGTTTGTATAAACCATCTTCTTGCCGTCGATAACAACAGTAGCTGTCTCGTTGCCGACGCAATTGACATTCTTGTTCTTGTCCACATCGCAGATGAACTCTATCTTAGCGATTGCCTTGCTGCCCTCGAAAGTAATGGTGTTGTTTTTGTAAACACGGATGTTAGAGTAGTTAGCACCTGTGTAATACTTCGGACCATTCTTCTCGCCGTTTGCGTCGAAGACGATCTTTGTGCCGTCCTTAAGAGTGATGGTTGTAACCTCAGTACCATTCTCTGTATAGAAGTCGCCAGGAACCATCTCTACTGTTGTTGCACCAGCCTGAACACTCGGGTTAGAGAGTGTGAGTGTTGTGCCGTCGATAGCGATATTGCCATTGCCTGCAGGCTTATCCTCACCAGTGCCCGGCTTGTCCTCGCCACCAGTAGAACCACCCTCTGTCTTACCATTTACAGAAACAAGGTATGTAGTGTTCTGAGCTGTTTCAAGAGTGTTGCCCATGTAGTTGGTGAGTTTGCCGTAAACTACAACCTCGTCGCCAACCTGAATGTTTGCCTGACCCTCTGTCCACTTCTGATTGCCGAGGTAGAGTGAGCGGAACACGAGGAACTGACCATCTGCCTTGCCGTCGTCAGAGATATAGAAAGAAGCATTGCCATGCTGTGCAGAGAAAGCCTCCTTCACAGAAACTACCTTACCCTTGATGTAGTAGCCCTGCTCAGACACTGCGTTTGCAGCCAACTTGGCTGCCTCTGTATTAGCAGCTACACTATTGAACGGATCGTCCTTTGTACCTGTGCCCTTCGGTGTGCCAGTGATTCCGGTGCCACCACCCTCTGTGCCAGGCTTTGCACCGAACTCCTTGTCGCCGAGCTTAGCCCAGACAACCGACTTCAGACCGGTCTTGCCGAAGTAAGCCTCGATGTTACCGCAGAGAACTACTTCCTGCTTGATGTTTGCAGGATTGTCCTTGAGGTTGATAGCATTGCGCACATCACCGACAGGCAACTGTACTGGCATTACATTATCAACTGATGTCTCGTCAGCAGAAGCTGCGATGAGCACGTTGCTTACAGCCTCACAACCCTCGGCTGTAAACTTTGCGTCGTCGATAGCCTTTTCAGGAACGAAACCTACGATGTAAGCCTTTACGAAGACATTGCTTCCTGTTGCGCCATGCTTCTTGATGTCCTCTACAGTGTAAGGGTTCTCTGCAGTACCGTTGCCAACCGTTTCGGTTGAACCACCGTTACCGCCGTTACCACCGCCTGGAATTTCATAAGCTGCAGGAACGTCCTCGCAGCTTGTGAATGTGAATGCTGTCATTGTTGCGACGAGCATTGAGAAAAATATCTTTTTCATATTCTTTTGTTTGTTTGCTTGTTATATAATATATAATGATGTAAGATAGCCTTACTTCTCTTCTGCCGGCTGATTTTTCTCTGGCTCGAGCACTTCGATGTCGGAGAGTGTGCGCAGCACAAGCTGCACTGTTGTGCCGTAAGACGATGTTGCGCTGGTCTTGTAAACGGTGAGGATACCGGTTACGTTGAGCTTGCCCTTCGGCAGTTTCTCGGCAGCGAACTTAGCGTAGCAGCTTGTACGGATGCCGATCTGCTTCTTCTGACCAGTGTAACCCTTGAAGTAGCGTGTCACGCCGTGGCCTGTAGTGGCACCTTCTGCCTCAGGAGCGAATGTGACGGTGCCGTCGGCTGTGTCGAACTCCACACCCTTCAGTGTCACAATCTGTCCAGAGTACTTCTGTGCAACGGTCTCGTCGTTGAGTGTGCTGATTTCAGAAGTCTCGAACACGTGAGGTACCACGAGCGAAGCGTCGGGCTTGCCGAGAATCTTGAAGCGTGTCTGCCATTCTGCACGGCTGATGCGGCTCGGGTAAGTCTGGTTCTTCTTGAAGTCGGTGTACGGGATACCCAGCTGTGGTTGTGTGCGATATACGCCATAGTAGAGTCCGCCGAGGTCAACAAGAATCTCCTGACCAACCTGCAGCTGACCGTTGATGCCGCCCTGAGCAACGCTGATGATGATACCACCGGTAGCATCCTCGATCATAACCTGGCTATAGATATTGCCAGAGATGTCGTTGCCTGTGACGCGACCCTTGATCTGCACACCGTCGGCGATGCGCACTGTGTCGTTCACTACATCCTTCAGTTGTGCACCGTACTTTGCCTTAAGATCAGCAATAGAAACGACATTAGTCTCCTGAAGCTGGTTGTTGCCGAACGGTGCCACCTCGCCAGTAGGGTCGGTCCAGTCCTCATCCATACATGATGTAGCAGAAAGACCTATAACAAGCGCGAAGAGCGCGAGTTTCAGATATTTTATACTTTTCATCTTCTTTCTGTGATTTAGAATTTATAAGTAATGTTCAGCATACCGTTTGTACCTAAGGCGTAGAACTTGAACGGGTTCTTCTCGAATGAGTAGCCACGTACGTTCAGGCTCTGTGTGTAGCCGCTTCGGCTCTGCTCGTAACCGCCTGTAACGATGTTGCGGTTGTTGAGGATGTTCTGAACCATGAGGTTGATTGAGAGCGATCCGTGCTTGAGATAGATGCTGCGACCGATTGAGCCGTCGAGCATGAAGCCACCGTGACCCTTAGCCTGATCGAGTGCTCCTGAAACGATTTCGCCGGTCACGTCGTTGATAATCGGCTGACCGAATGCCTTCATCACATCGTTACGGTTCACCACGTTCTTGTGGAAACGGTAGTTAGGCGAGTACGACAGGTAGATGCGGTCGTAGTAGTTGCAGTTGAGGTCGATGAACCAACCTTTCTGATGATAGCTTACGCCGAGGCTGAGAGCGGTGAGCGGTGTGCCGCTGTCGCGCATACCCTTATTGTGGATATAGTCGTAGTTGTTACCTGTCTGGGCGGTGCCGTACAGTGTGGCATCTGTCGACTTCATGTAGCAGAGCTTAGAGTTGTTCGTAATCTTAGCCTCGCTGATTGTACCGATGAGCTTAATGTCGAGGAAGCTTGCGAGCTTGAACTTAGCGCCGAGCTCTGCACCGTAGTACGACTTGTTCATATCGGTCATAGACACATAGATGAACGAGTTGCTATCGTCGTTATAGAAGTTCTGCCAGTCGGATACGTTAGTCATGCGGCTGTAGTAGCCCTTCACATTGAGGTGCAGCCAAGAGTTCTCGTACATATAGCCGAGCTCTGTGCTGAAGATGCGCTCGTTCTTGAGTCCCTGAACGAAGTCGTTGTTAATCTCTGGCGACATGAACGCTGCACGTGCTTCTGGTGCGCGGTGCTCATAGCCTACGCCGAGCGAGAGTACGTTGCCACGACCGAGTGTGAGGTTAGAACCGAACTTGAAGCCACCATCAACGAATTCTGCTCGCTTGCTCTTGCCGAACGAGTTGTCGGCAGCCAAACCGTTACGCATCTTGCCGTCGCGCTGGAAAGAGGTGTAGCCGAGCTTAGCAGCTATAGTATAGTTAGCCCAACCGAAGTTCTCGGTGTACGAGCTCCATACCTTGCCCTTGTTGATGAGCAGGTTGTAGTCGTAGCAGAATCGGTCGCCTTCCTTAACGACTGCGTTAGGATGGTTGAGGTCGTACTGTGCTTCGGGCGAAGTAGCTGTGTACTTATCTGATATAAGATATGTATTGATGTTATGGAACTGGGTAGCACCGAGCAAGTCCTCCATTGTCTGGTAGTGCATTGCCTTATTGGTAGCTGCAAGTACGCCTACGTTTACCTTCTTGTCCTTGTCAATCTGATGATTGAATGTAGAGGCAAACGAGAGCATCAGGTTGTCGTTGTGCTTAGCCTGGATGTAGTACATAGCGTCGCCGCCCTGTGCTGCTGCGTTCTTGTTTGAGTAGTAGAGGCGATCCCAGTTAATCTGACGATTAGCCTTTGATGCACGCCAATAGTTGTATGATGTCAACCAATCCTCGTAAGCCTGCTCTGTGCGATATGTAGAGTTTTCGCTATTCCACACGTCGTAGTAGCTTGACGGCATATTCTTCCAGTAGTTAGGATGTGGGTTGTCTGAGTTGTTGTAGTTGAGCTTTGTGCTCTTATACATAGAGTACTTGCCGAAGAACGATGTAGTGAGCTTCGAGTTCTCGTTGAAGTTCCAGTCCCATGTGAGGATTGCACTCGGAGCATAGTCGTTCACCACGCGTGAGTTGCGCTTCTTGCCGTTCTGATAGCCCCAATAAGGGTTGTAGTAGCGGTTATTGGCGAGCCAATACATCTCGTCTGTACCTGCGCCCTGTGTAGAACGCTCAGTCGGGTTGCCCCATGTAGAGAGCGAGAGGCTGTGCTTACCCATCACCTTCTGCACGGCGAGGAAGTAAGAGAGCGAGTTGTAGAATGTGCCCTCTACGTAGCCGTTGCGTGCCCAACGATAGCTCACGCCACCAGTGAACGCCCAACCTTTCTCTGAGAGACCAGTGCTATAGGTGTACATGCCACGCAGAGTGTAGTTGCGGTTAGCACCACTGAGGGTCATACGATGACCTACAGGCATTGCCGACGGACGGAAGTTGTAGTTGTTGGAGCCACCCATGCCCGACATGGTAAAGTTGTTGCCTTCAAACGGAAGGGCGAACTCCTGATTGCGGGTCATGTTGTTCAGACCGCCGACCTGAGAGTAACGGAACTGTCCGCTCTCCATGTCGTTCAGCTGCAAGCCATTGAGATAAACCTCATTGTACTTCTGGTCGAAAGCACGATAGCGGAAACGTGCCGGTGAGAACAAAAAGCCCACCTGGCTGGCATAGATGTCGGTGTTGGAGTTGACGATTGTCACGTTCTGTGTCATGTCATCGTCCTCACCGAGCTGTGCCTCAGTGAAAGTGAAGGCAGCCTCGCTTGCAGCTTCGCTATGATAACCGATCGAGTCGGTCTGTGTCTGAGCGAAAGCAGACGGAGCGCAGCACATTGCCAACACTGCTAATTTAAGCTTCTTTTGCATGTAATGTTTATAATTAAGTTTTAAATTTTCGTTTCTAAATCAACTACTACTTTTTTTATTTCATTCAATTAGGGTAGTTTAAGAAATAGATTGCAAAGTAACACATTTTTATTCAATTAATGAAACATTTCCATATTTAATTTTTATTAAGTATATGTTTCAATGCAGAACATGCCAACGGATTGGAAAACAATCGCAATTTCATGCAAAAAAAACACGAAATAGGGCACAATGATAACAAATTACTGTAACTTTGTAGGCGTGTATCACGTACACGCAGTGTGTAATGAATAAAAACAAAAAAACAAATAACTCAAATGAAAAAAAATCTCTTTATCCTCGCCTTACTCCTATGCGTGACATTTGGAGCATCGGCTCAGAAGAAATTCAATCTCTATGCCGTAGGTTTCTACAACCAGGAAAACCTCTTCGACACTTGCCACGATGAGGGCAAGCGCGACTACGACTTCCTGCCTAACGGCGCATACAAATGGAACGGACTGAAATATAGCCACAAACTACGCAATATGTCGCAGGCATTAGCCGACCTTGGCACGGACAAGCTGCCAGGCATCGGATGCGCCCTCATCGGACTCTCGGAGGTGGAGAACTCGAAGGCACTCGACGACCTCACAGCACAGCCGGCTCTGAAGCAGCGCGGATATAAATATGTACATGTAGAGGGTCCAGACCGCCGCGGCATCGACTGCGCACTGCTCTACAACCCTCGCTTCTTCACCGTGAAGGATGTGCGCCTCGTGCCATACGTTCCCGAGGAGAAGAAGGACTCTAACTACGTGACACGTGGCTACCTCACCGTTAGCGGCACGCTCGCCGGCGAACACGTGGCTGTAATCGTGTGCCACTGGCCGAGCCGTTTCGCCACATCCTACTACCGCGAGGTGGCTGGCAGACAGGTGCGCGTGGTGAAGGACTCGCTGCTGAACGCCGACCCCAACTGCAAGGTGTTCGTGATGGGCGATATGAACGACGACCCTACAAACAAGTCGATGACCGAAGGACTCTCTTGCAAACCGTCTATTGAGAAGACGGGCAAGGACGACATGTATAACCCGTGGTATAACATTCTCACGAAGCAGGGCAAGGGCACACTGTTCTACAACGGATCGTGGAACCTCTTCGACCAGATCGTGATGACTCCGAACCTGCTCAACCCGAAGGGCGTGAAGGACTTCTCTACTCTGAAGTACTTCCAGCATCAAATCCACATCCGCCCGTACCTCATACAGAGCGAGGGCAAGTACAAGGGCTCGCCGAAGCGTACCACCGCAGGCGGTGTATGGCTCGATGGCTATTCCGACCACTTGCCGGTAGTGGTGTATCTGGTGAAGGAGCAGAAGTAATGAATACCGAACGCCATCCCTTCACCCCGTTTCTCCCCGACGGCTGCCGGCTGCTCATGCTCGGCAGCTTTCCGCCTGGCGAACAGCGCTGGTCGATGCGGTTCTACTACCCCAACTTCACCAACGATATGTGGCGCATCTTCGGGCTATGCTTCTTCAACGACAAGCTGCACTTCGTCGACACCGAAGCAAAGACGTTCCGACTCGACCGCATTATCCCGTTCCTCAACGAGCGTCGCATCGGCATGTACGACACGGCGACGGTGGTGCGCCGACTGAAGAACACGGCATCGGACAAGGACTTAGAAGTGGTAGAGCCTACTGACCTGAAGGCAATGGTGCGCTCCCTACCCTCGCTCACCGACATCGTGACCACTGGGCAGAAAGCCACCGACGTGCTCTGCGCGTGCTTCGACATAAAGGTGCAGCCGAAGGTTGGCGAGAACGTGCAGTTCGGCTTCGACGACAGAACACTGCGTCTATGGCGTATGCCGAGCAGCTCGCGCGCCTACCCCATGAAGCCCGAACGCAAGGCAGAGTTCTACAGCCGCATGTTCAGCACATTATACGACCAAGCTTAAGAATATGACAAACAACAAGATAACAATAATTGGTATTGCCGGTGGCACAGGCTCCGGCAAGACCACTGTAGTGAAGAAGATTGTTGAGGCACTGCCGCCGCACCACGTGGCTGTCGTACCACTCGACTCGTACTATAACGACACGTCGCACATGACCGAAGAGGAGCGCCGGGCTATCAACTTCGACCATCCCGATGCGTTCGACTGGAAGCTACTGATAAAGCAGATTAACGAGCTGCGCGAGGGCAAAGCTATCGAACAGCCTACGTACTCGTACCTGAAGTGCAACCGCGAGAAGGAGACGATACACGTGGAGCCGAAGCCGGTGATTATCGTGGAGGGCATTATGACACTGCTCAACAAGCGTCTGCGCGACATGATGGATCTGCGCATCTTCGTCGACTGCGACCCCGACGAGCGACTCATACGCAACATACAACGCGACACTATCGACCGCGGACGCACCGTGTCTATGGTTGTCGACCGCTACCTGAAGGTGCTCAAACCTATGCACGAGCAGTTCATTGAGCCGACAAAGCGCTTCGCGCACGTCATCATACCAGAGGGTGGAGACAACCTGAAGGGCATCAACATGGTGTGCAAGTACATCGAAAGCATCGTTGAGAAATAGTCCGCAAAAGTTGCAGGATTTGACAACTTCTATTATCTTTGCATTATGGAACGGCGAATATTTACATACGGCGGTTATTTCGAGGCATTTATGAGTACCTTGAAAGAAAAGGAGCAGGAAAAGATTCAGTATGGGCTTCTTCTACTAAAGACACAGGACAGACTCTCCACGAAGTTTATAAAACTTATTAAAGATGGTCTGTATGAATTGCGTACAGAATATGGAGGAAACTATGCAGACAAACAATCATCAAATCGTTGATTACGATCTCGTTCTTGACAAGAAGTTCGGCAAGGAAGGCACTCCGGAGCGCATGAAGGCCAAAGAGGATGCGCTTTCCTTCTATTCAGGACAAATACTGCTTGATGCACGCAAAGAAGCCAAAATTACACAAACAGAATTGGCAAAACGCATCAATTCTACCAAATCGTATATTTCAAAAGTAGAAAATGGAATTATCGTTCCAAGCGTTGGCGCATTCTACCAAATCATCAATGCTCTTGGAATGAGAGTCGAAGTTGTAAAACCAATATATTAAGCACAAATAAAAGTTAGGTCTGAATTCCTCATTTGGAATCCAGACCTAACTTTTTACTTTTAAATGCTTTGCTTGTGGGTGCGTGGTATGGGCAAGATACCCATACCTCCTAACCTTTTTACTTTTTTACTTTTAAACAAGTTCGAGCCCTAACGATTCGACGAACGCTCGCACTTCCTTTTGCTGCATCAGTTCGTCGTACACCTCTTTCTTTGTCTTTCGGCGGCTTATCTCTTCTGCCTCGGCGAGGCGGAGCGATATTGACACATTTCCGTTGTGCAGTGCCTTGGCGAGCGTGACGCGTATGCGACCTTTTATCTCGTTTACCTGGTCGAGCAATATCTGGTTGTCTACCAGCACCTCGATATCGGGGAAGGTGGTGATACGCGGTTGCATGTTCTTCATTCGGGAAGCAAGCCCCACCATCTTCTGCGGCATACGGTTGCACATCGAGAGCCATTGCAGATCGAGGAACTCCTGCGTGAACTGCTCGTTCTCATCCTTGTTTGTCTCTTCCGCCTCTTTCTTTGCCGCAACCGCATCCTTGCGCTGCAAGCTTTGGAAGGTCATGCCGAGCGACGAGAGCTTCAAGCGTGGTACGCCGGCAGACAACTTGTCGGAGACGGCTGCCGAACCCGATGCGGCGGTCTGCGAAGGAGAAGCCTCAGCTGAAACATGGCTCACCGAGGCATGGCTTACCGGAGCAGCCACCTGCTGAGCCACTTTCGTCCGGGTGAAATCAAGAAGTTTGAACAGGGTTTTCAGCTGCTTGGGGCTACGCCCCGCACTGTCGGCATCCTCCGGCTGCGTGATCTGTGCCACCTGGATGAGTGTCAGCTCTACGAGCAGACGTTTGTTGCTGCTTTGACGGTAGCTTAGGTCGCACTGGTTCATCAGCTTCAGCGCCTTGTAGAGGAACTGCGTGGGACACGCCTTTGCCTGTGCGCTGTACTTCTCACGCTGTTTCTCGCTCACCTCAAGGAGCTTCAGCGTCTGCGCATCCTTAGCCATGAGCACGTTGCGCACGTGCGAAGCGAGTCCGTTGATAAGATTACCACCGTCAAAGCCTTTCTCTATTATCGAGTTGAGGAGCACCATACACTCGCTCACCTTGTTCGCCAACGCATAGTCGACGAACTTGAAGTAGTTGTCGGTGTCGAGTTCGTTTAGGTCCTCAATCACCTTTGCGTATGTGATGTTGCCCTGGCAGAAGCTTGCCGTCTGGTCGAAGATAGAAAGGGCATCGCGCATACCGCCGTCAGCTTTCTCGGCGATGAGTGCCAATGCCTCTTCCTCGTAGGTGATGCCTTCCTTCTCTGCCACATACTTCAGGTGGTTGATGGTGTTCTCCACACTCATGCGCTCGAAGTCGTAAATCTGACAACGCGAGAGGATGGTTGGCAAAATCTTATGCTTCTCGGTTGTGGCAAGAATGAACACCACGTGTGCAGGCGGTTCCTCCAGTGTTTTCAGGAAAGCGTTGAACGCTGCCTGCGAGAGCATGTGCACCTCGTCGATGATGAACACCTTGTACTTGCCCACCTGTGGCGGTATGCGTGTCTGCTCCATGAGCGACTTGATGTGCTCCACGGAGTTGTTGCTGGCTGCGTCAAGCTCGAAGATGTTGTACGAGCGTCCTTCAGCAAACGCTTTGCAGCTTTCGCACTCGCCACATGCCTCGCCCTCCGTAGTAGGGTTCATGCAGTTGATTGCCTTCGCGAAGATGCGCGCACACGTCGTCTTGCCTACTCCGCGCGGTCCGCAGAACAGGTAGGCGTGTGCCAATTTGCCACTCTTCACGGCATTCTTCAACGTAGCGGTGAGAGCAGCCTGCCCCACCACCGAGTCGAATGTCATCGGGCGGTACTTACGCGCCGATACTATATATTCTCCCATATCGTGATTTTACTTTATACTTTCTACTTCTTCTACAGTCAGACCACTATATTTTGCAGCCTGCTCTACCGACAGACCATTGCTCAACATAGATTTAACAATATCCTTCTTTGCTTCTGCACGACCCTCTGCACGACCCTCTGCACGACCCTGCGTAAGTCCCTCAGCACGACCCTGCGTAAGTCCCTCGGCACGACCCTGCGTAAGTCCCTCAGCACGACCCTCAGCAAGTCCTTCTTCGCGTGCATTGCCAAGCACATCATTCTGTATCATCACAGCGTTGAGGTGCTCATCATAAGCATAGCGCTCGGCATCGGTCATCGAGTAATACTGCAGTTTTTTGCGTGCCTCCTGCAATCCTGGAGCAGTGGTGTTTTCCTTTATTACTCCACTCTTCAAGTAAGCAACCCACTCCTCCAACGGAGTCACTGCTACCTTGTCGAACTCGTTGACACGCACAAGAATGTACTCGGGGAATATCTCTGCCGGACTCTTCTGCACTAAAGCACCTTTCTCCTTAGCCGTTATGACGAGTTGGTCGTTTGTATGCACACCGATGAACTTGTTCTGTCCTACATACAGGTAGTCGGCACCCTTACCTATATCGAAATAGAGGATGCTTATAGAATACACCTTCTTCACCTCCTTGTATGTATCACCGAGATGGATGTGCTCGGTGATGGCTTTCGCTACGCCATACAGGATGCGCTCCAGATAGTAAAGCTCGCTCGTGTTCTGCACCTCTACAAGTATTATCTCACCCTTCGAGTTGCGTGCTTTGATGTCCACACGGTTGAACTTATCGTCTTGCGTTTGCTGATTGCCCTCACTCTCGAGTATCTCCACAATCTTCACCTCCTCACCGATAAACACGGTAAGGAAACCTTCCAACACGTCGAAGTTGGCTTTCTGACGGAGCAAGCGCTTGATAGCCCAGTCGAAACGTATGTATCTATCTTTCAGTCCTCCCATAATACAATAGGTTTAATGCTACTTTACAAAGTTACAATTATTATTCTGAAAACACGGCATGAAGCAATTAATTTTTATTGTTGTCCTGTAAATAATACATCTCCCTTATATTGCTTCATGCCTTTCTCATATTGCCGCAGCAGAACAACAATGTTGCCGCAGCAGAACAACAATGTTGCCGCAGCAGGACAACAATATTGCCGCAGAAGGACAACAATGTTGCCGCAGAAGGACAACAATGTTGCCGCAGAAGGCTAATGAGAACGACGTAGCAGATTAGACAACGGATAGAATGATAGATGAATGGTAGATGTCTGGTAGATAGGCTGGCAGATATAGCTCTCGGAAGCATATCTGCCAGCCTTTAACATGCTCGTAATCTGTAAGTTGCAGCGACACTGGGAGATATGGTAGATTTTTTCGCGTACTGATACTTTACTATGATATATTGCTTCTATATAAAAAAGGGTTTTCCGAATGAACAAAAAAGGCTATGACATTGCTGCCATAGCCTGAGATCTGATGTGAAGTTATATCTTCATCTTGTAACGTCTACGCAGGATACTTGCATACGTCTCCTCGTACTGCGTACCCTTAAACAGCTGGTATAACTTGTACACATATGGTTTAGCTGCTGGGTAATCCTTCTTCTTATTATAATAATAATCCAACAGACAATAGCATACAGAGTTCATAATGGCAGCATCTTCGCCCTCATAAGTATCTCTGCTCTTCAAGATGTCGTATGCCTTTTTCGCAGGTCCGATAGCAAGGTCTTGTGTCTTTTCTGGATCAAGCACATCATTCTGGCAAATCTTCATTGCGAAGTAGTAGAATCGTGGAGCATCCTCGGGGAACTTCTCTGCGCCACGCTCAAACACCTTAGCAGCCTTAAGATAAGTATCAATCATCTGCTGACCGAAACTTTCCTCTGCCTGCGACTCCAACATCAATGCGTAGTTCTGATAGTGACCAGCCTGCAAAGATCCCTTAGCATCAAGCGTTTTTATCAACTCTTCGTAGGCATTTTCAGCTTTCTCGTATTCACCCAAATCTCTATATGCCTCACATACAGCGTTCATCGATTTAGAGACAGTGTTGTCGTCAACATCAGGACGTGCCATCAGTTCTTGTAGGACATCAATACCTTGCTGCTGCTTATAGCGGTTCATAAGGGCTATACCATAGCGATAAATATCATTATTATTTATCATTGTATCCTTGGTTGCCATCAAACGCTCACCGTATTCGAGTGCCTTGGTAGAGAACTTGTTCTTATACCATACAAGTGCTTCACCATTCTGTCGCTTTACCAAATCGTAAGCAGCAGTTATGTTGCGAAGTCCATTTGACAATATATAGTAATCGGTAGGAAATCTTACCAAACCACTGTCGCAAATATTCATCATGCCTGTATAGTACTCCAACTTTTTATTACCATTGGCTGTTTCCAAAAAGGCATATAACATTCGTATTTTAGATGAATAATCGGAAGCTTCTAAAGAGTCCTCTTGAGCTTCATTATACAACTGAAGGCCCTTTTGAAAATCATTTGTAGTAAGACCATATTTATCATACAAACGTGCGCAATTACGATTATATGGGTATGTAGGATTGGCTTCCTTAGCCATTGCGTATATATTTTCCAGCTTTGCTCTACGTCTACGTACTTCTTCTTGAGCCTCTGTATCGCCCGCATAAGCTCTCGCTGTCACCTTGTCCAAACCCGCCTCTACAAACGCTGCATACTTACGATACGTTCTGAAGTCGTTGGGAGCCATCTCTATCGCCTTCTTATAGTAGTTTACAGCTACAGTAGTGTCGTCAGCCCACTTGTAGATGTCGCCCTTGAGCATATAAGCAGGACTATAATGAGGGTCGAGTTCTATTGCTTTGTCGATGTATTTCAAAGCGTATGTGGTATCGCTGACACCCGATTTGAGCCAAAAGGCATTGGCTGCGCCTACGTAGATACGTGGGCACACGCTTTTCTTGGTCTGTTGCGACTCGCAAATCTGCTGCACAATAGGTTCCACCTCAACGAGTGTGTGCGACACAATCTTCTCTATACCCAAAATTGCGGCTTCTACATCATTGATGGTCTGCACCTTGCGTGGCGAATTGGAACTTGACGCTTTGTTAGCCTTTGTCTTATTGTCGACCTTTGCTTTCTTTTCGGTCTTCGGTTTCTTCTCCTTCTTGTCCTTCAGCGAGACAGAAGCAATCGAAGGCGCAACAAGTGCGAAAGCGAGCAAGCCTATAGCGATTTTTCTCATGTTCATATCTTGTATAGCTTTAAGAGTGGCGAAGGTGTTGGTTCCTCCGCCCTATTATTTACTTATAATACGTACTGCACACCGATTATAGTGTGTACTGCACACCGAGGTTGAGTGTCTGGAACGTGCGCAGCTTCAGCATATTAACGCCAAGCATATCTGGGTTGTAACGCACTACGTAGAGCTGCGGTGTGAGCGTCACAGCAATGTGCTTAGCCACGTTCATCTTTATCTTGATACCTCCATTGGCACCCATAAGCGGGCTGGTGTTGTACTTTCTTGGCGAGTACGACATGGTATGCGAACTATTCACCTTTATCGAACCATCGGGTTCTGTGCTATTGCCTAACGACAGCAGCAACGCCGGACCTGCGAACAACTCCGCTTCAAACATACGATTGCTCTGGTAGCCAGAGCAGAGGTTGGTGACATTCAGCAAATAGTTGAGTGCCACGAAGCCTCGCTTGTAGTTGTTCTTGAAGAGTCCAGTAGTGGTGTATTCTGTGCCATACTCGGTTGTGCCAGTATAGTTGTCCGGCGCAACGCTATTGATAGACAAGTATTCGAACGAAGCACGTACGCCATGCACCTTACCGAAATGTCCTTCAACGAAGGCCTGTGCATTATAGTTGAACGCTGCGCCCTCGTATGTCTTCTTGGTGTTGAACAGCATCGTACCTGCGCCCAAACCGAAGCTAAGCGGAATGCGTGGTGCCTCATAGTCATCTTGCTTCCTCATACGATAGCTTGTAGCACGCGTATAGGCTGTGAAACCAAGACGAACCACTACTCTTTGGGCGTTGAAACGCTTCACTGCGTCTATGTTGCGATACGGTATTCGGTAGTTATAGTTGGTGAAGCTCGGTTCGAGGAACACCTGCAAGTCGTTGCTGAGGTTATACGAGAGGTGTAAGCCTGCCGTGTAGAACGTACTAATTGTGCGCAGATGAGTCTTCTGCTCTCGCATAATCCAACTAAGACCGCCACCGAATGCTAAAGCCACGTTGAATGGTTGGTCGAAAGAGTAGTTCTTCATAAATCCTAACGGATTGATGAGAGCCTCTGCCGTTGCATCGGCGGTCATATCATGCAGATCGACCACAGCATCGTCTTGCACTGGTATGCTTAGCATAGCGCGTCTATCCTCGTCCTGTTCGCCCATTGCCTCATGAGTTTTGTCCCATGTGGCGGAGGTGAGTCCTAAGCTAAGGCGCACACCTACCGACGGCGAGAACCATCTACCTACAGACATCTTCGTAGAGTGTCCCATCTTTGGGCTCACACCTTTACCTCCCACGCACCATGCCATGCCTCCTGAGAGCTCGGCAAACCATGGTGTACGCCATTTCTGCGGATGCCACTGCATTGTGCTGTCCACATATTCAGGGCGGTTCTTCATGTAGCGCATACGATCCTCGATAGAGAGGTTGTTGTGCAGATAGTACACCATACCGATGTTTACACCATAGAAGCCTCCGAACTTATTATACAGGTGTCTTGACTTGATACCTACATACGGCTCTATTGTGAGGTATCCTTGCGGACCGGTGAATATCTTTCCCTGCACACCTCCGCGTATTTCGTATCGTGTGCGATGGTTGTCAACTATGTTTGTTGTGTTGTGACGCACGCCAAAGCCAAACACTGTTGACACATCGAGCAGTCGAGACGGAGAATAGCCGTCCATCAACGTCGACAGACTATATATCCAGTCGACAGAACCTTGCCACTGTTTATAGTTCTTCTTGTTACCTTCATAGTAACCATATCCCAATCCGGCTGTAAGGCGCACTGTATGGTAAGGGTTGAACTGCTTGCCCACACTCACGTGCGCCATCGTGATTGGCGAGAGGTTATAGCCTGGATATTCTAAGTCTTTATGCAATCCTCCGCCGAAGCCTAAGAAGAGGTGGTCGTACCACTTCTTTCTGAAGGTGTCGTCATAGCCACGATAGCGGTCCTCAAGCACGTACTTGAGGGCATTGAACTCCGTAGCGTAGTTGTGGCGAGTTTTGCCAATGGTGTCTTCGTCGCCCGACTCGTCCCATAGTGAGTCGGGCACCTGTGTGATAGCACGTGGAGCGACACTGAACGTTGTCGTTCTTGCTACACTACAGCTCAAGCCACCTATCAGACAAATCGCTGTTGCGTAAAGGCGTATGATGTTAATGCTCATTGTTCTTGGTCTTATTTGTTATCGTCAGCGGTGTTATCCTTGTTATCTGCCGACTGCACTTCTTCCTTTGTCTCACTTACAGCTCCGCTTTCCTCAGCCTTCTTACGGTCGGTGTAGGCTTTGAGTATCTCGAACTTCTTTCGATAAGCCGGAATATCTTTTCGCATATACTTCGACTTCTTACGGATGTCGTCGTTCACATTGCCCTCGTTGCGATACAGGCGTATGAACTTAGGCTCCAGATCGAAGCTATGCTGGAAGTAGGCGAGGTAGAACGGCACTTTGCTTACGTCAAGCTGCGGTTCGGTGTTCTTCTTTTTATACTCGTCAAGCTGCTTGTAGTACTTTTCAGCCTTCTCGGGGTCGGTGCGCAGCAGTTCGTTCTCCTCTTCTTCTGTGAGTTCTCTAAAACCACTGTTCGCTGCCGAGTATTCATCTATTTGCGGTTCGCGTCCCCACTCATCAGCCCATATAATGCCTTTCAGATACCACTTCTTCGGGTTGTCGTCGGGCATACGGTCGATAAGAGCCTCACATTCTTTACGCGATTTGTTAAGGTATCTGTGCAGCTCGGTGTAGATGATAGCACGGTTGGCATCACCCGTACTTAACACGTAGCGTTCTGCTTCCTTTATCTTTGCCACCTTCTCTGGATCGGTTATATCGCCCTGTATATAGGACGGGTAGCCTTGCTGGAATGTGATGAGCATACGTAGGCGCTTTGTAGCTTGCTGCTGCACATTTTTTTTCTCCAACATCTCAATGAAGTACATCGCGGTGTCGAGCTTTGCCTCCTGGAAGTACATCACGGCTTGGTTGAGCACCAACTGCTCGCGGTTTATCTTCACGGGGTTATAGCGGTCGCTCATATCCACTTGGTTCACACCCTTACGGAAGTCGATAAACGGCTTCAGGATGTTCACATCGGGCATACCTCTGCGACTTGCCATCAGTGCCATTTGGTTAGCCACGTATGGGGCAAGCTTCAGACGTGTATAGTCCGACTGCTCAATGATGTTCTTGTAAGCAAGTGTTGTGATGGTGTCGAGCTCTAAGCTATCAGTGACTGTAGCCAAGAGGTTGAAGTAGTCACCATCCGACATCTTCTTCTCGCCAGAGATGTATTCGCGCTTGTTTGCGAAGTAGTTCTCCACTGCCTCTTCTGCGTTCATAATATGCTTTCTCTCGTAACGATACTTCACAACCATGATACGCAGGTTTTCAAGAATAGGTACGATGTCGCTCTCGAAGAACGGCTGTGTCTTCAACATACCAAACACCTCATTAGGCTTGTATGTCTCGATGGTGTTCTTCACCACGTCGTACACCTCCTGATTGCCATTCTTGCCAACTTGCTCAAGCACGTCTTCCCATGTGAACACGCGTGGTTCGAGTGTCGACACACGTATATCCGAGCTCAAGTGGCGTTTCAGAAGATTTCGAGCCACAGCCGCACGCTGTGTAGCAAGTCGGGTGTTGAGCTCCACACTACCCTCTGGCGAAGCACCACCCTGCACCTGTACGTCCCAAAGCAGATCGCCATACGACTTCAGCTCATCCACGATTTCTTGTAGCCTTACAGTGTTCATCGAGTCGTTGAGCAGCACATCCTTACCCACAGCGAACTTCAGACTCAAGTTACGTTGCTGTTTAACCATATTCTCTTCTGCAGCCTCCTGGAACTCGCTCGTGAGTGGCATATCGGCAGCCGTCACAGAGAAGTCGAGAAACTTCAATGGCTTGAACGCAAGGCACGAGCCGGTTGTCATCTCTCCGCTATCCCATGTGCGATGATGATAATCCTCGAGCACAACGCGATAGCTTCCTCGGTATGTCTTCTCCTTATCGGGCTTTTTAAAGGTGACCTTGGCACTATAATTCACCTCCTTATCGCGCTCCAAAACACACGATGGGTCGTAGCCACGAGCCACCGAATCGTTCTTCATATAGTTGAAGCCCATACGCTTATCCTGCTTCTTATGATACTCTGCGCCCTCAAGTATTATGGGCTGCAGATAGGCTATAGTGTCTTCTGTCTGACAGTCGACAGCCATCGGTTGGCAGATGATGCGCGACTTCTCTGTGGTGTAACCCGCTGGGAAGTGTAATTTGACAGTGAACGTCACTCTATCGCCGGTGTCCATACCTGGCACGGGATCCATCGTGGGGTTGGTGTTGCGATACTTACCATCGACAACGGTCTCATCAAGAATTTGGTCGCTACTCTCAAGCGTCACCGTGAACTTGTCTTGTCCCGACTTTATCTCTACAGCCTTTGCACCGTACTCCTCGTCGAAGACTACAACGCCCTGACCGCTCATGAGGAACTCCTCAATCTCACCATTCGACTTAGAGGGCTTGAATGCTATGCCGAGCGAACGTAGTTCTTTCTCCAATGCTTTCGGATCGCCACTGAACACCTTCGTGTTAGCCACGTTGATACGATTGGCTGCATCAAGAGCCTTTTTGATAGAGCGGAATGATGTACAATAGTGCACTGTCTTTGCAGGCTTTGGCTCGCCCTTCTTACCCATCTTCAAGTACACCTTGATCTTCACCTTACGCGAACCTCCGTCGTCCTGCTGCAGAACGGCAGCCGTAGCGGTGAAGGTGACAAGCAGTATAGCTATCAGCGCGAAGCATATATGTCGTAAAAAGTTTCGTTTCATTGTTATTGTGTG
>OLIS01001273.1_pt1 | contig 18485 bp, 16 predicted proteins | sample 1601351 | NCBI WGS metagenome assembly OLIS01 (sample SAMEA2452122, study PRJEB22498) | human gut metagenome | biome: human feces; feature: human gut; material: feces | place: Australia | collected 2012
CGCAGTTGTGCCACTTGGTTCCGCAGGGAGGCATCCGTTGGTTGCCTATTTATTTCTTTACCTTGGTAGGTGCCTATAAGTATGGTTGGAAAGTGGGATTGTTGACGGCGATCGTTTCGCCTTTGGTGAATTCGGCTCTCTTTGGTATGCCGGCCGTGGCGGTGTTGCCTGCCGTGTTGTTGAAATCGGTGTTATTAGCGGTTGCCGCCGGGTATGCTGCCATGTATTTCCGCAAAGCTTCCCTTTTGTTGCTTGCGGCCGTCGTGCTTTTTTATCAAATTGTCGGTACGCTGGGGGAATGGATCATGGTGGGAGATTTTTACAAAGCGGTACAGGATTTTCGTATCGGTTTGCCGGGTATGTTCCTGCAAATCGTTGGCGGTTGGTTGTTTATTAATCATATAATACGTAAATAAGATGATAGTTCCATTATTTATCGGAGGCCTTGGAATGCCGGAAATTTTATTGATTGTGTTGGTCGTGTTGTTATTGTTTGGAGGCAAGAAGATCCCTGAATTGATGAAAGGGCTTGGCAAGGGTGTTCGTTCTTTTAAAGAGGGAATGAACGGTTTGGAGAAAGACGACGATACCTCGGAAGGGAAAAAGGAGTAATATGGAGCAGGCAAGCATGTCTGAAAAACAGAGTTTTTGGGATCATCTCGATATACTACGGGCATCCTTGGTAAAGATTGCTGCCGTGACAGCCGTGTTCGCGGTGGTGGCATTCTTTTTCAAGGAGGCATTGTTTTCTATTATTCTTGCTCCCAAGGACGCTGATTTTATTACTTATCGGTGGCTGTATTTTTTTAGCGGATGGGTGACTGACGAGCAGTCGCAGGATTTTTACGTGAAGTTGATCAACACGGGGTTGGCTCAGCAGTTTATGATTCACATGAAAGTTGCCATGTGTACCGGCGTTTTGTGTGCCTCCCCCTATATTTTGTATCAATTGTTTCGCTTTGTCTCCCCGGCTTTATATGCCAACGAGCGTAAGTATGTCGTGAGGATTGTCGGTTATGGATATATCATGTTCATGCTGGGGGTGCTGATCAGTTATTTTTTAATTTTTCCTTTAACGTTCCGTTTCCTCGGGACGTACCAGGTGAGTGAGCAGGTCGAGAATATGATTTCCTTGCAATCGTATATCAGTACTTTGTTGATGATGTGCCTTGCGATGGGAATTGTTTTCGAAATACCGATTCTTTCGTGGTTATTTGCTAAGTTGGGATTTATTTCTGCCGATTTTATGAGGCGTTATCGACGTCATGCCGTGGTGATCATCCTTATCGTGGCTGCAATTATAACTCCGACGTCCGATGTATTTACCTTGTTGTTGGTGTCGCTTCCGATGTGGTTGTTGTATGAGGTGAGTATTTTGATTGTGAAGAGGTCGGTTTGAGGTAAAAGGAGGGCGTTATTAATCCTGATAATATTTATTTGCTTTTTGAAAATCATTTTATACTTTTACACGTGATTGCGTGTAAAAGTATTGAGTTATGACATATGTCGAACAAGATAGAGAAAAAATATTCACGATAGTTTTCGATAAGAATTACGAAACCTTATGTTTGTATGCTGTAAGGTTTGTTGAAGATTTTCTGGAAGCAGAGGATATTGTGCAGGAGGTATTTGTGCGTTTTTGGGAAATGTATAGAGAGCGTTTGACCATGACAAGTGCTCGACCTTTGTTGTATCGGATGGTCCGGAATATGTGTGTGGATCGTATTCGGGTGAAGCGATTAACTCAAGTGAATGTGGAAATGGTGGCGGATCGGTTAACCTATTATTTCCAACCGGAATCGGAGGAGAATTCTAAAATAGATTTGTTGATGGAGGCTGTTAGGAATTTGCCCGAAAAGTGTCAACAGGTGCTTATTGCCATTTGTTTTAACGAGAAAAAGTACAAGGAGGTGGCAGTGGAAATGCAGGTTTCCATAAATACAGTAAAGACACAGTTGTCCAGGGCGTTGAAGTTGTTGAGAGAGGGACTGAACAAGGAGGATTTCGAATTGTTTCTTACTTTTTTTGTATTTTCTAGCTAATTCTTTTCACCCGTTTTTCATTTTTTCCGTTGTATCATTAAACGATCATTTTGAGATTTTATGATGAACGAAAACTGGGAAGAAGTTATATGGAGAGCGTTGCGGAATGAGTGTTCTGCGGAGGAGTTGGAGCAATTACAAAATTGGCGTAACGAGTCTTCCGATAATGAACGAATGTATGCAGATATAAAAAGACTTACAGGGATAGGGACTTTTTTGAAAGGGGTGGATTCTCTACATAAGAAGCAAGCGTTAGAAAATGTTTTGAAACAAACAAGGCGAAGAGCGGTTATTCGTTTTCGATGGCTGAGGTCTACTGCGGCCATTTTATTTCCATTATTATTGGCTGGAACATTATTTTACCTTTTCGGGGTTAAGGATAGGTCGGATGAGGTGGTGCCTATATCTATTGTTAAACCAATTTTACCCGGAGGTCCTAAGGCTGTTCTTTATCTTTCAGATGGGCAGGTGGTTGACTTGAATCAGGTGGTTGATTCGGTTATTGTGGATGGGAGTTCCGGGCAGGAAATTGTATTGGCGAAAGATGTAAATGTATTGAATTATAGTCAAGTAGCAACGAGTGGTGGAGAAGTGAGTGAATTGGTATATAATCGGATTGAAGTACCCCGTGGTGGGGAGTATATGCTGGTGCTATCTGACGGAACTAAGGTGTGGTTGAACTCGGAAACACGATTGGAATATCCGCTTGTATTTGGTAGTAACAGTCGGGATGTGCGTTTGAGTGGAGAGGCTTATTTTGAGGTGACAAAAGATGAGGCAAGGCGTTTTAATGTCCAAATGGAGGAGGCAACAATTGAGGTTACGGGAACCTCCTTTAATGCGTCTTGTTACCCGGAGGATAGATGGTGCGATGCCGTGTTGGAAAGTGGTAAAATCAATTTGCGAACAGGGTACGGGATTACCCCTGTCGAGGTGGGTGAATGCGTTTCTTATGACATTGTTTCGGGGAAGGTTCGAGTGGAAAAGGTTGACTTGAAGTATTTCACAGCATGGCGATACGGGACATTTTATTTTTATAATACTCCGTTGTCGGATATCGTGCGAAAATTGGGACGCTGGTATGACGTGGATTTCAAGTTTGCTGATGAATCCTTGCGAGACGTGTGTTTCTCTGGGGCTGCTCTACGAAGTAAACCGATTGATTTTATGTTAGAATTGTTAGCGAGTACACAATCATTAAAATTTGATATACAAAGTGATGGAACAATTGTGATATATAAAAAATAAAAGAGGAAGAATTGGTCCTCTTCCTCTTTTCTATTTAACTAAATCTCTCCGGCAAGAGAGAATTAATAATTAATGGTATACAAATCTATGAAAAAAAAATCAAAAGATGGCACTTCTTGGTATAAGAAAATGTCATGCAAATTTTGGAAAGTTATGCGATTGCAGCTATTAATGATTTTGGTGACACTATTCCAGTTGCATGCTGAGAATAGTTACACGCAACAAAAGGTAACTATCCTGTTTAAGGATGCTGCTATCGAAGAGGTAATCAAGGCGGTCGAAGCTCAATCCGGTTATGTCGTGGTGTATAATAATACACTCTTGAAAACGGTGAAACGGGTTACCGTGACTTTACGGAATGTGAATGCCGTGGAGGCTTTGAACGAGGCTTTAAAGGGAAGTGGTTTGCATTGTAAATTGGTGGAAGATTTCTTGGTAATTGCCAAGGAGGAGGTGAAGGCAGTTCAGAAAGATGATGAGGGGAGAAAGATTGAGGGAAAGGTGACAGACAAGGATAAACAGCCGCTTCCGGGAGTAACCGTGCTGGTAAAGGGTACGAAATTGGGAGTAGTGACAGATACAGCGGGGAAATTTCAGTTAACATTACCACTAGAGAAAGAGGTTACCTTACAATTCTCTTTTATTGGCATGAAGGCTCAAGAAGTAAAAATTAAGGACTATAAACCGCTTTCAATCGTGTTGGAAGAAGAGACGACAGAGGTTGAAGAAGTCGTTGTGAATGGTATTTTTCAGCGAAAAGCGGGGAGTTTTACCGGTTCTGCTTTGACGATGAAAGGAGAGGATCTGAAACGAGTAAGTAACTCGAACGTTTTTGCTAGTTTGAAAAATTTGGACCCGTCATTGATGATTTTTGATAATTTAGAATTTGGTTCTGACCCCAATAAAATGCCGACTATGGCTTTGCGAGGTAAAACAGCTTTTGATTTAGGATCGGATGATATTGATTTGAAGGGAAGTTATGCAAATGATCCGAATGCTCCCTTGTTTATTTTGGACGGTTTCGAAGCCTCTGTTCAGAAAATTGCGGATTTGGATATGAATAGGGTGGAGTCATTGACGATTTTGAAAGATGCTTCGGCAAAAGCTATTTATGGTTCCAAGGCGGCTAACGGTGTGATTGTAATCGAGACAAAGAAAAATACTGAATCTTCATTACGAATTTCGTATAGCGGAAGTGTAGAAATTCAAGCTCCTGATCTTTCTTCTTATAATTTGACTAATGCGGCGGAAAAGTTGGAGATAGAGAAAGATGCCGGATTGTATTACGATAAAAATCTTTCGACCTTATTTAATTTGCAAAAGGATTATAATAAAAAACTGGCGGCAGTTGTGTCAGGTATTGATACAGATTGGTTATCAAAACCATTGCGTAATGGTGTCGGGACAAAACATGGTATTTCTTTCGAGATGGGAAATGAACGGTTGAATTTGATTGTTGGGTTTAGTTATAATAATGTTCAAGGGACAATGAAGGGATCCGACCGAACTAATTACGAGGGTAGTGTGTCTATTTCATATCGTTACAAAGGACTGAATTTTCGAGATAATTTAACGATTACATCCAATGTGGCAAATGATTCTCCTTACGGAGCTTTCAGCGAGTATGCGGTTTTGAATCCTTATCTTTCCCCGTATGATGAAAAGGGAAATTTGGTACAGAATGCCAGTATTATTCCCGGGGCGGATAATTTTGAACCAAACCCCTTGTATAATGCTTCTTTGAATACGAAGTTACAATCGAAATATATTGACGTGACAAATAACCTGAGCGTGGAATGGATGATCGTGATGGGATGGAAAGTGACAGGACGTTTTGGTATTACAGAGAAAAGAGTGCGTGCGGATGAGTTCTATCCTGCAAACCATCTGAAATTCAGAAGTTATTCGGGTGAAGATTTATTTCGTAAAGGAAGTTACCAAATGAATGAAGGAGAAGAGAAACGTTTGAGTGGCGACATCAATATGCAGTTTTCACAGCAATTTGGGGATAAACATTACGTGTTTGCCAATGCCGGTTTTACTTTATCGGAGGCTTATTACGAGGAATTGATTTACAAGGCGGAAGGTTTTCCGCATGATCGGATGAATGATATGATGTTTGCCCGTCAATACGTGAAGGATACCAAACCGACGGGGCGGGAATCTACAATTCGGGATATTGCCGTGTTGTTTGCCGGTAACTATGCCTATGATGATCGGTTTCTTGTGGATGGTTCTTTCCGAACGAGTGCTTCCAGCCAATATGGAAAGAATAACCGTTGGGGACAGTTCTGGAGTGTCGGAGTGGGTTGGAATATGCATAATGAGGCATGGTTGAGAGATTCTAAAATACAGCAATTGAAATTGAGAGGTTCTGTCGGCTATACCGGAGCGCAAAGTAGCGAGGCCTACGCATCTTTGGCTACTTATGAATATGATTTGGAACGGGTGTATATGGGATTTCTTGGGGCGAAGTTGAAGGCGATGAGAAATGAGGATTTGAAGTGGAAGGAAAAGTTTGATTATAATGTGGGTTTGGATTTTAATATCGGACGTTTGTTCAGTATGAAGTTTGATTATTATATCGGAAAAACGAAAAATAATTTATTGGATTTTGATATTCCGACATACACGGGTTTTAAAACGGTAAAAGAAAATGTGGGTGATGTGGAGAATAAAGGATTTGATCTGCGGTTGAGTATAACTCCGTGGAATATGCCTCGGGAACGAGCCTATTTCACGATAACTACGGCTATTTCCCGTAATAAGAATAAGATAACAGGAGTGTCGGCTGCTATGCAAAATTATAATGACAAGCAGGATGAGGTTGCAAGTAGTATCTTCTATAACAAACCGGTACAAAAGTATTATGACGGGGTTTCTTTGGACGCAATCTGGGCCGTTCGTTCTTTGGGGATAGACCCGACGAATGGGCAGGAGATCTATTTAGATAAGAAGGGAAATAGAACTTACACGTACAGAGTGTCCGACCAGGTCGTTTGTGGAGACAAGCTACCGGATTTTCAAGGAACGGCAGGGTTCATGTTTAGTTATAAGGGGATTGAATTGAATGCGACTTTCCGTTTCCAATACGGGGCGCAAATGTATAACCAGACATTGGTAGATAAAGTGGAAAATGCTTCGTTGAAAGGGAATGTGGATAAACGTGTGTACGATGGGCGTTGGCGTAATCCCGGTGATCTGAAACCGTATAAAACCTTGGGAAACCAATGGGTTGCAGAGGAGAGTGAGTATAAGGATGAAAAAACGCAGGCTACTTCTCGTTTCGTGCAGGATCGGAATGAATTGAGTCTCTCTTCCTTAAGGGTAGGATATGATTTTTGGAAACATAATTTTATCAAAAAAGTAGCCATGGAGCGTTTGAGAGTAGAATTCTACATGAATGATGTATTTATGTTATCGTCGATTAAGACGGAAAGAGGTACGGCTTATCCTTTTGCAAGATCGTTCAATTTTGCTATACAAGCTACATTTTAATACTAGTGATTATGAAGAAAGTACGTGATATATTTTGTGTTTTACTGTTACTCTGCATGACAATGTCTTGCGAGAATTGGTTGGATGTTGACCCGAAGACAGAAATCAAATCCGAATTGATGTTTCAATCGGAGAGTGGGTTTAAAGATGCGTTGATTGGTGTTTATTTGTCTATGCGAGACCCAGAATTGTATGGACGGGAAGCTACTTGGGGATTCGTGGATGCAATTGGTCAACAAACGGATGTTCAAGATCAGTCTTCGGCTTATTATAACGCTACTCGTTATAATTATTCCCAAACTTCGGGAGTTACAGATGCTATTTGGGCCAAGGCTTTCAACGCTATAGTGAATCTGAATAATCTGTTGGAAAATTTAGATGAACAACAGGATTTATTTACTCCGGCAACCTATGGGGTGTTGAAAGGGGAAGCCTTGGGATTACGGGCATTCTTGCATTTTGATTTGGTGCGTTTGTTTGGTTGGGGTAATCTTGCGAAGAAACCAGAAAATTTGGAAAAATTGTGTATTCCATACATGACAAAATATGATAAGGTTTTGACGAAACAATTGACTGTTGGTGAGGTTTTGGCTCATATTGAAGAGGATTTGTTGGCATCGATAGAATTGCTGAATAATAATGATCCTTACGGACTGGCTCCGAAACCAGATGATTATGATTTACCGAATGAGGATAAATTTTTCGATAACCGGGAAAAAAGATTTAATTATTGGGCGGCAGTTTGCACGTTGACCCGTGTATATATGTGGATGGGGCGAAAAGGGGAAGCCTTGACTTTGGCAAAATCTTTTATAGACAGGGGAGGTCGAACTTCTTGGATTGATTCGTACACGATCGACGCTTATTACCCGAAAAATCGGGATCTGACATTTTCAAGAGAGCATGTGTTCGCTTTGGATATAGCGGAACTTTTCGAGACAATAAAACATTATATAAATCCTGATGCTAATAATCCTAACCGAAATGCAGATTTGTTGTGCCATTCCAGTGATAGGGCCAAGAAGTTGTTTGAGGCGGTTGATGGAAAAAGTACAGACTATCGTTATAATCATTGGTATAACACGGTTAATAACTATTTTGATGGATGGGCTTTTAGTAAATATTGGGAAGTGGAAGATTATGTGTATGGAAGTGTGTTACCTTTGATTCGGAAGCCAGAGATGTATTATATTGCGGCGGAATGCTTGTTGGAGAGCGGTAATGATGCTGATCGGATAAAAGCAATAGAAATTCTCAACACGGTGAGGGATAATCGAGGACTTGCGAAGTTGGGAAATGACATGACAGTAGGTACTGTGCAGGACGAGATTACGAAAGAATATCAACGAGAATTTATAGGGGAAGGACAATTGTTTTATTATTATAAACGTTTAGGATTTGAGAAAATTCCTTACGCCACGAAAGCAGGTAGCGATGCGGTTTATGTGGTTCCATTACCATCAGGAGACGTCGGTCTGGGAGGAATGGAAGACTATAAGAAGAAATAGAAGATAAAAAAGTATGCGTATGAAAAGTATAAAACAAATGATAATTAGGTTGTTAGTTGCAATATTCGTGATAAACGTGTTTATATCATGCGAGCAAGAAAAAACCATGATATACGAGCAGGCTGCTGGTGTAAAATTTATGTATCAAGCTGCGGATGAATATAGTTTTGTGGATAATTATGGGGAAACGATGCATTTGTATTATATTACGGTTGCAACAACAGGAGATTCAGTTGATTATGAACGAAAGGTGTCGATTGCCGTGGTTGAAAATGATACGAATTATGTGAATACAGCTCGTCCAGAACAGTATAAATTGTTAGAAGGAGTGGTTCCTGCCGGGGCTTTCTCTGGAGTGGTCCCGGTGGAAATTCATTGTACACCGGATATGAGTGATAGTAGTTTCGTGGTACATATAAAATTGGTCCCCAACGAGGACTTTCCTCTTGCCGGTTTTGATAATCGTTATTTCGAGTTGTCGATGACGAATCAGTTGGTTAAGCCCAAGAATTGGGGTAATCTTGCTTTTTATTTTGGTCAACAATTCTCTATAAGTTGGTACCGCTTTATTTTGAATGTGTTGAATGTATCATATATTCCTTATCCTTCTGCTCAAGAGGGGGATGAAAAGTGGAGTTATAATCAGTTATTGGCTAATGCCGGAAAGGTAAAGGCTGCATTACTCCAGTATAACCGAGAACATCCCAATGATCCTCTGCGGCATGAAGACGGGGATTATGCGGGTGATGAGGTAAAAATGCCTTAACGGAATGCTTTTAGAATGATGTTTAATTCAGTAAAGGAAAAAAACAATGAGAAGAATATCGTTATTTTTATTACTATACATGGCTTTTGCGATAATGTCTTGTTACGAGGACAATTCGGCCAAGGATTTCAAAATTGTGAAACCTATTGTGATTGAATTTGGCGGAGTTGGGACTTCCGTGAAAATTTTTCAATTTGATACGTTGGAGATAAACCCGATTATTTACAAGAACGGGGTGTCTGACGAGAATCTGACGTACGAATGGAAAATCCAGGGGAACGAGTATCCTGAGACCGTATTATCAAATAAAATGACTTTCCGTGAGTCTATTTCGGCTGCTCCGAATAGTACCGCATATGATCTTATTCTGACGGTTACGGATAAAACTACTGATATTCAAGAATTTTCTCGAATATCAGTGACGGTTGAAAGTTCTTTGGGTGAGGGATTATTGGTTGCTGATACTCGGGATGGAAAGACAGGAGATGTGTCACTGATTATGTCTATGAATTTTACCCGTGGTTTGTTGGAAAAGAATACTAAGTTTTATCGGAATATTTATTCTTCCGTGAATCAACATAACTTGAATGGGTTGGTGAAAGATATGCAATCACTTGTAAAAAGTGATTCTAGGACATTAACTATATTGACGGAGTCTGATATTTATCGTGTTGATCCATTTGTATTTGCGGATTGGGAGATGAATAATGATCTTTTCTTCGTGCCAATCGAGGGAGAAATGCATCCTGAAGGAATGATGGTAAAAGATTATGGGGGAATGGAATATCTGAAAGTAGACGGAAAATTGTATCCACGAAATTCGTCATGGGGTAATTTGTATTATAATTTTTATATGTTTATGCCTGATTTGGCGGATTATAATATAAGTCAAATGTTGATTTGTGGGACATATTATTATGCCACGCCCTATGCCTTTGATGAGAATAAGGGTCAATTTGTGCAAGTGAATAGTTATTCAGATGGTTTCTTACAATTTCGAGAACAAAAGGCGGGGTTGTTGTTTGACGTGAATAATATAGGACCGTATGATGCAATATACATGGGAGAAGGGGAGAATACTCAGCTGATGACAGTTTTTAAATCAGAACAAGGTAATGATTATTGGCTTGCCGCCATGCAGACGAAGGAGGAAGATAACGGGACCAATTTACCCACTGGACGCTATGTGTTGACGAATTGTCCTGGTATTAATGAAGCAGTTGGTTTTGCAGCTTCTCCGCTCTCGAATGATTTTTATTATGCAACAAAAGATCAGATTTATACGATAGCCTTGGGCAATTCTCAAGATGTGACAGCGGAAAGCCGTTATATTGTGGATAAGGAGAGAGATGGAGAAATAACTTCAATGACAATGTGGCGGGGCGAATACGGTCGAATGAATGTATCTAGTGAAAGTAGTTCAACTGGGATTACGACGCAGAATGCACAGTACAGAATGTTAATTATCACAACTTACAATGAATCAACTGAAGAGGGGAAAGTAATAACCATTCCGATTGTTAAATTAAGAAGTGGTACTTTAGAACCTAATCGTGATGTTCACGGGAGATATGAAGGATTTGGCCGGATTACGAAAGTGGCCTATAATAAAGTGGGAAACTAAAATAAGTGATTTATGAAAACAGTATTAAGAAATATAGGCTGTCTGTTATTACTGACAATGGGTTGGGTGGCTTGTAATGATGACAATGATAATATCGAGGTAGGGGTACGCCCGATTAACCTGGTTCGGGTGAGCGAAATTACCGGCTATAATGATCATTGGGGCGATTACACGTTGAAAATTCAATACGTGAATGATAAGTTGGAAAATATGAGTCGTTATGATAAAAACGGTCACCGAAAAGGGGGACTTTCAGTGACGAAAGAACAAGGTGTTACTACCTATGCCGTGAATGATTACGTGTATAACGTGGATGCCGATTCTATCGCTCGTTTGGATTTATCGCTGAAAGGAAAATATGGGGTTGGAAATTATTCTTTGGAAGATAGCATCCCTGTGATAGCAAGAACTTTGTACAAAGTGGATGTGACTCTTGATGAAGAGAGTATGGTTACACAGCAAGTATTTAGCTATTATATTCCTAAAACCGATTTTGGTTTAGGAGATGATTTTGATAATACCTATACACTGGATTATAAGGAGACTTTTATTTATGAGTACGGAGAAGGTACTTCAATTGTAAATGTCCGTTCGTTTTATGATACGTTTGCTCCGGATGATGCTAAAAATTATGAAACTCGTACACTTTATAAATATGAGTATGTGTATGATGGAAAGCGAATTATGACGAATCGAATTTACATGGTGAATAATCATAGCGAGTCAAGTTGGGATTTAATAAATGATCGTGTGTACACGTATTCTGGCAATAATTTGATTTCCGTGAAGGGGGACGGTTACTTGTTAGAAAAGAATTTCCGTGATGCCCGAACTTTGTCGTTGAATTTGAATGGAGAAACGACGTCTTACACGTTGGATGAATATGGCTTTCTGGTTAAAAGTGATAATGGTAAGGGAGGGGTGATAAACGTGACTTACGAACCCGGTAATGGGAATTTTTATCATTTGTATCGTTTGGATCGGGAACAAGAGGGTTTTCCGGTTATTAAATAGTGATGCGTGTAGTTTAGAGGGGCTGCTTGCAGCTCCTCTTCTATTTTAAAAGAAAAATATGACGAATTGTTTAAGATGGTTGATTTTGTTCTTATTCTTAGGGAATGTTGTTCTTGCGGATGAGAATAAAGTGCGTTGTGTTGTTCATGGCAAGTTAGTTGGAATGGAAGTGGAGGATGTACTTTTGGTAGATGCCACATTGGATTCCCGTTATCATGGAACAAAAGTTGTTGTGAAGGATCATTGTTTTGAAGATGTGTTGGAATTGCCACATGCGAAAGGGTATAAATTGATATTTGTAACCCGAAAACCATGGAAATGGTATACTGTTCCTTTCATTGCGGAAGACGGGGAAGTGGATATTACAGTGAATGTAGATAAGAATTACACGGTGAAAGGGGGAAAATTTAATGAGAGATATCAAAAATACCGGGAATTGCAACGGCAGGAAATAGGTTGGAAACAATACTCTTTTATGCATAAATTCTGTGAGGGACAATGGGATGAGTTGTATCTTTTTCTAGTGGTAGAAGAATTACAGCGGAGACAAACGTATCAGTCTGAATTAGATGAAGAATTAGAGCGTGCTTATCATGTTTTGGCAGAGAAATTTGTTTTTAGCGACTATACTCGTTTGGGGAGAATGTTAGTTGATGGTTTCCATAATATCAGACCTGGGGGACATTATGTCGACTTTGAGGCTCCCGATCTTGAAGGATGTAAGGTGAAACTTTCGGATGTTATAAAAGGGAAAGTTGCTATTATTGATTTGTGGGCTTCTTGGTGCATGCCTTGTAGGGCAAAGGCCAAAGCGATGATCCCGCTTTACGAAAAGTATAAAGATCGCGGCTTTAAAATTGTTGGTGTAGCACGGGAATTTAAGAATACAGATCGCATGAAACAGGCGATAAAGCAGGATGGCTATCCTTGGTTGCAACTAGTTGAATTGGATGATAGTTATCAAATATGGACTCGGTATATGTTAGGAAATGCCGGAGGCGGAGTGTTTGTGGTCGATAGGGATGGGAAAATTTTAGCCGTGAATCCGAAACCTGGAGAGGTGCAGAAAATTTTGGAGCAAAAATTAGGAGAGCTGTGAATTTTATCCATGAATAAAGCCGAATCTTTTTCTACTAATAAAGAATGATTCGGCTTTATGATTTGATCGATGTGTGAGTTTATTTGTGTTTGTCACAGCCTCCGCATTCGGAGCATTCGTGGTTTTCGTTCATAGTGGCCGGGTCGCCGTGTCCACCTCTTGGGCCACCACGTCTGTCCATCATTTCTTTCCGGTGTTTCTCCATTTCTTGTTTTCTCTTTTCCTGATTGGTTAGGTAAGTTTTATATTGTTCTTCCGTTAAGATTTTCTTCAGAGAAAGGTTTTGTTGCTCTTCCATTTTTTTCATGTTGATCATCACGGAATCTCGTTGTCCTTGATATTTTTTCATGAGTTCGTCTCTCTGTTGGAAGTTTTTGGTAAACAAATCTTTCACCTGTTTTTCTTGTTGCTCGTTGAGCTTCAATTCGGTTTTCATTTGTTCAACCTGTCTTTTTACCATTTCTTCGGGGTTTCTGGGACCTCTTTGGCCGCGATGTTGTGGACCGTGTTGTTGTGCGCTTAAACTTACCGTCATTAAAATGAATAATGACGAAATGATCAGGGTTACTGTTTTCATGTTTTTATTCTTTAATCGTTTATAATTACATGGTATCTATATGGAGAATTCCATGCTTGTATTGAAATGTTTCTGATTCTAAGACAAAACGAAAATGAAAAGGTTTATTCTCATGATGAAAACAAAAGGGATGTTTTGGTTTAGATTTATTACACGAAAATTCAATTTTTGGTTTGGATTTATTACAAATATTGATGTTATTTGGTTTGGTTTTGTTACAAATGTATTTATCTTTGTGTCGTAACTCATTTTAAAACAATGAATTTATGATATATCGGTATGCACTAGCTTATTTGGAAACATGGAAAAAGAATCCTATGAGAAAACCTCTGATTTTACGCGGGGCGAGACAAGTAGGAAAGACTACTTTGGTGGAAAGTTTTGCCACGGGTTTTGATTGTTTTCTAAAGTTGAATTTGGATGAGGAAGAGGATCGTCAGTTATTTATTCAGTACCGGGAGATTCATAGGTTGATTGAAGCAATCTTTTTTTATTTGAAGAAGAGTCCTGTTGAGGGGGCCGTTTTGCTTTTTATTGATGAGATACAAAATTCGCCAGAGGCGGTGGCTATGCTTCGTTATTTCTATGAAAAACGACCTGATATATACGTTATTGCGGCTGGTTCTTTATTAGAAAATGTTATCGATCGGAAAATATCTTTTCCGGTGGGGCGTGTGGAATATATGGCATTACATCCTTGTTCTTTTTTGGAATATTTGAATGGAATAGGTGAAGATTTTGATAGACAAGCTATTGAAAACTTGAAAGCAGATGCAATTCATGATCGGCTAATGTATGAGTTCCGCAAATATTGTATTGTGGGAGGGATGCCTGAGGCAATTAAAATGTATGCTCAAACAAAGGATTTACTTTCACTCGATACTGTTTATGATAGTTTAATAACTTCATATAGCGATGATGTGGAAAAATATTCTCCGAATGACACGCAAACTAAAATAATGAGACATATACTGGAAGTTGGATGGCAAAAGGGAGGAGAGACAATTACTTTTGAACGGTTCGGTGGATCGGAATATCGTTCGAGAGAAGTCGGCGAGGCATTTCGTACGATTCAGAAAGCGATGTTATTAGAATTGGTTTATCCCACGTTGAATAATCGACTGCCTCTGGAGGCACAATTGAGTCGTCGGCCTAAATTAATATGGTTGGATACCGGATTGATGAATTATAAGGCTGAAGTCCGAGAGGAAGTGTTTTCTGTTTCAGACATTTCGGATGCCTATCGGGGGTATGTGGCAGAACATATTGTGGCTCAGGAATTGTTGGCACATACGACAAAAGTATCCGAACGGCGTTATTATTGGGTTGGTAATAAAAGGAATTCAATGGCTGAAGTTGATTTTGTATGGAAACGACAGCCTTATGTGCTACCTGTTGAAGTGAAAACTGGAACGAACGCCCATCTTCGTTCGCTTCATATTTTTATGTCTGACGCTCCACACGATTTAGCGATCAGGGTTTGGAGTGGTCGAATGAGTGTGGACGAAGTAAAAGAGTCTGGTACGGGCAAAGTATTTAGGTTGCTTAATATTCCGTATTATTATGTGGGTGTCTTGGATAAAATTTTGGATGGTATGTCATGATAAACATTGTATAAGTGTGATAAGCGATGCTCTTGGTCACGATTCTGAGAAGGCCATTCTCATTTACGGTCTACACTTGATTCATCAGTGGTGGATGATGTCAATAGTGAGATTTTGGTTGCGTTAGGAGAATGGTAGTTTGCCTTGTCTGCTATTGACGAAAACTGTGTAAATACACAAAAATTGTCTTCAGAGGCTCTCCAAGCATTGACACTTGGTGAGCCTTTTTGTTTTATGGATATTAGCGTGTCATCAAGCATAAACAATTGATTAAAATTGTTTTGAACAGATTTGAATAAGTGTGTTTTTCAAGATTATTGCTTGTTTTATAATTAAAAGCGCTATCTTCGTAGACGAAAACTGTGTAAATACACAAAAATTGTACTTATATGAGGTTCGAAAGAGAGCATTATATCAATAAGTTGATAAGCAGTAAATACAATCACTTGATTAAGATTGTTACTGGGTTACGACGAGTAGGCAAATCGTATTTGCTATTCAACCTTTATAAACAACACCTTTTGACAAATGGTGTTGATGTTAATCATATTATAGAGTTACAGCTTGATTCTTTTGCACATAGGAAATATCGCAAGGCTGAAACTCTATATGAATATGTTGAAAACCTGACTAATCAAGATTCTCAAATGTATTATGTGATGATTGATGAAGTTCAGATGTTGGAGGATTTCGTAGATGTCCTTAATGGTTTTCTACATATAGAAAATCTTGATGTATACGTAACAGGAAGCAATGCAAAATTTCTGTCTTCAGATATCGTTACTGAGTTCAGAGGACGTGGAGTTCAAATCCATCTTCAACCATTATCTTTTAAAGAAATAAAAGAGGTCTCAGACGAAGATACCTCTTCATTGTGGCGCGATTACATTTACTATGGTGGTCTACCAATGGTTGTCCTTGAGAATGATAAAGCACGAAAAGCTGAAGTGCTTCAAGAACTGCTTAAAGAGACATATTTAAGTGATATAATCAACCGCAACAGTGTGAAAAATGATGCAGAATTGGAAGAGTTGTTCTGTCTTTTGGCATCTAATATCGGAACATTGACCAATCCCAATAAGCTTGCAAATACATTCGTCAGTGAGAAGAAGGTAAAAATAGGCCACAATACAATAAAGACTTATATAGATTACTTTATTGATTCTTTTCTCATAAACAAAGCAGTTCGTTATGACATCAAAGGAAAGAAATATATCGATACACCTTACAAATACTATTTTGCAGACTTGGGATTACGTAATGCACTTCTTAATTTCCGGCAAGTGGAACCAACTCACATCATGGAGAATATCATATACAATCATCTGATAGGTCATGGTTATAAAGTGGATGTGGGGTGTGTTACATTTTATCAGAAAGATGATGAAGGTAAAACTGTTAGAATCACACTTGAGATTGACTTTGTTTGTAATAGAGGCAGTGAAAGAGTATACATACAATCCGCCTATTCGTTGCCGGACGAAGATAAACAAAAGCAAGAACAACGTTCCCTTACTCTAACGAACGACTCTTTTACAAAAATAATTATCACAACTGATGATATTCCAACACATACGACGGCAAACGGTATTATCATGATGAATGTCTTTGATTACCTTCTGGGGTAAGAATATTTAATCATAGCTAAGATGTAGAGATTCTATAATAGTTGAACTAATAATCAGTTTTTTACAAAAGTTGTACACGACTATGTACTGTTGGGCGGAGAATGTGCTGCTGCGAAATTGTACGGTATTCGAGGAGTTCCACGGGTGATTGTACTGGATGAAGATAATCGAATAGTTGCAACTGGCTTGAGAGGAAAGGAATTTCAGAAAAAAGCGAATTGTAAGGGTAATATGAAAGAATGGTAGATGTGTGTGGTTAGATAAGGAAACATAGAAGATATTTTATTGTATCTTTGCACTAGAAAATGGTGTTAATTTGGATACAAGAGATGTAGATATAATCCAGGAATTTGCTCGCGGAGGGGAGAGGGCGTTTCGTGTCTTGTACGATAGGTATGCGGTTGCATTACGTTATTTTGCCGCGAAGTACTTGAACGAGGACACGATGATTGATGATGTCGTGCAGGATGCTTTTGTCGATTTGTGGGAGAAAAGGGCGGATTTCCGGGGGGAATATGCCGTGAAAGCTTATCTGTATAAAGCTGTGCGGAATGATTGTCTCAATTTGATGCGCCACCAACAGGTGGAGGATAAGTATGCCAAGCGGGTGGTTACGGAGGGGGAGGATTCCGAATCATTTTTGGATCGGATTCTGGAATCAGAGATTTTCCAGACCCTATCGGATGTATTCAATGAATTACCCCCGGCGTGTAAAGAAGTCTACCAGATGAGTCTTGACGGGAAAAGCCATGAAGAGATCGCACAAACGTTGAATATATCGGTTAACACGGTCAAAAAGCATAAGAACAATGCTAATCATTACATGAGGGAGCGGTTGAAAAATGTTCTTTCTATACTTGCTTGGATTTCTTGAGTACTCCGAAAAAGGGGAAAGGAAATTGTTTTGCCGTAAATTTCAAAAATAATTGGTTTTTGTATTACACCAAATGAAGGTTTGCGTGCTTTAGTATAAAATGAACATCAGAACATGGAGATTCAGAATAATGATCGGATAAAACAAATGGTCGTTCGCTACGTGAAAGGTGAGTTGAGCGAGGAGGAGATGGACGAGCTAAAACGCTGGCGAGACGAACGAGTGGAGCATGAGGAGTTGTTCCGGAACGTGGTTTCCAAGGAGAAATTGGAGAGAGGGATTCGTCGTTTCGTGAAGACTCCTGAGCAGCAGGAATTGGAATGGAACCAAATTTTAAACCGGACGGTGCGGAAGAAACGGCGTTCTCGGAAAATGTCATGGATGCGTTATGCTGCTTTGTTTATTTTGCCTTTGCTGGTAGGTGGAATCGTGTATCTTTCATGGGATTCTACTCGGGAAATGGAACCTGTGGAAACTTCTCCTCGGATTGTTCCCGGTGTGTCCATGGCCGAGTTGGCGTTGCCGGATGGGACAAAAGTGTGGTTGGGGCGAGAAGCAAATCGGGCGTTGGAAGAGGGTGTGAAAAATAGCGGGGATACGCTGAATTATACAGAAATGGGTTCCGGGGGGATGCAAGACTCCTGCGAGATATATCACACCTTGCGTGTCCCTCGCGGAGGAGAATATACATTGGTATTGGCCGACGGAACCACGGTTTATCTGAATGCCGAGTCGGAGTTAAGGTTCCCGAAACAATTCAAAGGGAAGAACCGGAAAGTGTATTTGGAAGGAGAGGGATATTTTGATGTGCGGCGTAACGAGAAACAGCCTTTTATTGTCGAGGTGAAACAAGTCGAGGTGCGAGTGTTGGGAACTTCGTTCGGGGTTCGGGCTTATACGGGAGAGGAGAATGTGTTGACCACTTTGGTGCAGGGACGGGTGAACGTGGAGGCGGGAGGAAAACAAGTGGAGTTATCTCCCGGGCAACAGGCTGATTTTAATC
>OLIS01001293.1_pt1 | contig 18364 bp, 15 predicted proteins | sample 1601351 | NCBI WGS metagenome assembly OLIS01 (sample SAMEA2452122, study PRJEB22498) | human gut metagenome | biome: human feces; feature: human gut; material: feces | place: Australia | collected 2012
TGGTGATATAGAAGCGGTGCTTAAATATATTTTTGAGCTATCTGTTAAAGAAAAGATTATTCTTGTTCTGGATGAGTATCCATACTTAAGGGAAAATATCAAGGGAATGGATAGCATATTGCAGTCGCTCGTTGATAAATATAAAGATACTTCAAAGATTACGTTGATAATACTAGGTTCTTATGTTGAAGTAATGCGTTCACTTTTAGAACATTCGAATCCTTTATATGGAAGGGTAGACCTGACTATAGATTTAAAACAGATGGACTATTATGAGTCAGCCTATTTTTATCCGAATTTCTCTGTGGAGGATAAAGTAAGGATATATTCTGTATTTGGGGGGATTCCATATTATAACCGTCTGATTGATGACTCTAAAAGTGTTAAAGATAATATTATTGAATTGATTGCATCTTCTGGGGCAAGACTTGAGAATGAGGTTTCAATGTATTTGAATGCAGAGATATCTAAGATAACAAATGCGAATGAAGTTTTTGAAGCACTCTCGAGAGGATATACAAGGTACAGTGATATATTGTCACAATCACACGTTTCAAGTGGACCAACACTTGTAGATGTTCTTGATAAGCTAATGAGAATGGAAGTTGTGGTGAAAACAGCACCGATTAATGATGGTAATAATAAAAAGAAGGCAGGATATTATATTTCGGATAATCTTTCACTATTTTACTATAGATATATTTTCAAATATTCATCTCAGATGAAGATAATGGACTCAGAGGTGTTTTATAAAAAATATATAGAAACAGACTTTGAAGAGCATTATGTACCACATATATTTGAAACAATATGCAGTCAGTATCTGATAAGAATGAACAGATTAGGGAATATAGAACCTGTATTTGAAAAGATTGGAAAATACTATTATGATAATCCAGTAGAACATACCAATGGAGAGTTTGGCGTTGTTACAGAAGATGAAAATGGATATATATTTTACGAAGTAAAGTTTAAAAAGACACCAGTGACAGATGAGATTATAGAAAAAGAAATAAGTCAGGTGGAAGCAACAGGACTTAACTGTTATAAGTATGTATTTATATCAAGGTCTGGATTTAGTTGTCAGCAAAGGGAAAAAGTGAAGCTTGTTGAACTTAATGAATTGTATGCAGTGGATTAAACTGGATTTAATGAAATCGGATAATTATACTTGTGGATTTTATAGAATACTCGGTCACAACCGACTCGGTTGCGACCGAGTATTATTTTTGAATAAATTAACGGCAAAAACTATACAAATTGATATATAGATGTATATACTATTTTTTAAATGAATTCTTATATTCCCTTGACATTTCAAAAAGTTCATTAACATATCCTGGGGTTTTGTTATCAATATTTTTCTTGATTTCACTTAATATGTCTATATAGTCACCAAGCAGTACGCTTATATCTTGTGAGTTAGAAGCACATATCTGGTCCCACATTTCAGGAGATGAAGCAGCTACCCTTGTCATATCACGAAAACTTCCAGCTGCTAACTGCTGCATATGCTTGTCGTCATCGTCCTGTTCAGATACGAGCTTTACAAGTGCTGTTGATATGAGATGTGGAAGGTGGCTTATGGCAGCTACACTTTTATCGTGGATTGTATAGTCCATGATAATCGGATTAGCTTTCATATCACACACAAGTGCTTTGAAGCGTTCAAGCTGTTCTTTAGTAGTTTTTGATGTTGGTGTGATAACATAGCGGGCATTTTTCATTATTGCGGAAGATGAGTTGGCATAACCTGTGAGCTCTGAACCAGCCATAGGATGACCACCAATAAAAACATCTTCCATATCAAGCTCTTTAACAGTGTTATGTATTGAAGTTTTGACACTTCCAACATCCGTTATAATACAACTTTTTTTCACAATGCTTTTTAACTGTTTAAGATAATCATTCATAGTTATAACAGGTGTACATAGTATTATAAAATCACAATCAGATAATCTGTTATCAACAGAGTCAAGAACTTCGTCTACAACTCCATCTTTTTTAGCTTCATATACAGGTCCAAGCCTTCTGCTTGTAGCTATAATAGTATAATTGCTGCCTGATTCCTTAAGTGAATGTGCTATAGAGCCTGCAATAAGACCGAAGCCTATAAAACCAACTTTGCAATCCATAATATATTTAACCTCGTTTCTTTGTTTCGTTTAATTCAGTAAAATAAATGTTTTGAAATATTTTTAATGAGTTTAACACTTTAAAGCGGTAATGTAAAGGGATACGACTTATAAAATACTTTATTTTATAGATGTCAATATATTGTGTGATATATAAAATATTCTATTTGTTGACAATATGATGTTGCTGTGTTATAAATATATTATCAATATACATAGCGATAATAATTTAGATTTCCCATTATTACAGCACTTTCATCCCAGAAAGTATTTCCAGAATTATCGCAGATATTTGATGAGATGAACGAATATCTTGCAAAACCAGAGGAGGTGCTAAGTATGTTTTCAGAGGCATTGAGAATACTTAATCACAATACGGCAGTACTTATGGTGGATGAATATAGAAAAAAATATCAGGAGATGGAAAATAATCTGAAGAAGGAAATCCAGGAAAAACAAAAGATACTAGACAGCCAGAAGGAACAATTAGACAGCCAGAAGGAGCAGTTAGATAGCCAGAAGGAACAGTTAGACAGCCAGAAGGAACAGTTAGACAGTCAGAAGAAACAACTAGATATCCAGAAGGAGCAGTTTAGTATAAAAAAGGAACAATATGAAGAACAACATTTAAAAGATCTAGAAAGAATAGCTGAACTTGAAGCTATGCTAAAGAAAAAGTAAAGAAATAGATTAAGGTCAAGTATGATATTGCCTTGATAAAGGTGAGATACAGATCAAAGATGAGGGGTAAGTAAGCGGATAGATATGTACAGTTAATGATGACTTTACATACTATCCGCTTATATTGTGTATGATTATTGAACTGTGAAATTTTGTGAAAATTCTGGTTGATAAGAGCATATAAAGAAGTGGTCGGTTATTGACAAATCCTTTCATTGTGATAATATTTGAAAGTGAGTAAATATGTGATTGAAAGCACCGGAAGAGCATAGCCGGTGCAGGAATGAGGTTTTAAGATGGCTAATACAACAACTTATAATCCCAAGTCTATCGAGCCAAAGTGGCAGAAGTATTGGGCAGAACATGAAACATTTAAAACAGATGTATGGGACTTTTCAAAGCCAAAGTACTATGCGCTTGATATGTTCCCTTATCCATCAGGAGTAGGTCTTCATGCAGGTCATCCAGAGGGATATACAGCTACAGATATCACTTCACGTATGAAGAGAATGCAGGGATATAATGTACTTCATCCAATGGGATATGATTCATTTGGACTTCCAGCCGAACAGTATGCTGTTAAGACAGGTAACAATCCTAACGGATTTACACAAAAAAATATAGAAACATTCACTAAGCAGCTTAAGGAGCTTGGTTTTGATTATGACTGGAGCAAGACTTTAGCAACAAGTGATCCTAAGTTCTATAAGTGGACACAGTGGATATTCAAGCAGTTATATCTTGATGGTTATGCTAAGTATATAGATATGCCAGTGAACTGGTGTGAAGAACTTGGTACAGTTCTTTCAAACGATGAAGTTATTGATGGTAAGTCAGAACGTGGTGGATACCCTGTTGTAAGAAAGAACATGAAGCAGTGGGTTATCGATCAGGTGGCATTTGCAGATAAGTTACTTGAGGGACTTGAACATATTGACTGGCCAGAATCAACTAAGGAAATGCAGAGACACTGGATAGGTAAGTCAGAAGGTGTTGAAGTTGACTTTAAGATTGATGGTGGTGGAGATTTCTCTATCTTTACTACTTGTATTGAAACTATATATGGTATTACATTTATGGTGCTTGCACCAGATGGAGATATCGTTAAGGAGCTTATGCCAAGAATCCAGAACAAAGAAGAGGTAGAAGCTTATATAGCAGAAACAGTTAAAAAGAATGACATGGACAGAACAGAGCTTAACAAGACTAAGTCAGGCTGTGTTCTTGAAGGAATATACGCTGTCAATCCAGTTAATGGAAAGAAGGTTCCTGTATACATAGGAGATTTCGTCCTTGCAAACTATGGTACAGGTGCAGTTATGGCTGTTCCAAGCCACGATCAGAGAGATTTTGAGTATTCAGAAGCACATAATATTCCTAGAATACAGGTTATTGATGGTGCTGATGTATCAGAGAAGGCATTTGAGAAGTACGATTACCTTGACAAGGGCTGCAAGCTTATCAATTCAGAGGAATTCACAGGTCTTACAGTAGAAGAGGCTAAGGAAGCTATTACCCAGAAGCTTGAAAAGATGGGAGTAGCAAGAAGAAAGGCTAACTATCACTTCAGAGAGTGGATATTTGCAAGACAGAGATACTGGGGTGAGCCAGTGCCTATCGTATATCTTGAGGATGGACAGATTCATGTCCTTGATGACGACGAACTTCCACTTATTTTACCAGAGCTTGAAGACTACAAAGGTAAGAATGGACAGGCACCTCTTGAAAATGCTACAGAATGGAAGAAGTATGAGCATAACGGACTTAAGGGTAAGAGAGAAACTTCAACAATGCCAGGTTCGGCAGGTTCAAGCTGGTATTATATGAGATATATTGACCCAGATAACGATAAGGAGCTTTGTGACCCAGAACTTCTTAAACACTGGCTTCCAGTAGATCTTTATATCGGTGGACCAGAGCATGCAGTTGGACATCTTATGTATTCAAGAATATGGAACAGATATCTATATGATAAAGGCATATCACCAGTTGCAGAGCCATTCCAGAAGCTGGTTCACCAGGGTATGATTCTTGGTTCAAACGGTATCAAGATGGGTAAGAGATTCCCAGAATTCGTTATTAACCCAAGTGATATCGTAAGAGAGTATGGTGCTGATACTTTAAGACTTTACGAAATGTTCATGGGCCCTCTTGAGGCTTCTAAGCCTTGGAGCCAGCAGGGTGTTGAAGGTGCAAGAAGATTCATTGGTAAGGTATGGAATTTCTTTACAACTGAGGGTAACGTTGTTGATGAGGATGTTAAAGAGCTTGAAAAGGTATATAACCAGACAGTTAAGAAGGTTACAGATGACTTTGAAAAGCTTGGTTTTAACACAGCTATCAGCCAGATGATGATATTTATGAATGCTGCAACTAAGCTTGGCAGATGCTCAAAGGAATATGCTGAAGGATTCATAAAGATGTTCTCATGTATATGTCCACACGCTGGTGAAGAAATGTGGAGTGTATTAGGACATGATAATACAATAGCATATGAAGGCTGGCCAGCATATGATGAAGAAGCCTGCAAGGAGGATACTGTAGAGATAGGCGTGCAGGTTAATGGTAAGGTTAAGGGAACTATTTCTATTGCAGTTGATGAAGCTAAGGAATCAGTTCTTGAAAAGGCTAAGAAAGCAGTAGAAGGCAAGATTACAGGTAACATAATTAAGGAAATCTATGTACCTGGTAAGATTGTTAATATTGTGGCAAAATAAATTGTATTAAACATAGTTGATTTATTACTGAATTATATTTTAAGGCATATGGGAAATTTTGATATATATTCTTCTTACTGGACAGACCAGTAAGGAGGATACATATCATTTCCCATATGCTTTTTTTAATGTTGAATTATGTCGTATTAAAATGTTAATTGTACCTTTTTGTATGTAAGTTATACCCTATATAAAACAAATGCTGATAATAGTGGTAAATTAATCAAAGAAGAAATCGTAGAGATACTTTTCTATTATGCATAAATATTTGTAAAAATATATGTTGACAAATAGGGTTTAACAGCTAAGACTAAAATTGTAAAAATTAATCAAGAGAAGTGTAGAGAGGAGATGGCGATACATATGCAGAGATATTATAAGACAATTGCTATTATGCTTATATGTTCGTTATTATTAACAGGGTGTACTACTAGAAATAGCGGACAAGAAGATGATACCGAAGTTAAGACAAGCTATGAATTTAATGCTGATAAGTCGCAGGTATCAGAAAAGTCAAGGAGTGCATATAGTGAAAACGGATATTATTATTTAATGAATGGAATTTTATGGTTTTATGATATTAATAATAATATTGCAACAGTGGTTTGCAGTAATGCTAATTGTGAACATAAAGATGAAAACTGTAATGCATATTTGCTGGATGAACATAATTATGATCCATTAGATCTTGCAGGAGTAACTGTTAAGGGGCTAGGCAATCAATTATGGTATATGGATGGATATATATACATTATTGAACGTGATGAAAGTGGAGATTATCTTGTTCAGTATGATCAGGCTTTTTTTAATCGTAAAAAAATATGCAAGATTACTGAGGATGGGGAAGTACTTGGCATGCCAAGTGTGAATGCGGAAGGAACAATGGCAATATATGATGGGTATTTATACTATTTATCGGTAAAGCCTGTAAATGCGAATGAATTAGCAGATAATGATTATCATACGACAGTTTATTGTAAAAGAATTTCAATTGATGGGAAGTCTGCTTCAGAAACTTTAGGTTCATTTCAATTTGCGATGGATTATGATCTTTTTGGTTCAGGTTCGGGCGGAAAAGTATGTGTTAGTGAAAATAGAATATTTTATGTTGCTGGATATATAAGCAGATGGGTGTCAAAACAGAAAATTCTTAAATATAAAGTGTATGAATATAATCTGGAAACTCACGAATTTGTAACATTGGTAGATAATACATCTAATGAAAATGTTGATTTGCTTGGTAAAGCGACAGGAGAAGCAAGGCCTGTACAAAGTGGTATATGCTGTGCATATGGAGATTCCCTGTATATTGTTGGAAATGGTGGAACTGAAATTTATCGTATAAATGAGAGTGGAATTACAAGCATATATAGTGAACCATCGTGTAAATCAATTTACTCACTTGTCGCATATGATGGCTATATTTATTGTATGGAATCATTTGAAGGATCTATCAGATTAGTCAGAATGAATATGGAAGGGAAAATAAGTGGTCAGCATATATTTGATTGTGGTGATATGCAAAATCCTACAAGCTTAGTTATATATGGAGTAGACCAATATAATGTTCTTCTTAGAATTAGAGAACAGAATGTCGAAGGATTTGTTGATAAAAACGTAAAACCTATTATAGGAAAAGGAGATATTGCTACATATGCAGTTTTATGTATGGCACTTAATGATGATTTGAATGGAAATATTCAAGTGATAAGCAGTTATGGTAATTAGTTTCAAGGCGGGTGCTATTTATGTATCCGCCTTAAACTTAAATAAGAGGGGGAATATATGGAGTTACTAAGGGTATTTAATAAGAAACGATTATGTATTTTTGGATTAATGATTATATTAAATGCGGTATTATTCATTATGGGGAACAAAATTAATGAACAGGAGATTATTTATAGGGAGCTGGTTAATAGCTATAATGACAATATAAGCATTACAGAGATGTCTAAAAATTATTTACAAGAAAATCCACAAGTCAGTGATGAAGATTTTAAAGAGGCAAGAAAAATATTTCTAGAACGTCTTGATTATGTGAAGAATTATAAGGAGAGAACACAAAACAGTATAGATAAAATAAAAGCTGTTCAAAAAAGTTCATTATTTTCTCAAAAAAACAGCAGGTCATATCTGGAATTAATAAAGTCAAAAAATGATTTGACAAAAGCATTGGGATATGAAGTGAAATTAGATAATGATTTATGGCTTATGAAGATTAAAGACTATAAATATATTTATTGGTTTACAGGTATCGGTTGTTTAGTTGTTATATTCAGCTTTTTTAATGAAAAAGAAAATGGTGGGATGATAATTTATGCTTCCAGAAATGGAAGATTGAAGTTATTGATAAAGAGATTATTTATATTGATGCTGTTTATATTTACATTTGTAATTGTTAATTATGGTGTTATATCAGGTATATCATTGTTTAGATATGGTGGTATAGAAAATGTATTTAATAGTGCGGCATCATCTTTGGAGTTACAGTTATGTTCATATGGTGCAAATAGAATGTTGTATTTGTTGATTGTGTCTATTCAGAATACATTTGCTTTTTTTGCTTGGGCTGTTATGATGTGGGGCATATTAAACCTGTTTAAAAATAAGAATGTTGGAATAGTGGCTATTATTATCATTAACCTCATTGAAATGTTGTTATATAGATTAATTGATGTTAAAAGTATTTATAGATTTCTTAGATATTTTAATTTATATAATATATTTGAGGGGAATAATATATGGTTTAAGAATGATAACTGGGGATATAATTCATTTATTATGGATTCAAAGGAATCACAATATATAATAAGCGGTATTATTATATTTGCAGGCTGCATTTTATTAATATATACATATATTAAAAAACATCCTTGTGATTCTACAGGTATTATAGAGAAGGTAGTGGAGAAGCTGATGTGTCGTATAAGGTATATAGAATCAAAGCTGCCGGTTTTTTATTTTGAATTAAAGAAAGTTATATTATATCAGAAAACTATAATTGTTATGGTTTTCATAGCAATAATACTTTTAAATATTAATTATGGAACAAGACTTAAATATGACATAAAGAATAGTGCGATGTATTCATTTTGTGAAGAACATAGAATGGATTCAACAGACGAGCTTAAGAATTGTAAAGAACAGTTAAAAATAGAAAATACTGATACAGATAGTTCGGATTTTAATAAAAAGTTTAACGAGGAATTAACACAAGAAAAAATAAATTATTTGCAGTACATAATTGATAAAAAGGAAAATGGTTTTAATGTATCGACGGTAAGCCAGTATAAGTATGAAAGTCCATTTTTTAAAAGACAGTTCTTTAATCAGGAAATAATAGCATTATTATTGACTGTTTTAGGATTATATCTTAATGCGGGTCTGATTTCATTTGAAAAAAAGAATAATATGATTATGAATATAAGAGCCTGTAAGGAAAGAAAAAGGTGGCTTATAAAAAAGGCTGTAATTAATTGTGTAATACTTTCTGGTATCGTGTGTCTGGTATATATCTGCTATTATAATAAATTATTTAATATATATGAGATAAATGACTTAAGTGTAGGAATACATAGTATACAGGCATTTTCAGATTATCCATTTAATGTTTCGATATTGGGAGTGGTTGTGCTGGATATTTTATATAAAATTGTATTAATTAATTCAGTAGCGGTTTTTAGTTATGTAACAACAGGATTGTTTAGTTATCAGGTGAGTTTTTTAGTCAGCCTGATTGTTCTTATTCCATCAATATTGGATTTAATAGGCATAAAATTATTTTCGTATTTATCAGTTATTAAGCTTATTTCATTTTTTTATTATTGGAAAGCTTCATACACTGTTGTAATGTTTGGTGGAGTATCAACATTGATGATAATTGCTATAATGGTTATTGTTTATGTATTAGGAGGGGAATATGGAATTAATTCTAAATAATTTAAGAAAAACATATGGAACAGTACAGGAACTTAAAGGGATTAGTTATACCTTTAAGCCAGGCATATATGGAATATTGGGGGCTAACGGAGCAGGTAAGTCTACGATGATAAATCTGATTACGGATAATGTGTCAAGAGATAAGAAAAATGGTGGAAGTATTTTATATAATGAGTGCGACGGCTTTGAAAAACAAGGAGAAAGTGTACAAGGGACAGATATTCTTAAATTAGGTAAAAGTTTTAGAGCAATTGTAGGATATATGCCACAGCAACAGGGGTTTTATGAAGATTTTTCCCCAAGAGCATTTCTTAAGTATATGGCAGAGATTAAAGGAATAAAGAAAATAAACACGATTGATGAAAATGGAAATGCTGTAATTAAAACAGTTAAGCAGCAGATAGATGAACTTATTGAAATAGTTAATTTAACCAATGTGGCAGATAAGAAAATAGGCGGCTTTTCTGGTGGTATGAAACAAAGGGTACTTCTTGCACAGGCGCTTCTGGGTGATCCAAAGATACTTATACTTGATGAACCAACAGCAGGGCTTGACCCTAAGGAAAGGATAAATATTAGAAATTACATAGCAGAGTTAAGTAAGGATAAAATTATACTTTTTGCAACACACGTCGTAAGTGATATAGAATGTATTGCAGATTGTGTATTGCTGCTAAAAAATGGTGAAATAATTGCGCAGGGTACACCAATTGAACTTATAGAAGCAATGTCAGGAAAGGTTGGAGAGATAAAATGCTGTATTGATGAAGTTGAAATGCTTCAAAATAAATATAAGATAGGCAATATAAGGCAAAGAAAAGAGGGGCTTGCTCTTAGAATAGTGGGTGATGAATTACCAGAGGAAGCAGTTATTACAGACAGTGATATTGATTTAGAAGATGTATATTTATACTATTTTGAGTAGGGTGAGGTGAGTGAATATAAATATCAATAAATTTATTGAAAATAATACACACATTGATAAAGATGAAAAAGCAATAGTAAAATTTGGAATAGATATGATGATATCAACAATTATGGCATTTATAACAGCTATTATAATATCAGCCGTTCTAGGAATGTTAAAAGAAGGTATTATATTTCTAATTTCAATTATTGTGTTGAGACAATATGCTGGAGGTTATCATACGAATAGTCAGAGGTCGTGTGCAGTTTTATCGTGTGTAATATACTCAGCAGGATTAATGGTCATTAAAAGCTATAAAATATATAATGGTGTTCAAATAGCAATTTGTATTGTTTCAGTACTTATAATATATTTTTTAGCACCTGTTGATAATGCTAATAATGAATTAACAAAATCAGAGAGGAAATATCTTCGTAATAAAGTGAGAATTTTTTTGAGTAGTGAAGTAGTAATATTTGTGCTATTATTAATTAAAGCTAATGAATATTGGAGTGGAATAATTGAAATTTCAATTATGATTGTTGCAATTTTAGTATTGGCTGGGGTTATTGAAAATAGGATTAGGGGATAAAAAGAATGATTTATCAGATAGGCATATGTGATGATGAGAATTCAACGTGTTCGGAATTAGAAAATATTTTAATTAATTATTTTAAGGTATCAGGTCTGAATGTTCAGGTAAATGTATGGAATTGTGCAGAAGATTTTATGAGAGATGTTCCTTTAAAAGTAAAAGTGGATTTATTATTTCTTGATATAGAGTTGCCGAATTATAATGGAATTTATGTAGGAGAATATATACGCAATGATATAAATAATTATGCTATGCACATAATATATGTTTCATCAAAAACTAATTATGCAATGGAATTGTTTAAAATTCATCCATATGATTTTATAATTAAACCTATTGATAAAGAAAAGGTTATTAATAATGTTTCAAAGTTATTGGAATTGGATGAACAAGACAATAATTATTTTGTGTATGAATACAATAGAATAAAAAATAAAATTCATTATGGAGATATTGTGTATTTTGAAAGCGACAGAAAGCATATAAAAATAATATGTAGTGATGGAACGGAGAGAATATTTGTTGGAAAGTTAGTAGAACTTATAGACAAGCTTCCGTTTAATTATATTATGGTTGCGCAGTCGTTCATAATTAATATAAGGCATATAAGAATGTTTAAAAAGGATTTTTGTATAATGGATAATGGGTGTTGTATCAATATTGGAAGAAAATACAAAGATGTTTTTAATATAAAAATGATAGAATATAACAAAAGTGGAGGTAATGGATGATGCAATTAGAGGATGCTGTTGTATCTGGAGTTACTGAACTTGTGAGAATATATATTATTTTGGAATATTTTAAAATATTTTTAAATGTACATTCTTTAAGACGAAATATTATAAGTTGTGTTATTACATATATTATTACATTATTAAGTTATCTGGTGTTTCATAATGTTTTGGTTAATTTAATAGTTACAGTTGCAGGAATAATATTTTTATCTGGTGGTTTTAGAGGAAAGTTCAAGAAAAAATTATTATTAAGTATAATGCTTTATGCAATTATGTTTGTAATAGATTTGTTAGCTTCTTTTTTATTATATGAAGCACCGGATTCTAATAATTATGATATTGTCAGTTCATTTATTTCTGTATTGCTTTTTTATATAGTTGTAATAGGCATTAAAAATGCTTTTAAGGGAAAAGGCAGGATTGATTTGTCAGGACAATGGTATTTATTGTTATATTCGGCATTATTAAGTATTGCAGTATTGTATGTTGTATATAAGGATATGGTGGTTTCAAGAATTGCGGTGCTTACAATCTGCATTATTATATTGAGCTTTAATTTGATGTTATATATTTTTTATATGTCTATGCTTGACCGTTTCCTATATGAAAGAGAAAATCTTGAATTAAAACAGCAGATGAATATATACGAGAGTCAGATAAGAAGTGATATTGAAAACAATAGAAAAATCAGGACGATAAAGCATGATATGAAACACCATATAAGAGAAATAAATGATTTGCTTATGAATGATAAAATTCAGCAGGCAAAAGATTATTTGCATCAGATAAGTGATGAGATTATAAATGCCCAAAATATATATAATACAGGTAATGAAGCCTTCGATGGAATTCTAAACTTTTATGCTGAAAAATATATGAATAAGCCCCTTGAACTGGCTGTGTCAGTTGCAATACCAGAAAATCTTGAAATAAACATATATGATGTAAATATTATACTTGGTAATCTGCTTGATAATGCATTGGAAAATGCTTTGGATAATTCAAAAGTAAGTATGGATATTAAATATACTGTGGGAATGATATATATTTCTATGTCCAATTTATATGATGGCAGTATAAACAAGATTGATGGACATATCATAAGTAAAAAGGATGATAAGGATAATCATGGCTATGGTCTGGATAGTATAAAAAGAATCGTTGATAAATATGATGGCTCAATGATTAAATCATATAAAAACGGGAAATTTGAAGTTGATATTATTATATATTTGGAATAATGAAAATAAGCAGATAAGTGATATTAAACATTGAATACAGAGTATATCAGACGATAAGCCGAGGGCACTGCCCCTGTGCCACCACCCTCGGCTTATTGTCGTTCGTATGTCATTTTTATAAGAAAGTAATAGAGAATCTACATTTCAAGGTATCCAATATCACCCTTCTGGCGGATTGCTCCCAGGCACAATCTGCTTATATATAAGCTCGCAATCCTGTCTTGTAAACTTTATTCCTGCCTGCTTAGCCTTCTGGCTTAATGCAAATATAAGCGGAACGATTTCTTCTTTATTCTTACCTTTGGAAAGAGTTTTGAATTCATTTAAAAGTAGTTGTTTGCGAAAATCATTTTCTGACATATAAATCTCCATTTCTGATTGAGAATAATAATTACAAATATAAATATGTAATACAGAAGTCATTTATAACAGTTAATTATTATTGGAACTTCCATAATTATTGCCATCATTAAAGTCCAGCTTATCAAGCTGTTTAATATATTCATTGTACATATCCTTCTGCGAAGAATTAAGTATATTATTAATGCTTATATTGTTAAATTCACCAGAGCCAGTGTTATTATTAAAATTATTAAATTCAGAATTATTATTAGAATTATTATTGTTAAATTCATTAGAACTGGCATTGTTAAACATATCCATCATACCAAACATATCAGACATTTTGGAAAAGTTCCGATAAGTGTTTATTAACTGCTCAATGTTGTCGGGGCAGTAAGCCAGAATGGTTTTCATAATAGCTTCATTATTAAGTATATCATTAAGGGAAGTGTTAGCATTTATTCCTGAACTATTACTACATGTTTTAAATGTGTTACAGCTATAGGGAGAGTTGTAGAAGCTTAATGTGTGTTTTAATTCATTTGCCCTTATAAGCATAGAGAGCTTTTTTTGCATACCGTATTCCATAAAAGGAATGAGGGCTTTAAATAATTGAAGGTAGCCGGGTAGTGTAAGAATATCAAATTCAGTAACAGGTAATTGTTTCGCCATTCAATCCTCGATTCCTGCGACAAACGCAATATATAATGTGTGTCTAATAGACTTGTTTTAGTATATTCATAAAATTACCAAGATATGAGGCTGTATCCGTAGAATTTAAAATGACGGAATACAGCCTCATTCTGCAACTGTATATAAAATGTTATGTTTTATAGCAGTTATTAGCAGATATAATCATTGCGGGGGGCATCCGCTATTAGCAGCCACAGCCGTTATTGCATCCGCAGCCACCATTGCAGCCACATCCACCAAAGCCTAATGTACTGCCGCAGTCACCACAGCCGCCACATAAGAGAAGAAGGCATATAAGCCAGATACAGTTATTGTTTCCATAGCCGCCACATCCACCGCAGCCGCTATTGCATCCTCCGCCATTGTTATCAAAAAGAAGTAAGAGAATAATAAGCCAGATGCAGTTGTTTCCACCACAACCACAATCTCCACATCCGTTGCATCCTCCGCAGTTTGTTGCTGCTAAATCACTCATAAAAAATCCTCCGATTAAAACATTTACAATACAATAATATGAATGCAGGCTTGTTAGTGTTACTTATTTTTTTTGAAATATTGCAATATTTATAAAATTATTATATCATCAAGGGGTATGTGTGTTCAGACTATACAGATACATAGATAGGAGCGTAAGGATATGAAAGTATCAGTTATTATTCCTTCACTGAATCCGGATGAGAAGCTGGTTACAGTAGTGGATTCACTTGTAAAGAAGGGATTCAAGGATATAATATTAGTTAATGACGGAAGTGACGAGAGTCATATGTGGCCTTTTGAAAAAGTGGGTGCATATGATGAATGCACTATTCTTACTCATGAAGTTAATAGAGGAAAAGGAAGAGCTTTAAAAACTGCCTTTGAATATTGTATAAAAAACAGGGAAGGTTATATTGGAGTAGTTACGGTGGATGGGGATAACCAGCATCAGGCTGACGATATAATGAACTGTTGTGAAGCTATGGTCTCGCAGGATAAGGTTGTACTTGGAGTAAGAACATTTGATGGAGATGATGTTCCTTTTAAAAGCCGGTTTGGCAACAACCTTACAAGCTTTGTGTTTAAAGCTATGTGTGGACTGGCTATATCAGATACACAGACAGGATTAAGAGCTATACCTTATAAGTATCTACAGACCTTCTGTGATATTGAAGGGGAACGTTTTGAATATGAAACAAGAATGCTTCTGGAGTTTAAGAGGTCATCGATACCTTATATGGAGGTGCCCATTAAGACTGTTTACATAGAAGAAAATGCATCTACGCATTTCAATCCAGTTAAGGATTCAATAAAAATATATAAGGTCATATTCAGATATACTTTTTCGGCAACAGCGTTAAAGTATGTGCTAAGCTCACTTGCATCGTGGGTTATAGATAATTTAATATTTAATTTACTTGATATTTTTCTTGTTATGTTTACAATATCATTAAGGCTGTTGTTCAGCACAGTTTTGGCAAGAACAATATCATCTGTATTTAATTTTACAATGAACAGAAAACATGTATTTAAGTCAGATAAAGATGTTAAGGCAGCAGCAGTAAGATATTATATACTGTGGTTCTGCCAGATGGCAGTATCATATCTTCTCGTCTTTTTGTTTACTAAAATGCTTATGCTTGGTACTACAGCAGTAGGTATAACCAAGATAATTGTAGACGTTGTTTTGTTCGTTGTGAGCTACAATATACAGAAAAGATGGGTATTTAAATAAATTTTATTAGAATGAGGAAAATGATGAAAAAGAATGTATTAAAATGGTTAGGCCGGGTTGGTGCCACTTTGCTTACGACAATAGTGATTCTTGTTGTCGGTCTGTATGGTGTTATGGCTATGCTTGCATGGGGACCATCAAAGGTTGCAAAGAAACAGTTTATTATGTCACTACAGGAGACAGGAGAGCTTGGTTTTATGGCTAACTGGTTCTGCTCACAGGAAGAAATCGACAAGATAAAAGAAGAGAATTCGGTTAAAGATACAACAGATATAACAGATTCAAGCCTTGTTGTAATAGGCAATTCTGAAACAAGTGATGAAGAGGATCTTTATGTGGTTGATATAAAGGCAGAAGCTTACAGTGGAAAGCTTATGGTTATAAAGGATCCATCAAGACTTTTTGTTGGTACTGTTCCGGAGTTTAAGCTTGAAAAGGGCTGGACAGTTTCAGAAATAGCACAAAGATATGATGCAGTTGCAGGTATCAATGGTGGAGAGTTCGTAGATTCAACACCACAGACAGCGATGCCTATAGGACTTGTTATGGTTGATGGAAATGTCTTAAAAGGAACTGCCGGTGAAATGTATCATGTTACTGGAATAACATTTGATAACAAGCTTGTTATGGGTAATATGACAGCTGCAAAGGCACAGGAGCTTGGAATAAGAGATTGTGTCAATGTAAGTAGTGATATAGGTCCATTTCTGATTATCAATGGAGAAGCACAGGATGTTGATGGCGTTGGTGGTGGACTTAATCCGCGAACAGCTATAGGACAGAGAGCTGATGGTGCCATCCTTCTTCTTGTTGTTGATGGAAGACAGGTTACAAGCCTTGGGGCTTCATTCTCTGATCTTCAGGATATAATGCTTCAATATGGGGCGGTAAATGCATCTGCTATGGATGGAGGAACATCAACACAGATGTATTATAATGGTGAGGTTATCAATAAGCCATATTCACCAACAGGTCCAAGAACACTTCCAACAGCGTTTTTGATTAAGTAAATGTGATAATGGAATGGAGAATATATGTCAGATATGAATAACAACGTAAAAGATAATAAGAAGAATCCTTTTAAAAGACTTTCTTCATTTAAGAAATTCCTGATAATATATGCATCTGCATTGATAGTTATAATAGCTGCTGCATTAGTGATTTTACATGGTTTTCTTAAGGATTATGAGTCAGGACGCCCGGCTAATACGATGGATACGCTTGTTGCCCATATTGAAAAGGGAAATGTCGGAGAGTGGATTAAGAAAAGTGGATTACTCGGTGAATTTGAAACAGAAAGTATAGTATCAGATTATTTTAGAGATACATTTGAAGGAAAACAGATAAGCTATAAGAAAAAGGCTGGAGAGTATTCAGAAAGCACACCTGTGTATGTTTTGTATGCAGATGATGATAAAATAGCAAGTGTGAGTCTTGATGAAAGCAGGAAAAATGCACATAAGTTCACGGAATGGAAGATTTCTTCCATCAACTTTAATGTTAATGCACATGACAAGAGCCATGCGGTTAAAGTTACAGTACCAAAGGGAAGTGATGTAGAACTGAATGGTGTAAAGGTATCGTCAGACTATATAACAGGTGAGAGCAGCGTGGATTTGTGTAAGCATGTATCCGACTATGTGGATACACCAGTTAATGATATATATGAAATCACAGGTCTTTTTACAGCTCCAGACGTTAAAGTGTATTCATCTGGAAAAGAACTTTCTACAGAGCTTGATAAAGAGGGATATGTTGCATATTATCCTGGTGATGATTCTTTGCTTGAAGAGGAAAAACAGCATATATTGCTTGTTGCTGAGAACTATGGAAAGTATATGATCAACAGAGGCAGCCTTACAACTTTGTCTGGTTATATGATTGGAACTGCTAAAGAATATATGAGTGATATTCCGGCTATAGATGTTTATCTTATAGGAAGGACATTCACATACAATATAACTGATGAAAATATAAGTAATTTCAGAAAATATTCTGATGATTGTTATTCATGCAACGTGGATTACAAACTTAATGTAAACTGGTCATCGGGAAGTACTACATATGATATTGCATTAACTTACATATTCGTAAAACAGGATGGTAAGTGGATGTTAGCAGACTTTAAGATCAGATAAGAGGATTGTAACAATGTCATCTAAAAATAAACGTAATTTTATTCTGCAGGGTTCCATACTTGCAATGGCTGGAATATTTGTAAGAATAATAGGAATGGTATATAGAATTCCAGTCCTGAATATTATAGGAAGTGAAGGAAATGGAATATACGGAACAGCATTTAATGTATACAATATAATGCTTGTTCTTTCATCATATGGACTTCCTATGGCAGTATCAAAGCTTGTTTCTGCAAGATTTACAAAGAAAAAGTATAAGAGTGCTGCTAAAGTACTCAGATGCTCAGTAATCATAGGAGTTATCACAGGTGGAGCAGCTGCGCTTCTTGTATTTTTTGGAGCTGGCTTTATAGAAAATGTCGTATATGGTGGTGGTATACCTGGACTTGCGATTCCACTAAGAGTACTGGCACCAACTATATTTCTTGTTGCAATATTAGGGGTGCTAAGAGGGTTCTTCCAGGGACAGGGAACTATGATACCAACAGCTGTTTCACAGATTATAGAACAGCTTGTGAATGCTGTGGTTAG
>OLIS01001326.1_pt1 | contig 18088 bp, 17 predicted proteins | sample 1601351 | NCBI WGS metagenome assembly OLIS01 (sample SAMEA2452122, study PRJEB22498) | human gut metagenome | biome: human feces; feature: human gut; material: feces | place: Australia | collected 2012
AACGGTAAAGAGTATAAGTCCCAGCCCTTGAAGATAAAGGTAATCAAGGGGTCAGGGAAACCTCGGAGTAATGCCCAAAGTTCCGGGGATATTTCTGAGAGTCGGGGAAGTACTTCGATTACGGATGATGATTTATTCATACGCATGGAAGTGAGTCGTAACTCCCTTTACGTGGGAGAGAGTTTGACCGCCACGTTAAAAGTGTATGCCCGGGTAAATCTGGTTGATGTACAGGGGAAGAAGTTTCCGCCTTTTGACGGGTTCCTGACAGAAGACGTGAAGATTCCCCAGATACAATTGGAACGTGAGGAATACAACGGAAAAATATACGATCGGGTGGGCGTGTTGCAAAAAACAATTCTTTTTCCGCAACATGCCGGTACATTGACGATCGAGCCTTACGAATTGTATTGCCTTGTCCGCCAGCGAGTGGGTAGTCGCGGTGGTAGTATTTTTGATGAGTTCTTCGGAAATTCCCGCGATGTCCGTGTACTCTGCAAGAGCAAGCCTGTGAAAATTACCGTGAAACCTTTGCCTGAAGCTGGGAAGCCTTTAGGATTTAGCGGTATGGTGGGCACCCTTGCCATGACGACTTCTATATCAACTGATTCTTTAAAGGCGAATGATGCTTTGACGTATAAGGTTGTATTACGCGGGAATGGGAACATGAAATTGTTGGAAGCTCCGAAAATTACTTTCCCGCATGATTTTGATGTGTACGATCCGAAAGTAACCCGGGATATAAACGGGACGTCCGGAACGGTCACTTTTGAATATCTCGTGATACCTCGCTACGCGGGTGATTACAAGATTCCTGCCGTGCAGTATTCTTATTTTGATCCGCAGGCCGGTACTTATAAGATGTTGAAAGGAAAAGAGTACGCTGTTCGGGTTGAAAAGGGAAATGAAGGCAGTCAAGGATCCGGGGATGCAGCTTTGCAGTCATTCAAGAAAGAAGATGTCAGGATGTTGGGACAGGATATTCGCTACATCAAGACCCATAAGGATGATCTCCGGCTGAAAGGTGTGTTGTATTTTGCCACGATGGAATACTGGTTGAGTTTTTTGATCCCGTTTGTACTTTTCGTGGTAGGAATGATTCTTAATCGTCGTCGTATCAAGGCAAATGCCGATTTGGTACGGGTAAAGAGTAAGACGGCGAATAAAATGGCTCAGAAACGTTTACGTGCAGCTGCCGTTGCGATGAAAGCCGGAAATTCCGAGTTGTTCTATCAAGAGACATTAAATGCTTTGTGGGGATATGTAAGTTATAAATTAAACATCGCTGCTTCAGAATTGAATCGGGATAATATTAGTGATCACTTGACTCGTCGGGGAACAGATGCAGCGTTAATTCAGAGTTTTATCGAGGTGCTTGATCATTGCGAGTATGCTCGGTATGCCCCGGGCGCTAATCAGGGTGAAGAGATGGATAGCGTGTACAAGGATAGTATATCCATTATCACGAAATTGGATAAAGCGATATGAAAGCTAAAAGCTAAAAGTTAAAAACTAAAAGTTGAAAACTAAAAGTTGAAAAGAATGAAAAGGATATATATACTATTGATGTTGTTCTTATCCGGCGTAGTGACCTATGCGACTGATGTAAAGGCGCTGGCGGAGGAGGCAACTAAAATGTACCAAGAAGGCGACTATCAGAAAGCGATCGATTTGTATAACGAGATGTTGTCCGATGATATGGAGTCTGCGACCGTGTATTATAATTTGGGAAATTGTTATTACAAACAAGGGGAGATCGCGAAAGCCATATTGAATTACGAGCGTGCTTTATTGTTGCATCCGGGGGATAATGATATAAAATATAATCTGACGATGGCGCAAAAAGCCACGGTTGATAATATCAAGGTTTTGCCGGAACTTTTCCTAGTACGTTGGTATAATGCTTTCGTGACAGCTTTCACGGCGGATCAATGGGCGTACGTGTCTGTTATTCTTTTTATAGGGTTTCTGATTATGGCAGCCTTGTTCTTCCACGCGACATCTATATCTTTAAAGAAAAGTTGGTTTACTTTAGGGATAATCATGTTGTTGGTGTCCGTGATGACCATTTTCTTTGCTCTGAAACAATATCACCGGATGACTGACAGGGATAGCGGGATTGTAATGACTCCTAGCGTGGTGGTACGCGGGGCTCCGGATAATAGCGGGACCGAATTGTTCGTGATTCACGAAGGACTGAAAGTGCAGGTTATTGGAACTCTTGGAGATTGGTACAACGTTCGTTTGGCTGATGGAAACGAAGGGTGGATCGCTAAAACGGATTTGGAAAAAATCTAGTAGGGTGTACCTCCAAGGGGAGGGAGTTTGACCATATTCAACACTTGTAAAAGTGGTGAATTAAGTGAAGCATGAAAGGTTGTCTAATAATATAAATACAGCGAAATATTATTCCGAATAATAGAGCGGCACAACACGTTGATTCTTAGTTTCGAAAAAATAAACCTTTTCATTCGCAATTTGCGAAAATTGCTTATATTTGTATTTCAGAAAAACGATCGTTTAATATATAAATAATAATAAAAGTATATGATGAAGTCATACTGTTTCCCAAGCACCTATGAGTTTACAAATCAAGAACTTTCAAATGTTGCAAACAATCTTTTGGATGGAATAAAAATAAAGATTAACGAAAACGATTATATTGTTGGGAATTTAGCATTGCGGGAAGGTTATTCCCCTCACAAAAATATCAATTCAGCTCCTACTGAGGAAGAATATCAATTATTGTTGAAAGCTGGTTTGTTACTGGCGGCTTCTCAAGGAGACTTTGCCATGAATTTGACCGTGGGTTTCCCGTTCTCTACATATATGCTGTATCGAGATGAAGTTCGAAAGATAATAGGAACGGAGCAAACGATCACTTTTGATGGTGGAACATTTGGTCAGGCTGGATTGGAAACAAAGAAAATAAATATTGCAGAGGTAGATGTTATTCCGGAGATCGTGGGGTGTATCACGGCTGTTTGGGAGGGAAGTGTACGTGCACAAGGTAATTTTTTCATGATAAGTCTTGGATTTGGAACTTGTGAGGCAGTTGTAAGTACTCCTTCTGGGATCGTGAATCGTTCTGCAGTCAGTATGAACGGGGTTCGTTATGCTGTACAACTGTTCGAACATGAATTATCCAAGAAGTTTTATTTGGATTTGAAGACAGAGCATCAACTGGATGTCTTGTTCCAAGAAGGTCGGATTACAATAAATAGAGTTCGGCATGATGTAGCAGATTTGCGTAAGAAGGTATTGAGAATGTACTACAATGATGTTATCTCTCCTCGTTTGAAAAAAGCGTTTACAGATGATGATTTTAGTAAATGTAATCAAATGTTCGTGGCCGGAGGTGGTGCTTATTATCAAGATTTGATAGATTGTATAAAAGAAGAATTCGGAAATTTCCTGTCTATATCTGTTTACCCGGAACCGGAAAAATGTGCGTCTCATGGTTATTGTCTCCATTCAAAATCGAAATTGGGAAATGCTTCACTTGCTAACTTAGAGTCTCTTGATCCTGATGCGTTTTTGAAAAGTTCTGCCGCACAGTTGGCTGTCGGCTTGGATGTGGGGAATGCCAGCACTTGCGTAACATTTGTTGAATGTAATGATTAATCAAGGGTATGTTTTTTAGAAAGAGAAAGAAAGATCGGAATGAATCAGACGAAGAGGTGCAGGTTGATGCATTTATAAATTTGCCAACCAAAACGACCATTACCGGAGATTTACGTGCGGAAAGAGCTGTTCGGATAGATTGTGACTTTAAAGGGAATGTTATTACAACGGAACGGGTTGTGATTTCTAAAGAAGGCCAGATCGAAGGAAACGTGAAGTGTTCTTCTGCTTTGATTTCCGGTAGGGTGAAAGGAAATATCGTGGCATTGGAATCTCTGACTTTGAAAGTTCCGGCTCATATAAAAGGAAATATTTTGACAAAAAATATTTATATCGAACCGGGAGTTGTTATTGATGGTGTTTATAAAATTATAGAAGAGAAATAGTACATCATTTCGTGTGATAGAAAAATTATTGGGTTTTGTGGCTTGATAAATCATTTTACTTTATAAATTTGTGATCCGGTACGAGTAATAATCTTACCGGATCACAATTTGTTATAGATTATCATGGAAAATTTTATTGTTTCGGCGCGTAAATACAGACCAGCAAGTTTCGACACGGTGATCGGGCAGTACTCGATTACATCCACGTTGAGGAATGCAATTCTTAATAAACAACTGGCTCAGGCTTATTTGTTTTGTGGTCCTCGTGGGGTGGGTAAAACAACTTGTGCACGTATATTTGCCAAGACGATTAATTGCATGAATCTACAACCGAATGCCGAGCCTTGTAACGAGTGTGAGTCATGTAAAGCGTTTAATAGCGGGCGCTCGTTGAACATTCACGAGTTGGATGCAGCCTCTAACAATAGTGTGGATGATATTCGAGGTTTGGTTGATCAGGTGCGTATTTTACCACAGGTGGGGAAATACAGTGTGTATATTATTGATGAGGTACATATGTTAAGTGCCTCGGCTTTTAACGCTTTCTTGAAGACATTGGAAGAACCGCCTGCCCATGCTATTTTTATTTTGGCAACGACCGAAAAGCATAAAATATTACCGACGATCTTATCACGCTGTCAGATTTACGATTTTAACCGGATAAAGGTACCCGACACGATTGAGCATCTGAAACGAATTGCTGTCAAAGAAGGAGTGCAAGCAGAGGAAGAGGCGTTGAATGTGATCGCGCAGAAAGCTGATGGGGCTATGCGTGACGCATTGTCGATCTTCGACCAAGTTGTGAGTTTTTGCGGGAAAAACTTGACCTATGATAAGGTGATCGAGAATCTGAACGTGTTGGATTACGATTACTATTTTAAGTTGACAGATTTATTCCACGATGGTAAGGTGGCCGAAACATTTCTGCTTTTTAACGAGATTATGGAAAAAGGTTTTGATGCCGGTAATCTGGTTTCCGGATTAGGACGTCATTTTCGTGATCTATTGGTTGCTAAAGAAGAGATTACCGTGCAATTGTTGGAAGTGAGTGCTTCCATCAAGGAACGTTACCTGAAACAAGCGAAAACTGTAACTCCCGAATTCATATTTGATGCCTTGAAAGTGATCGAGCAATGCGAGATGCAGTATAAAATGCGTGTGGAGAAGCGTTTATGCGTGGAACTTACTTTGATCAAGTTGTGCCAAATCAATGAACTAAAAAAAAAAGTCTTAGTATAGAGGAGTTTACCGGGCTATTGAAAATAGCTGGTTTTAACGGGAAATTCCAACAATCGGATGGAGGAACAACGACTCCCGTGGAGAAAACATCTTCGGCTTCTGTCGGGAAAACGAATCTCAATAAAACGGAACCGCCACGTTCATTTAAATTGAAAATGGCGATGGCTGAGACTCAGGATAGCCTGCAGATTCAGCGGGAAGAAGGAAAAGTCGAGGATAACCGGGTAAAGGCACAGAGTGAGTTTACGGTGGCAGATGTGATTTCCGCCTTAGAATCCTATATTGCAACTTCTAAGGAAGATACGACGGTTAAGATTGCCTTGACTTCCCATACTCCAAAAGTACAGGGGTTTGTCATTACACTTGAGGTTGATAATGATTTTTTGTTGTCCAAAATAGAGGAAATGCGTCCTTATTTGCTTTCGTTCCTTACCCAAAAGTTGAATAATGGTTTTATTACCTTGAATGTTCAAGTTTACACGGAGTCAGAAAATGGCGAGGAAAAAAGACGACTTTTTACGGCTAAGGATAAATTTGACCATTTTGTCGAAATCAATCCTGCCGTGAGCGAATTGAAAGCCTTGTTCGGGTTGGAGATAGAATGAGGTAATTTACGATTTATGATTATGATTTGTGATTTATGATTTTCATTGTTAAATTGTTTCTCCTGCAGCCAGATGGAGTAATTTGTCTTTTTCGCCGACGATCCAAACCACGTCTCCGGTCTCGAAGGTGGTGTCCGGGGTGGGGTTCATAATGGAGGTTCCGTTGCGTTCGATGCCAATGACGAGGCAGGCGGCTTTATCACGGATACCGGATTCCCGGATGGTGCGTCCCACGAGTGGGGTGTTCGCCTCAATGGTGAATTGTTCCAGACTGACTTCAGGGGGACGTTGTTGTTCAAGTTCATGTTTCCGTTTTTCTACGCGATTTTCAACAAACTCTCGGAAGACATTAATTTCTTGGTCCGTGGCGGCCACGATGATGTGGTCGAAAGGATACAGGCGTTCTTCCCCACCGGGAATATTGATTCGTTCTTCTCCCCGGATGATAGTTACCACGCTGACTCCGCAGGTCTGACGAAAATTCAATTCTTTTAGCGTTTTGCCGACGCTGGGAGAGGATTGCGACACTTCGAAGTCTGCAAGGTGAAGATCCCGATCGAGCAAGTGTTTAACGAAGCGTTGCTTGATGGGAGCCTTGCGTTCCTGTTCATGTTGGCGGGCAGTGAAGTTACGCAGGAAACGGCGTTCTAGTTGTATAGAGTATTTTTTTAACCGTTTGGAATAAATGAAAAACAGAATGACCGTGGTGGCAATCACCAACAGGAGGCTGACTGCAACGTTCACGAGGCTGGATATGACGAACATCACGATCCCGATGCAGAGCGCTACCCGTAGCACGATGAGAGAAATAAGCGGTCCTCGGTTGTATTTGCTGTCACTCCATAGCTGCTGAAATTCTTCCGAATGGTTCTTTTTCATCATGATTGCCCGTAAGAAGGGTGAGATAAGTAGCAGGATGGCAATGGCACTAACGAGGCTACCCTGTAGTCCGGGAAGTTCCTTGCGGATTAACGGGGTCAGATATTGTAGGAAAAGAGCTATGGTGAAGACAGACAGAATGGTGTAGGTGATCACGATGCGACATAATACTTTCAGTAACTGAAGCCATGTGCTTTTATGGCGAATCGTGTTCGTTCCCGTGCTATACCTGTCAAGGAAATGAATCCAATGGGTCGGCAGGTGTTTAGTTACGAACTGGTAAGCTGGGTTTGCCAGGCGGATCATGTAGGGAGTGAAAAAGGTGGTGATAACGGAGACGGTGACCACGATGGGATATAGAAATTTATCCGTCACGTGCAGGGTCGTGCCGAGACTTGCGATGATAAAGGCAAATTCACCGATCTGTGCTAACGAGAATCCCGATTGAATGGCAATTCGCAGGCTTTGTCCGGACAGGAGAACACCGGATGCGGCAAACGTGATTTGTCCGGCCATGACGACTATGGTGATTAGTAATATCGGGAACCAGTATTCGACGAGCATGGCGGGATCGATCATCATCCCGACCGATACGAAAAAGATCGCTCCAAAGAGATCTTTTACGGGTTTAATGAGGTGTTCAATATTCTCAGCCTCGATGGTTTCCGCTAAGATAGATCCCATGACAAAAGCTCCCAAGGCAGAGGAGAAGCCCGCTTTTACGGCAAGTAGAACCATGCCTAGACAGAGTCCGAGTGATACGACTAATAAGGTTTCCCCGTTGAGCCATTGTTTCGTTTTTTTCAGAAAGGTTGGGATTAGGAATATTCCGGTAATAGACCAGAAAACGAGGAAAGCTATGAGTTTTAAAATGCTATCGACCATTTCCATGCCTTCAAAGTGTTTGCTGACGGCTAACGTAGAAAGTAATACCATGAGAACTACGGCGAAGAGGTCTTCCACAACAAGAATTCCGAAGACGACTCCCGCGAAACGCTGATTGCGGAGTCCCATGTCGTCAAATGCCTTGAAAATAATGGTAGTGGACGACATCGAAAGCATACCCCCGAGGAAAAGACTATCCATATGACTCCAGCCGAGTGATAATCCAGTGATGTAGCCCAACATCATCATGGCTCCCACGATGGTGAGGGCACTGATCATGGCTGTTCCCCCGATGTTCATGAGTTTCTTGAAACTAAAATCAAGCCCCAGGGCAAACAGAAGGAATATGACTCCGATGTCAGCCCAGATATGAATGTTCTCGGCATCCATGATCATTGGACCACCGAACGTGTAGGGACCCGCGATAATACCTGCCATGATGTATCCCAACACAACAGGTTGTTTTAGCCATTTAAAAAGGATGGTTATCAATCCGGCGGAAAATAAGATAATCGCCAAATCCGATATTAGGACAGGAATGTCAGACATGATGTTTATTTTTGAGGTTGCAAAGTTAATGATTTTTGATTTGGATGAATAAGCATCGATTATCTTTGTATGGATTGCATGAGAAAAAATCAATTCTATTACTCGGCTTTAACGTGTGGAAAAAAAGATTGTATGTTTTATATTTTTTAACATACATATCCGCGTAGGGATACTACATTTGTGTGCTAATCAATAAATATATGAAAATAGATCGATTTCTTCAATTGTTTGTGGTAAAGGAAAAGAAGTTTTATCCTTTGTATATTGAGCAGGCTGCCAATATCGAGGCTGCTGCCAAGTTTTTAGTGGAGTTATTACAAGAGCATGACCCTGAAAAACAGAAAGTACTGTACAAGAACGTCAAGGAGTATGAGCATAGTGGAGATATGATTACCGCTAAGTTGTACGAGGAGTTAAACAAGACGTTTGTTACCCCTTTCGATCGTGAGGATATCAATATGTTGAGTGGGCGTATGGACACGTTTCTAGATTTTATTCACGATGCCGCAAAACGAATGTTGATGTACCGTCCGAAATGTGTGAACCAGCTATTGATTGCGATGGGGCAATGTATCGTGGAAGATGCGCGTATCTTGAAGGATATTATGAATGGATTGGAGTATATCCAGAAAAAACCGCAAGAAATTAATGAAAAATGTATTCGTATTAAACAGATCGAGCATGATGTGGACGATTTGTATGAACAATTTATGAGTGATGTTTTCGCGAACGAGAAAGACGCTATCGAGCTCGTAAAACTGAAGAATATCGGTCAAGTGTTGGAAGATGCTACCGACCGGGCAAAAGACGTAGGTGATATTGTGAGAGGTATTATTATTAAATTTGCCTGATCGCCATGTTGACAATCGTTCTTTTAGCTATTGTGATCGCTCTTCTTTTCGATTTTTTGAACGGAATGAATGATGCGGCCAATTCGATCGCTACGATCGTGGCGACACGTGTATTTTCTCCTACAATGGCCGTTTGTTGGGCTGCCTTCTGGAATTTTGCTGCTATCTTTATTTTTGGCGTGAGCGTGGCTCATACGATGGGTGAAGGAATAGTGGATCCTTCTAAAATCAATGAATATCTTATTTTGGCCGCCTTGATCGGTTCGGTGATCTGGGTTTGGTTGTGTACTCATTTCGGGATGCCTATCAGTGTGTCGCACGCTTTGATCGGGGGATTGATCGGTCCGGTATGGTTTACATTCGGGGGTGACGCTCTGGTGGCTTCCGGGATTTTCAAGATAGCCATCTTTATCGTGCTGTCCCCTTTGATCGGTATGATACTGGGATTCTTTATGATGTGTCTCACGATGCTCGTATTTCGTAAAAAGCATCCGATGAAAGTGGAAGGGTTGTTTAAGGGATTGCAATTGTTTTCTTCCGCTATATTCAGTTTAGGACACGGTGCTAACGATGCACAGAAAACGATGGGGATTATTGCTATCTTATTATATAGTGTTGCGGGAAGTAATACTTTCGTGAATGATTACTTGTACGAGAATACGGGGGAATTCCACGTTCCTGTTTGGTTGATTATTACTTGCTACTCGGTTATTGCTTTAGGTACGATTATCGGGGGAAAGAAGGTGATCAAGACCTTAGGTGATGGGTTGGCTCGCTTGAAGCCCGTGCAGGGATTCTGTGCCGAGACGTCCGGAGCTTTGACATTGATGGGGACAGCCGTATTGGGGATTCCTGTGAGTACGACTCACACAATTACTGGTTCTATCATCGGGGTTGGAATCACGAAAGGGGTTGCTTCCGTTCGGTGGGCTACGGCCACGAATATTGTTGCGGCTTGGATTCTTACGATCCCGGCAACTATCGTGATGTCCGGCTTGGTTTATTGGGTGATGGGATTATTCCTAACGTTACCGGAATAAAGTTTATAGGGTTCGTAAGGTATAAAGTTCATTGGGTTTAAACCTTTATCTTTCCCTTGTCGTATACGTTATCAACAATTCATTAATAAAGAATTATGTACAAGTTGATATTGGTACGACATGGAACAAGGAAAATAGGTTTACCGGGTGGACGGATGTCGATCTGAGTGAACGAGGTGAACAAGAAGCACGCCGGGCAGGAGAGCTGATCAAAAAGCATGCTCTTTTCTTTGATGTGGCTTATTCTTCGGTGTTAAAACGTGCGATTCGTACGCAGCACATCTTGGCAGAAGTTGTTGATCGGGTGTGGGTGCCTGAAGTTCATCATTGGCGTTTGAACGAGCGACATTACGGGGCGTTACAGGGATTAAATAAGGCAGAGACGGTAAAGAAATATGGAGAAGAACAGGTGCATGTATGGCGAAGGAGTTTTGACGTGACACCTCCATTGTTGGAACCGGATGATTCTCGTTGTGCTATTTTCGAGGATAAGTACAGGGAGGTAGACCCGGCCGTTCTTCCTTTGGGGGAATCGTTGGCATTGACGATTACGCGGGTTCTCCCGTTTTGGCAGGATTATATAGCACCTTCGTTGCTTTTGGGAAAAACGGTCTTGGTAACAGCCCACGGGAATAGCTTGCGGGCATTAATCAAGTATTTGGATGATATCAGTGACGAGGAGATTGTCAATCTGGAGATTCCAACGGGAATCCCCCAGTTGTACGAGTTGGATGAACAATTGCATCCACAATTTCATAAATATTTAGAATAGGTTTCTGCATGTATCTTGTAAATGAATACCCTCGGTTTAGAAGGTGTGTGTGAGGATCGACGTTTGTTACAACCGAAGGGTATTCAAGGATAGTTTGTTAATTTTTTGAAGAATGCCCCCGGTAAGAGGTGTATGTGGGGATCGGCGTTTGTTATACCGAGGGGCATTCAGGAAATGTTTTTAGTTTAATATGTGCAGACCAATATATTCTTTCCTATTAAATAAGATCCGCAGGTTCTGTAACATTTTACCAACCCATGCTTTGTTTTTTTGTTGTTACAAAGGTATCAAATGGAATGCTTGGATTGGTGACTGTAAAGGTGTATTTTTGAAGTAAATATTTTCTAATGAAAGAATTGTATTTTGGATTGATTTGTTTCCCGATATTTTTGTTACCTTTACTAAATATTTATTTCGTATTTCGCAACAGAAGTAAATAGGGCTCGTACGATAAATCAAATAGTTGCATTAATCAAACCTCAAATCATGACAACTTATAATTACAACAGCGAGTTGGTCAAAGCCATGAATGAAAAATTACCGAATGGTACTAATTTGGCGAATACGCTAATAGATATCTTATATTTAGGTAAAGAGGCTGTCTATCGTAGATTACGGGGAGAAGTACCTTTTACGTTAGCGGAGGCTGCCGCAATCTCTCGGAAAATGGGTGTGTCGTTGGATAAACTGGCTGAAACAAATGTGAGTTCGAATGCAATATTTGATCTGAACATTGTACGTCAAACCGATCCATTGGAAACCTATTATTCTATCGTGGATAATTACGTGAAGATTTTCCGGGATTTGAACCATGACCCATCTTCGAAACTTTGTTCTGCCTCGAACATCATTCCTCAGACTTTTTACTTAAAATATGAACTTTTGTCTAAATTTAGAATGTTCAAGTGGATGTATCAGTTTGAAAAGATTGATATAGAGAAGCATTTCGAGGATATGGAGATCGAGGATAAATTCTTGGAAAAACAGAGAGAATTTGTGCGGGAGTCTCAGAAGTTTCCGTACACAGAGTATATATGGGATAATAAATTGTTTATTTATCTGATCAATGACATCAGGTATTTTGCCAGCATACATCTGATCTCCCAAGAATATGTTCAGAAATTGAAAAGGGAGTTGCTCCAGTTGCTCCATGAGCTGGAAGAGATTGCCACGAGAGGAATATTCAAAACGGGACAGGAGGTCTTTATATATATATCTAATATAAACTTCGAAGCCACCTATAGTTATATGGCGTCTTCTGCCTATCATATCAGTTTGGTCCGGGTTTTTGCGATTAATTCTTTTGCGACGCGTGACGAGCAAGTTTTTAACAGTATGAAAGAATGGATTTATTCGTTGAAGAAATTTTCCACGTTAATATCCCAAAGCGGGGAGATGCAACGTATTAAATTCTTTAAAACACAACGGGAAATCGTTGAAGGTTTGTGTATTTAGGTTAGTGCTGTTTTTGAAAATGTATTTCCATTTTTGTTTCGATTAATGAAATTTCTATCAGAAGTAAAAACTATTTGTTGCATAAAATAAATTAAAATATAAATATAGTACGATATTAGAAAGTTGGTATATTGTTGATACCCTGAATGTAGCACAGAATTATGAAGAATATACTTCATATTTGTACCGTTTAGTGAGCGAGATATCGCTTGTATGGTATGAATTTTAAACGTGCAAATCAATGGGACAAAAATACAATTATAATTCGAGCCGCATCTGGTGATTATTCGCCGGGTGCGGCTTCGTGATATGTAACATAAACTCTATTTATTAATTTAAAAACCATTTACGATGAACAAACGAGAATTAATTGAAAAAGTGGCCGAAAAAAACGGAACTAGTAAGGTGGAAGCAGCTAAAGCTGTAAACGCTGTGATCAGGACAATGGCTGAAACATTGAAAAAAGGAGAAAAGATATCCTTGTTGAAACTGGGTTCTTTTACTATCAGAGAACGTAAGGAGCGCAACGGTTATAACCCGAATAGCAAGGAGAACATGGTAATTCCGGCTAAGAAAGTAGTTAAGTTTTCTATAGGTAAATACTTTTTTGATTAAGGAATGATACCCCTATGAAGAAAGCCGTGGTAAATGAATTCATCAGCACGATGCGCGAGGTTACCCCTAAAGGGGGTAATCTTGCTAATATTCTTATGGATATATTGTGCATGAGTAAGGAGGCAATTTATCGGAGATTGAGGGGAGAGGTGGCTTTTACGTTCAGTGAGGTTGCGATCATTGCCAATCAGTTGGGCATATCGTTAGATAGGATTATCGGTAACAGTATGTCCGGAGGGGCAATGTTTGATCTGAACGTGCTTGATCTTGCAGATCCCATGGATACCTATTACGAGATTCTGATGCGTTACCAGAGGCTTTTCCGTTATGTGAAGGCTGACCCGACGACGGAGTTCGTGACTGCATCGAACACGATTCCCTATACCTTTTACGCCCCTTACGAACATTTGTCAAAGTTCCGGATTGGCAGGTGGTTATACCAGAACGAACACTTGAGAACTCCCACCTCCTTGTCCGATGTCGTTCTTCCAGAAAAATTAGTAAAAGTTCAGAAAGAATTAATTGAAGATTTAAGGCTCGTCAAGAAGACTTGCTTTATCTTAGATGAAAATCTCTTCACTTCGTTCGTTAAAGAAATCAAGTATTTCTCTGAATTGGGACTGGTTTCAACGACAGACGTGCAGGACATGAAAAAGGAGTTATACCAGCTTTTACACGAGTTGGAAATATTGTCTGAAAAAGGATCGTTTCACAATGGAAACAGTTTGTCGGTTTATCTTTCTAACGTAAATTTTGAAGCGACGTATAGTTATGTGGAAAAAGTCGGATTCCAGATATGCTTTTTACGGGTTTATTCGATTAATTCGATGAATTCACGAGATAGTAAAATGTGTGATTACCAGAAAAAATGGATTCATTCATTGAAGAGACATTCCACGCTGATCTCACAGAGTGGCGAGATACAGAGGATGATGTTTTTTAATGAGCAAAAGAAAATAATAGATGCCTTGTAATATGAACGTATAAAAATATTTTATTAACGGCAGCCTAAACTGCCGTTAATATTATCCGAAGAATACCTGTAACTGTTGACTTTGTTATTCCTTCAGCGCTGCAATTACTTGTGGCATCATCATCCAAATCGTGTTTTCTGTTTGGGCGGTGTAGAAGTTGCTGTCGATTTCGAATTTCTCGTCGGTAGCTTTTGCATGTTGGATGGCCGGTTTAGCAAGAGGATGAATAGCGACTTTCTTGCCGGTGGCAATACCAACAGAGTCAAACATCATGGCTGCGGCGCAGTGACCGATCATGATTTTACCCATGTCTCCGAAAGTTTTGATCACGGCTAACATATCTTGATTGTAAGGTTTTCCGGCGTTTTCCCCGAATTTAGGTACTGCATCACCACAGCCGAACACAAGAGCGTCGAACTCATCCTCGTGTCCTTTCAAATGGGCAATCACGTCGTCAGCTACAAGAGCGATGCCGGAATTCGTTTTGATCTCTTTCGTGTCTGCCACTGCAAATACTTTATAGGAAATGCCATTTTCGAAAAATGCTTCCAAATACTGGAATAAACCGAATCCGTTTACCGGATTAACAGCCAATACGGCTACTTTTTTTGCCATGAGTATAATTTTTTAGTTAAACAATAGTTCTCTAAAGTAAGTTTATTACTTTTGTTTAGCAAATGTATGCTATTTGATGTGTATAAACAAGAACGAACTTATAGATAAGATAGTTACACGAAGATAACTATTATTGATATTAAACCATATATAACGAAGAAAAAAATGAAAAATTTTTACTCGAACGATAATTGCCCTATTCGTGATGTGTTGAGTCGCTTGGGTGACAAGTGGTCAATGCTTGTTTTGGTAACGTTGAAGGCGAATGGAACCATGCGATTTTGCGATATTCATAAAACGATTGCCGATATATCACAGCGTATGCTGACGGTTACCTTGCGGACGCTGGAAACCGATGGGCTAATTTCGAGAAAAGTATATGCCGAAGTACCGCCGAGAGTGGAATATCAGCTCACGGACTTGGGCGAGAGTCTGATGCCGCGGGTACAGGTGCTGGTGGATTGGGCATTGGAACATATGGGTGAAATCATGAAACACCGGGAAGTGATGATGAAATAATCAATTATGAAGTGTCAACTTGGAGAAACGCATGTGGGGATGTTTTGGAATCATGTTCAGGTGCGTTCTGTTTTTTTGCAATTTAGTTGCACGAAATGAATTGTAATTTCACGAAAAATTAAAACGGTAGAATAATGAAAAAATATAGTGCAGAATTGATTTCCTTCGGGCTGCTAGTTTGCGGAATTGGTTTGTCTTTGGGAAATGTCGTCTGGTTCCAGACGGGAATCGTGCGATTGGTCTGGTATCTGGTAGCTTTTATTCCGGTAGGATTTCCTGTGTTGAAAGAGGTCGTGGAGCGCTTGCGAGAGAGAGAATACTTTAACGAGTTCATGTTGATGTCTTTGGCTGCCATCGGGGCTTTTTATATCGGGGAATATCCGGAAGGTGTGGCCGTGATGTTATTTTATACAGTAGGAGAACTGTTTCAGGATAAAGCGGTAGATAAGGCCAAACGTAATATCGGAGCCTTATTGGACGTAAGACCCGAAAAAGCACTGGTACTTAGGGAGGGTAATCTTGTTCTTGAAAATCCTAAAAAGATAAAAGTCGGCGAAGTCATAGAAATAAAGGCAGGTGAGCGAGTGCCACTCGATGGAACCATGCAGAATGAGGTTGCCGCCTTTAATACAGCTGCATTAACGGGCGAAAGCGTGCCTCGTAATATTCGGAAAGGGGAGGAAGTGCTTGCTGGAATGATTGTAACCGACAAGGTAATCCGACTTGAAGTGACGAGACCTTTTGACAAGAGCGCACTCGCCCGAATATTGGAACTTGTTCAGAATGCCGCCGAACGCAAAGCCCCGGCAGAATTGTTTATTCGCAAGTTTGCCCGTGTTTACACACCGATTGTTATCATACTGGCTGTATTAATTGTATTATCTCCATTTGTCTATTCACTTGTCAATCCTGCATTTGTATTCACATTTAATGATTGGTTATACAGAGCTTTGGTCTTTTTGGTGATTTCATGTCCATGCGCATTGGTGGTTAGTATTCCGTTAGGCTATTTTGGTGGTATCGGAGCGGCATCCCGATTGGGTATTTTATTCAAAGGCGGTAATTATCTGGATGCTATCACCAAAATCAATACGGTGGTATTCGATAAAACAGGAACCCTGACAAAAGGAACCTTTGATGTGCAGGCCTGTAAAAGTGCAGGCGATATTTCGGAAGAAGAATTAGTGAAACTGATTGCTTCGGTAGAAAGTGATAGCACACATCCGATTGCCAAGGCTGTTGTAAACTACGCAAAAGAACAAAACATAGAACGCGTAACCGTTACCGATACGAAAGAATATGCCGGCTTCGGATTGGAAGCAACGGTAGGCGGAATACCGGTTCTGGTTGGTAATTGCCGGTTACTGTCCAAGTTTGATATATCCTTTCCGCAAGAATTGTTGAAGATAACGGATACCATTGTAGTCTGTGCTGTTGGAAACCGTTATGCCGGTTATCTGTTGTTGGCTGATGCCTTGAAAGAAGACGCAAAGGTAGCTATTGACCGCTTAAAAGCTTTAAATATTGAAAACATACAGATATTATCCGGTGATAAACAGAGTATTGTTACTAACTTTGCGGAGAAGCTCGGCATATCGAAAGCCTATGGCGACTTGCTGCCGGAAGGGAAAGTGAAACACCTGGAAGAATTGCGTCAGGATGGGGCAAACCGGATTGCATTTGTCGGCGATGGAATGAATGACGCACCGGTGCTTGCTTTGAGTCATGTCGGTATTGCTATGGGAGGATTGGGCAGTGATGCAGCCATTGAAACAGCCGATGTCGTGATACAAACAGATCAGCCGTCGAAAGTAGCCGAAGCTATCAAAGTTGGAAAGCTGACACGAAGAATCATTTGGCAGAATGTATCACTGGCATTTGGAGTGAAATTGCTTGTGTTGATTTTGGGAGCCGGTGGAATCGCTACTCTTTGGGAGGCTGTCTTCGCAGACGTAGGCGTTGCGTTGCTTGCTATTATGAACGCCGTCAGAATACAGAAAATGATAAAATAGGAGAAAGATGGAAGAAGATATTTATTTGGATAAGCTGGTCAGAAGAGACATTAAGCCAACTGCAATAAGGCTCTTGGTGATAAAAGAGATGATGCAGGCAGAGCGTGCAGTGTCATTGCTTGACCTCGAAACATTGCTCGACACAGTTGATAAATCGACCATATCCCGTACCATCGCTCTCTTCTTGTCTCATCACCTCATACATAGCATAGACGATGGAAGCGGCTCGTTGAAGTATGCCGTTTGCGACAACTCCTGCAATTGTGTGGTACAGGATTTACATTCGCATTTTTATTGTGAGAAATGTCATCGTACATTCTGCCTGGAAGGTACCCATATCCCGGTGATTGATTTGCCTGAAGGATTTACTTTGCATAGCATTAATTATGTCCTTAAAGGGATTTGTCAGGAATGTTCTTCCGTGGGAATGACATTGGCAATGAAATAAAAAAGGCCGAAACCCGGAACGATAAAAAGATCGTCAGGTTTCGGCCTTCTGCTTTCGCTAATATTGTTTGATTAGTCAATATTGGGATTCAATGCATGCCAGTCCTTGATGGCTGGGATGATTCCCATTTCAATCACTTCGTCACGAAGTTTACATAAGTGTTCGTAGCTCTTTTCTAATTCTTCCTGTTCGGCAGGAGTTCCGGCTATTTCTTTATAAGTAACGCCTTCTTTAGTAATTGAAGTTTCCATCGCCATCATGATATGGTCGAACTTACTGTTAGAAACATACGTTCCGGCAGGCCAGCGGAAAGGTTGTCCACCCATAGCAGCGGCAATCATTTCGATAGAAAGATAAGCCGGGCTTTGGAAAGAAGAACGACCGCGCAGGTCGATAATATGCTTACCACCCTGGATGACACGTACTTTCAGTGCTTCCCAATCTGCCAATGGAAGACGGGTAGTGCCGATGAAATCGGTCAAAGGCTCTCCTTTTATTTTGGTTGTAGATGCGAATACAGCCATTTGTTCGCCATGACCACCATACGTACGGCAATTCTGAATGTCGGAAGCCGGGATATGGAAGAATTTCACCAGTTCGTTTTGCAGACGGGTGCTGTC
>OLIS01001337.1_pt1 | contig 18007 bp, 15 predicted proteins | sample 1601351 | NCBI WGS metagenome assembly OLIS01 (sample SAMEA2452122, study PRJEB22498) | human gut metagenome | biome: human feces; feature: human gut; material: feces | place: Australia | collected 2012
TATAAAAGAATAGAAGAAAAACAGCCAGAACAGGGATAACCAGGATATTGTCATATGCGCACCTCTTTCGTGGAAAAATGTCGAACATTGTCTTGTTCCATCATATCACAAAGAAGAAAAGTAGACCATGACTAATTATGATGATGGAAAAACGTACAGAATATAGACAAAAGCTATTGGAAAAGTGTACAAAATCAGACTAAAATATTGCGGAAAAGTGGAAAATGTGGCATACTAATATCAGAAAAGATCCAAAACGGAAGGGTGAAGAGGTGAAAACTGATGTTAGAGAGACGCATAGAGCAGGAAATCCGTGAATTTTTGAAAAGTGGTCGAAAGGAAGCCATGATGGTAACCGGGGCAAGACAGGTAGGAAAGACCTATATTATCAGGGAATGTGCCAAAGAGATTTATAAAAATATTGTAGAGATTAATTTTGTGGAGAATCAGCAGGCAGTAAAGCTGTTTGCAAATATCACGGGCAGTAAGGATATTCTGCTGCGGCTTTCTGCATTGACGGATGTACCGATGATTCCGGGAGAGACTCTGATCTTTTTCGATGAAGTGCAGGAATGCCCGGAGATCGTAACGGCAATAAAGTTCCTGGTGGAAGACGGACAATATCGTTATATACTGAGCGGGTCGCTGCTTGGTGTGGAATTAAAAGATATCCGTTCTGTACCGGTGGGTTATTTATCTATTCTGGAAATGTATCCCTTAGATTTTCGGGAATTTTGCGGGGCAAACAGGGTGTCACAGACAGTCATGGATAAGCTGAAGGAATGCTTTGAAAAAAAGCAGCCGGTGGATGAACTGATTCATGAGAAAATGATGGAGCTGTTCCGGTTATATCTGATCGTGGGCGGAATGCCGGCTGTGGTCGATGCTTATATACGCACGAATAACTTAAAAGAAGTGCTTCGGATCCAACAGGGTATTGTACAGCTGTATTACAAGGATATTGCAAAATATGACAAGGACAATAAGCTGTACCTGGATGAAATATTTACTTTGATCCCCAGTGAACTGAATAATAAAAATAAGAGGTTCATCATGAAGGATCTCAATGAAAATTTCCGATTCTCCCGATATGAGAACAGTTTTATCTGGCTAAAGGAAGCAGGGGTTGCGCTCCCCGTATATTGTGTGCAGGAGCCGGAGTTACCGTTACTTCTGTCGAAATCAACGAACCTGTTTAAATTGTTCCTATCAGATGTCGGATTACTGGCATCCATGTATGTGGATGGATTGCAGCTTAAGATATTGAGCAGAGAAAAAGATATCAATTTTGGTGCCATCTATGAAAATGTTGCGGCACAGGAATTAAAGGCGCATGGATTTGAGCTGTATTATTTTAACAGCAAAAAGCAGGGAGAATTAGACTTCGTCATAGAATACAAGGGAAATGTGCTTCCACTGGAGATAAAGTCTGGAAAAGCATATACAAGGCATAATGCATTGGATAATGTATTGAAAGAGGAAAGATATGCAATTCCGCAGGCGTTTGTATTCTGCAATAAGAATATCAGTACTCAAGAGAAAATCGTATATCTGCCGATTTACATGATTGGTTTTCTGGAAAAAGAGAAAATAGAAGAATATATCTATTCGATTGATCTGAGTGCACTTCAATAGTGAAACAGCAGTGATGCATCACGCACCGCTGCTTGTTTTATATCCAAAATTCGGTATCTTATCCCATCTTTCTCGGAAGTAATGGGCGATCATCTTAGGGCGGCGTTCTCGGGTGAAGATGCCCTTGCGGTTGCCGGCGGCGCGCATACAGCCTTGTAATGTCGCGTAATCGGCGAAATTCCATGCGTGTTCACCGATGAAGAAATCTCTTCCGTCGAAGGCTTTGCTGTACATTTTGTAGAATTCCACCTGGAATTCCTCGCTCCACATCTCCGGCGAGCAGTTATGGAGACCAGCGAGGGTATCCGCACCGTATTCGGTCATCATTACGGGTTTGCCGATTTTTTCCTAGAAATCCAGTTCCATATTCCAGGCGTAGGAGGCTGCTTCCAGATCGCCGGAGAGGTTGTACCAGCCGTAATAGCGGTTGAGGCAGACGACGTCCATCGTTCGGGTTACAAAATCCCGCTCATAATTATTTTGGCAGCAGACGAAGGTTACCGGGCGGTTCTGGGGATCCAGCTTATGGGTAAGCTCATAGAGGGAATGCCAGTAATCATAAGCGGATTCCGGAAAATGTTCGGTATCCGGTTCGCTTCCTATGGACCACATGACAACACAGGGGTGATTTTTGTCCCGTGCGACGAGATCCCGCAATACCTGTTCATGGTGCTCCCGGATTGGGAATGTTTTATAGGGATCACAGCTTTCCCCGGCACCGATGCCGACCGCCGGTGTTTCATCGATGATAACGATGCCTTCCCGGTCGCAGAGCCGGTAAATTTCCTCTGCATAGGGATAATGGCTGGTGCGGAAGGAATTGGCGTGCATCCAGTGCAGCAGATTGATATCTTTTACATCAAGGCACAGATCCAGCCCTCTTCCGTGAAACGGCGAATCCTCATGCTTGCTGAAGCCCTTGAAATAAAAGGGCTTTCCATTGATCAGAAACTTTGTCCCTTTGACTTCTACCGTGCGGAAACCGAACTCTTCTGTATAGCAGTCTTCTCCATAATATACCTTCGCCTGATACAGATAAGGAGTACCCGGATAAGGCCACCAGAGGTTGGCCTGTGGAATGTGAAGCTGTCCGACGCTCCCAGCAGCTTCCGTCACGCAGTTGCCGTTAGCATCCATGATTTTCAACCGGACAGGAGTATCGGTATCGACTCCTGCCGTTACGATACGATAGTCTAAAATTCCGGTATCGCCATCCAGAGATGGAACCAGAGTGATATCTTCGATATAGGAAGCCGGTGTACTGTATATGCGCACCGGACGGTTGATGCCCGCAAAATTAAAAAAGTCAAAGTTCGGCAGATTCTGCTTTTTACGCCATATTTTTGCAGCCTCCACGCTGGGAATTCCGGGGTTATCGGAGCCGAAAAAGGCGATATTGTCCTCGTTGCCTACCGGCAGAGTGCTGTGGCTGATCCGGTTGTCGACGGCGACGCCGATCGTAATCTGTCCATTTTCAGGCAACAGATCAGTAATCTCCACCTCAAACGGGAGAAATCCGCCCTTATGTGTCAAAATCAGTTTGCCGTTCAGATATACTTTGGCGGTGTGGGTTACTGCGTCGAAGCGCAGTACCTGGTGCTGCCCACTCTGTTTATAGAGAAACGCAGGAAGCTCTACGGTACGTTCGTAATACGCCCAGCCGTAATGATTCCGGTAAGCGGGATCGTCCTTTTGGTCATTATAGGAAGCCGGAACGGAGATCAGCTCCATTTCCTGCGGGGAGTTCCAGATCTCTCCCGGTTCGGTTTCATCCCCGAGTTTAAATCGCCAGATGCCGCCGAGATCGGTCAGCGAGCGCGCATGATTCATTTTTGGATATAACAATGGCATTCCCTCCTTTTGCCCTATGTCCGGCAGTTTTGTGCTTATTATAGGATCGGAAAGGCGGGAATGCCATGTGATTATTTATAGAAATATGTGATCTTTTATTAAACTTGCATTATTTTATGGTAAGCCGGAATACTCCCCCCCGCTTCCTTAACCGGATACGATAGAGGTCGTGATCCCACGCAGTTTTTAGGCGGGCATCGGTAATGGGGAGAGTCTCGATTGCAAGCAGCTCTGCCCCCGCCCAGAGAAGCGTGGCTTCACCGACCGTGAGAGCACCAGTCAATGCAGCGGACGTAGCGTCATCAGCTGTACCCATAGCCGGATCCTGTAAGGTGGGCTTGGCATACGTAATAAAATTTAATATGACGTCCCCTGTATTCGTATGATCTTCCAGAATGACCATATTTTCCGGTTTCTTTAGCGTAACAGTGCGCCGGTAGGTCAGCACACCGGAAACCGTACCTTTAGCCTGCATCTCGCCAACAGGATAAGCGGTGGCAAGCTCCATGGAGATCGAAGGATTCGCTCCAGTGAGAACCGCAGTTACATCTTGCGCACGGTATTCCGCGCCATCATGCTCGTCAAAGCCACAGATTGTCGGCAGATTGTGATAGCCCGACTGCATCGTCCAGATCTCGTAGCGTCTGGGAGAAAAGGTCTTCTGCGTATAGGTCTCTACACCGATATCTGCGAGAACCGGCAGACCATTTTTGTACAGCGTAACGCTTCCTGTGTCGTTGTGATTATGGCTGTCAGCGTTGTCACCGGCTTTTACCGCCAGATCCATTGTATTGGAATGAACGAGGAACAGTCCGACACTGGGGTAATAGACATCCCGGTGAGGAAGTGTAGCGGAAGTATCCCGGTGCATCAGCTCTTCATAATAGAATACGGTCTGCATCCGATAGAACAGATTTCCACCATTTACTTCATCAGTAATAAGTTGCCCCTGACCTGCTTGGAAATCTTTCGCGGCAAACAGGCACAGATCCTCCTGCCCGGTGGCTTTGCCGAAGAGATATTCTCGTACTCCGGCACGACCGGCTATAGGAGAGCAGTCGGCAAAATTAAAATAGTATTTATCATCTACATGCACATTTAAAATATATGCTGCAATATTTTTCACTTTATCCCACTGAAACAGTGAGGAAAAATGTCCGCCCGTAACGGTGTTAAGCACTGTCATGGCACCGTACAGGCACAGTCCCGCGTGACGGTAGTACTGGGCACCCTCCTCACAGCAGCCGTCGTTGCCGTAATCCTTGAGAAAATAATCACAGCTTTCAGCTGCTTTATACAGAATCGCCTGCAATGTGACAACTGTGTCAGACGTATTCTCCGGCAGGAACAACGGAGCATCCCCGGTAAGGGCACGCACCGGAGCAGCCAGCTTGGAGGACATCTTTTCACTCCAGGGCATCAGGAACGTGGTCAGCAGTACATTCTGTGTACACCATACGGTCCAGTTGCACATAGGCTCATCGTCATGTCCCATCCACCAGAAATGTGCGGTCAGATACGGCTGCAGAATTCTGCGTTTCAGGTTATCCTCAATGCAGGTCAGCACAAAAGGACTGACAGCATTGAATTCCTCCTCCAGTAGATAAGCCGCACAGGCAAGCAAAGCCCCGGTCTCGCAGGCGAACAGATCCATGACAGGTCTGGTCACATCCGGCAGAATGAGCTGCGGAGTATCCCGGATATAGGAATTGTGCGCCGGAAGCTGCCAGGCACTCTCTTCGCAGATAGAGTAGATACCGTTGATAATATCGTCCAGAAAACGTCCTTTATGTTCCACACATTCTGCCTGAATCAGATCATTTAAGGCATTGCGTTTGCCAAAATAGAGCGCTTCAAAGGCAGCGCGGTCACCATCTCTTTTAAAACGCATATAATCTGTGGCGCGGATCACCGGGAATGCATAGTTTAGCCGGGATTCCCCCATCTTAACCAGCCGGTTTTTCAGTGCAGCAGGCAGTGTTTCATATGCTTCCCGGGCAGAAGCCTTTGGGAATGGTTGAAAAGGGTGGATGTCCCCGCGAAAAGCAATTGCTGTTTTCAAAAAAGGTTTTTCAATAGTTCCGGCCTGCAAATTCATTTCCATAATGGTACCTTTCTGTCAATTCCGTAATTCATACACATTTAACGTGTCTTCTATAATGGGAGCTAACTAAATTTATTGTTGATGTATTCCGTGGGGGAGACGCCCTCCACCCGTTTGAATACTTTGCTGAAATAAAAGGCACTCTCGAATCCCAGTGCTTCCGCGGCTTCGTAGACCTTCATATTTTCTTCCTCCAGCAGCCGTTTGGATTCTGTGACTTTGCAGATGTTGATATATTCACTGAAGCCGGTATCGTTGTATTTGCTGAACAGCTGGCTTAAGTAATTCGGACTGATGCCGAAGACAGCGGCTACTTCATTCAGTGACAGCCGTTCGTTCACATGCTCGTTGATGTATTTGCGCACATTAGTCACGATGTGGTTCTTGTAGTCTTTTCTGCGGTTTTGGAACAGTTCGCACAGCTTATCACAGAAGGACTGCAGCCACTGGATCACATGATCCACGTTGGACTGCTTATACAGGGAGCGGTATCCGTCCGGATCATCGGCGAAGAAGCCGGAGACGATGGATTCGCCGTCCTGCAACAGTGAAATGGACAGATATAGGATATTGCTGGCGGCATCCAGAGCCTGCACGTAATGTCCCGGATGATCCCGGAACAGGTCACAGAGAGACCCAATCGTGGTTCGCAGAATATCGGGATCGTATTCCTCAAAAGCCCTGGTGAGATCGTTTTTGAACAGGCTGATATTAAAGGGTTTCCGGACGTTCTCTCTGGAATGATCCATATCAAAAGCGGCAATGGAAGTATCTGCATCGGTATTTTGGAAAGTCTGTCTCGCATACTGGTAGGAATCACAGATCGTACCGGGTGTCTGGACCGGGGTACCGATGCCACAGCAAAGAGTAACGTTATAATAGTTTTGCAGAGTGTCGCTGATGCTTTGCAGAATGTCTGTGAGACTTTCTACATAGTCCCCTGTATCCGCCGTATCCGAAAAACAGAAGATCAGGGCAAAATGCCGCAGATCCAGTGACAGCGCATAGAGAGGCAGATATTTTGCACCCAGTTCCCGGATCATCTGCAGGGAACTGGTGAACAGAGGCATCTGTTTTTCCGTGGTCAGCTGATCTGCCTGGGGACTTATGATTTCACCATAACAGCAGACATAAGAGCCATATTCAAAATTCAGGTTCAGATCCCTGCTTTGTAGCAGGAATTGTTCTTCCGATTCAAACAGGTCATGCAGAAGACTGATCAGAAATTTGTCGTAAAAAGGGTGAATATTTACGGCAGACATCTGCTTTTTGCGGGACTGCGAGATCTGAGTAATGACCCGGTCGATTGCGTTTTTCAGCACTTCCGGAGTCAGCTCCAGCTTCACCAGATAATCTGAGACCTGATAAGACAGGGCATCCCTTGCCATCTGGAAATCTTCGTAGCTGGTGAGGATGATAAAGTAGGGACTGTTTTCCCGTAGCGCTCTCTGCAAACTTTTGCCAGCTCCAGCCCACTCATGACGGGCATTTTGATATCCGTGATGACAATATCCGGTGATGTCTCATCAATGATCTTTAGCGCCGCCTGACCATTCATGGCGGTACCGCAGATATCGATATTCATTTCGTTCCAGTTCAGCATGGAACGGATTCCTGCTTGAACCAGAGGTTCATCATCTACAATTAACAGTTGATACATAATAACTCCTTTTATGCCTGCCTTTGTTCCAGAGGACAGTTGGGAATATGAATGGACATGGTGGTATATTCGCCCTCTTTACTCTCTATAGTAATACCGTACTCTGTGCCGAACTGATATTGCAGGCGCTTGTGTACATTGCTTACACCGATCTCCCGGAAGAAATCTGCCGAGCTGTCGTCGTTGGAGCTTAAGATCTGAGCGGATTTCTCTGCGGTCATGCCGACGCCGTCATCCGTCACATCGATCCGGATCCTGTCAGTGGCATCAGCGATTTCATAGCCTACATGGATCTGAATATGTCCGGCAGAGCCTTTGGGCTCGATCCCGTGAAAAATGGCGTTTTCCACCAAAGGCTGTAAGGTAAATTTAATAATCTCACTATTGTACAGACTTTCCTCATCTACCTGTATATCCATGGAAATCGTGCCGCCATAGCGATAACTTTGGATGGTAAAATAATTTTCAAGCAGCGACAGCTCTTCCCGAATATCGATCAACAGGCTGGTGCCTTTGGAAATGCTTTTCAACAGGCGGGACAGAGAAGTGGTCATCTCCGAGATGCCGTTGGCACCCTGGATCGTTGCCATCCATTTGATGGAGTTCAGTGTATTGTACAGGAAATGGGGATTAATCTGGCTTTGTAGCATTTTGTATTCAAGGTCCTGCTTTTGTTTTTCGTCTTCCAGACGCCGCTCCATCAGCTGACATACATTTTCCGACAGATCATTGATTCCGCGACCAATGTCTCCAAGCTCATGATTCCATTCAATAGAAGGATCTCTGGAGAAATCTCCCTCGGAGATCTGCTTCATGCGCGATTGCAGGTGGGACACAGGAACCGTGATCATGCGGTTCATCAAAAGCATCAGAATCACGCCAATGGATAGAATGCCGATCAGAATGCAGGTGAGGATTCCGAGAAATAAAATAGCCTGATTCGTACGTTCTGCGTGGGATATGCTCTGGCTTAAGTAGCAGCCCGGCATATTCAAAGGGGTTGTTAACAGAATCTGTTCGCCTTTTGTCTGACTGTGGATCCGGGAGATCTGTGTGTCTCCGGTGAGGGAATGATTGCTCATATCCTGCAACAGACTGTATTCCGGTGTGAATTCCCGCAATCCATTGTCTTCATATATGTAAGTGTGACCAGCAATCGTAAGATAGAGATAACTGTCATCAGGACGGCTGTAATCATTTAACGGAACAGTAAACAGATCGGTAGATACTTCTATAAATAAGTACCCCGCCTGTTTGTTATTATACTGATAGGTAATGGGACGGATGATGGGGAGCACTTTTCGTCCGGCCCAGTGAAAAGGATCTGAAATAATACCGGTAGAAAAATCATAATCATCCGCTGCCAGTAATTCTTCATAAAAAGGAAGAAGCGGTATCTGCTCCGCCAGATCTGCAGTGGAGGAATAAGTGGTAGCAACTACCTGCAGATAATGCGCCTGTGAGACAACGGCGATTCGCGGCATGTAATTATAAGCACCGTTTCGGCTGCACTCTTCGGCAAAAGAATCATAAGTAGATACAGACAGAACGGAGCCGGGATTCGGATTGTGCTCAATATAATTGGCAATCGAGGAATCCGTCTGACAATAACGAACCAGCCGATAGACATCGTTGATACTGGAGTCCATGGATTCCGACAACAGCCGCAGGCTGGTCTCGGTGGACTGGATCAGAGTGTTCTGCAAATAATGTCGGAAAATATAGTAGCTGAACACGCTGATCAACAGGCACATGCCTAAAATGGCACTCAGAGTGAAAATAAGTATGCGATTCCGTATGCTTTTTGAGTGATATACAGTCTTTTTCATGCATTCAGTATAACATAACAGGAGAAAAAAGGTAGTTGGAAAACCAAGATGCTAAAAAAAGTGCATATTAAAATAAAAAAGTACATTTTTAGAAAGCACTTTCAGAAAAAAGATAAAGAAATTATAAAAAAATGTGAATTATATAATAAATTTTTCCATGTAATGTCCGAACCATTTTCGCTATACTTTAGTTACAGTCAAGGAACCGATACGAAACGGATCCGGGATCAGAGCTATAACAGTATGTATTAACAGGAGGGTTTACATGAAAAAGAAAGTATTAAGTTTAGTACTGACAGCAGCAATGATGACTACCATGCTTGCAGGATGCGGCAGCTCCGACAACGGCAACGCAGCTTCTACATCAGATGCACCTGCAGCAGCTTCTACCGAGGCAGCAGCTTCTACCGAAGCCGTACCCGCAGAAGAAGTTACTTTAAAGTGGGCTATCTGGGATCAGGAGACCACACAGTATTGGGGAGATATCAAGGACGCATATGAAGCATCTCATCCCGGTGTAACCATTGAGATGGTAGACCTTGGTTCTACCGATTACATGACCGTTCTGGCAACCGAGTTGTCCGGCAGCGGATCCGACTTCGATGTTGTAACCATCAAGGATGTACCCGGATATGCAACTCTGGTACAGAAGGGATCCATCCTCGCATTAGATGATTACATCTCCAAGGATGGCGTAGATTTAAGCAAATATGCGGGTGTTACCGATCAGGTAACCGTGTAACCATCATTCAGTTCCGTGGTCAGGCAAAGAGGGAGAAAGCATAATGGCAATCTTGGCTTTGAAGGTTCTCGATAAGGACAGCAACACTATCTGCGTCAGCAGCGGTGAGAATTTTGTGGATCTGGTCTGCACCCACACCTATGAAGAGGGTGACCGGATCGTACTGGAGACCGATGAGAAAAATATTCACGTACATTTACAGGTGGATGATGCACTGGGAGATGCCTTCGTATACATAACCGACAACGTATCCTATTATGTTCCCTTCGGGGAGAAAAGGATCAGCATGTCCCCCAAGGTATTTTCCGGAAATAAACATTATCTCTATGCAGAAGTCGCAAGAGAAGATGAGATCACAGCCTACAGAAACCTGGCACTGAATCCTGCGGATCAACATATGGATGTTCCCTGTTATCCTCATGCGACAGCTAATGTGGAGACCAGAGGCGAGAGTGTATTCGCAGCGAAAAACGCCATCGACGGTGTCCGGGCGAACCGCTCCCACGGAGAATGGCCCTACGAATCCTGGGGCATCAATATGCAGGATGACGCAGCCCTGAAGCTGGATTTCGGCAGACCGGTACTGGCAGACAAGATTGTGTTGTACACCAGATCCGATTTTCCACATGACAACTGGTGGCAGCAGGTAATGATAAGATTCTCCGATGGCAGTGAGCAGGAGTTCTGTTTAGAGAAGAGCAGCAGAGCGCATGTACTGCCGATCCCCGAAAAAGAGATCATCTGGCTGGAGCTTTGTAATCTGATCAAAGCAGAAGATCCATCCCCCTTCCCGGCACTGAGTCAGATCGAAGTGTACGGCAGGGTTAAACGTTAGGAGGCGCAAAGATTATGAAATCAGCACATAAAAAAGCCGTTTTGGGCAAAGTGATCATATATGCAATTCTGATTCTGATCGCAGTGGTCATGATCATTCCTTTCCTGTGGATGCTTTCCGCATCCATCAAGAGCGATAGAGAAGTATTCCAGATGAATCCTTTTGTGTGGATCCCCGCTAATCCAAAGTGGGATAACTATCTGAAGATCTGGACGAAGATTCCCTTTGGCAGATTCGTGGGAAATACGGTATACTTAACTTTGATCGTTACTTTCTTACAGTTACTGACCAGTAGTTTTGCAGCATACTCTTTTGCAAAACTGGACTTCCGTCATAAGAACGGACTGTTCCTGGCATACATCGCAACCATCGCAATGCCCTGGCAGGTATATATGGTACCTCAGTTTATCATGATGAGAAGAATGGGACTGAACGATAAGCTGCTGGCTATGATCTGCCTGCAGGCATTCTCCGCATTCGGTGTATTCATGATGAAGCAGTTCTATGAAGGTATTCCCGATGATCTGTGTGAAGCCGCCAGGATCGACGGTATGAGTGAGTACCGGATCTACGCCAGCATCATGCTGCCGCTGTCGAAACCGGCATTGTCCACACTGACGATCTTCACCTTTGTGGCTACCTGGAACGACTACCTGGGCCCCTGATTTATTTAAAGAGCCAGGAGAAGAAGACCATTCAGCTGGGATTAAAAATGTTCATTAGCCAGTATTCCTCCGATTACGGTCTGATCATGGCAGGATCGGTATTGTCACTGATCCCGGTACTGATCGTATTCCTGGTATTGCAGAAATACTTTGTAGAGGGTGTTGCCCAATGTCATTTAGTTTAGGCGGAAAGAAAGTACCATATTTTACTAGTTACAATTTTAAAGAGCAAGCGTTAAGAAATTTTTGAGAAAAAGGAGTGAAAAAAAGAAAAAGAGTTTAAGCAAAAAAAATTTTGAATATGACGAATAGACGGGTGGTAATCCGTCTCATAATGAGTTATACTATCAGTGGGTTTTGTTAGAATTCTTTATGCATAACGATAAAGGAAACTAACTGGGACTCGGAATCTATGCTGGCGGGCATACTTCCGATTTGGCCTGATAGGAAGGAAATTCTTTTCTATCAGGCTTTCTATTTTAGGGGATTCTTCACCGCCATGGAGCCGTAACAAATAATGACAGGCATCATAGGCAACAGAATAATTGACCTGAAGCATATGTTTTTTGCCTTTTCTGTTCACAGCTACGTGATCTGTAATAATAGAGCAAAAATTGTATAAAAGGATTCTTGCCCATATCTCCATCTCAATAAATTCTCTCTTTTTAGAGTGGAAATTAGCAGTTCCAAATATATATTTGAGTTCACGAAATGAAGTTTCTATACCCCATCTGAGATGGTACAGCTCTTTAATCTCTTCAAGAGAAAATTCATCCGGTGGTAGATTTGTGATGAGATACTCATAATTGTCCTCAGAAATCTGAAACCTTAGAACCCGAAGAGAAATAGGATATTCCGGAGAAAGTTTTGGATCTATATAGTCAAAAGAAACCTTTTTGCAGATGGTTCTATATTGATCTGATAGTTCAGGATGGAGCGCATTCTTCCTGGAGCTGGAACGGGAAAGAATACGGTCCAGGCAAATATCAAAGGTATCCTGGTTGACAGGAAGATCGGATGCCAGGAGACGCTTCGCTTTTACATCAGTATCTCTGATGACAAAATAAGCCTGGTGTTCTATTGCGTGAGCGAAAACATTGAAAGAATGAAAACCACGGTCAGCAATAAAAATAGATTTAGAGCCAGAGTGAGGAATGTGTCTGTCAATGAGATTGGTAAGAGCGTCGAACTCATTTTTCTTGCGGATAGGCTGTACAATACAGTCAGTGTACCTTTTAGAAAGCAGGTCAAAAGAGGAAACAACATGAACTTGATTGTAACCTTTAGAAGATTTAGCATTGGGAGGGAAAAAAGAATCCTGATCACGCTCATTCCTAGTATAAGTAAAAGTAGAGCCATCAACTGCAAGCAATTGATACTCCCTTTTATATAGAGAATAAGTATAATGGGAATTAAAAGATCTGAAAAGATGAGGAAAAGCATTATCAGAAAGCTTGCTGCGTTGTTGGATAAAGGCAGAAGCGGATGCAGAAGAAGGATTATAAGAGAAGTATTTGTGGAGTTCTTTTTTTAGAGAACCAGCTTCCATGGAAAGGATGAAATGCATCATGGTAGAAAAATCTAATTTACGTTTACGTGAAAAATGCTTTCCGGGTTCTTTGGAAAAATTTCCCTGAGCAGACATCTCTTGAATAAGATTAAGTAAATCATTTTTAACTTGATCGGCAAATAACATTGATGAAACCTCCTTGTAATTGAAAGACATATTTTTCTAATTACAAGGGCCGCATTCACTACTGAAAGAATCATTCAGTAGTGAATGCGGCCGCACATTTCGAGGCATTTGTCAATACTTTTTGAAAAAAATAGAGTACTTTTGAATATTTTTTGAGTTAGACCTTGTTTAGGATACTGGCTCAATACTTAAACTAAATGACATTGGGCTTGTGTGATAGGATAAGAAAAGAATAAGAAAAGGAAAAAACCATGATAACATTTGATGAAAAAAAGTATCCTTTGATTACAGATGCGGAAATCAAAGAGGCATTACAGTTTTCCACAGAGCAGGTGATCCGGGATCTGCCGGAATTTACTGATCAGTTCCAGAATGCATACAGTGAGAACGGTTTTTACCAGCCCATTCCGAATAATCACTGGACCTGCGGTTTTTGGACCGGAGAGATCTGGTTGGCATACGAATATTCACAGGATGAGCGCCTGAAAAAAGCGGGTGAGGTTCAGGTAAAGAGCTTTCTGAACCGTATCGACAATAAGATCGAAGTAGATCATCACGATATGGGATTTCTGTATTCTCCTTCCTGCGTGGCAGCTTATAAGTTGACCGGCAGCAAAGAGGGCAGGGAAGCGGCAATCAAGGCAGCAGACCAGCTGATCACCCGTTATCATCCCGTAGGCGAGTTCATTCAGGCATGGGGGTCCATGGATGCTCCGGAGAATTACCGCCTGATCATTGACTGCCTGCTGAATCTGCCTCTGCTGTACTGGGCATCCGATGAGACCGGAGATCCGAAATACCGTGATATTGCGGAAAAGCACATCCATACAGCGGTAGCCAATGTGATCCGTGAGGACTATTCCACCTGGCATACGTTCTTCTTCGATATGAAGACGGGAGCACCGGATCATGGTGCCACCTGTCAGGGCTACCGTGACGGTTCCGCCTGGGCGAGAGGTCAGGCATGGGGTGTCTACGGCATGGCACTGGCTTATCGTTATACCGGAAGAAAAGAATATATCGACCTGTTCCGCCATGTAACAGAGTATTTCCTGGCACATCTGCCCAAGGATCTGGTACCTTACTGGGATCTGGAATTCACCGACGGAGATGACCAGCCGAGAGATTCCTCTTCCGCATCTATCGCAGCCTGCGGTATGCTGGAGATGGCAAAATACCTGGAGCCTGCGGAGGCAGAGCACTATATTACTCTGGCAAAACAGATCATGCAGTCTGTTTATACGAACTATGCCGTAAAAGATCCGAAGGAATCCAACGGACTAGTACTGCACAGCACCTACTCCAACCATTCTCCTTACAATACCTGTAACCATTACGGCGTGGATGAGTGCAACTCCTGGGGAGACTACTTCTACATGGAGGCACTGACCCGTTTACTGAAGGATTGGAGAGAGTACTGGTAGAGTATATTAAATTCATATCATATGAAGCCCATACAGATACGCATGCCTTGATGTAAGGTCTCCGAGTGTGGATTTTCTAAAGAAAAGTGGCTTGTTTTTTTCATCATGACGGGCCCGCCTACACTCGACATCCATGTCGACGATCGGCTGACGCGAACATCGTGTTCGCTTTCGCCCTGTTGCCAGACCACTTTTCAAGAAAATCTCACGCTCTACGACAAACATCTTCGGTATGGTATCCTGTTTGGGCTTCTGTAAGAAGTATTCCTAATATAGGAATATAGTTGTTTGTTATTATGGAGGGACTAACTGCATGAACTTACATAGCAAAAAGGATTTTCAGGACTGTATGTTATCGATATTAAATCCGTTAAAGCCCTATTACAGTGAGGAGAAGGCGAGACTGACTCTTGGTGTCACCATGGCACATTATGACATCGGTGCCACATGGATGGAGGCATTTTCCCGCCCCTTATGGGGACTGGTGCCCTTCTGGGCAGGTGGCGGATCGGAGACGGAATTTAAGGAGATCTACCGCAAGGGTCTCACCGCCGGAACCGATGGGAAGAACCCGGAATACTGGGGAGAATGCACCTCCTTTGACCAGAGATTCGTGGAGATGGCGGCGATTTCCTACGGCATCATGTTCGCCCCGGAGGTGGTATGGGATCCTCTGACGGAGGAACAGAAGGAAAACCTAAGCAATTATCTGAACAAAATTAACGAGCATCCCCTGCCGGTCTGCAACTGGATCCTCTTTGCCGTACTGGTGAACATTGCCATGAAAAAGGTGGGACGCCGGTACAGCCCCGAGATGCTGGAAGAATACCTGGAAGGACTGGAAACTTTCTATCTGGGTGAAGGATGGTACCGGGATGGAGATTCCGGACAGAAGGATTACTATATTTCCTTTGCCATTCACTTCTATAGCCTGATCTATGCTGTGGTTATGGAAAAGGATGATCCTGAACGGGCGAAAAAGTATAAGGCGAGAGCCATGGAATTCGCCAAGCAGTTCATCTACTGGTTCGATGAGGAGGGCGAGGCGATTCCTTTTGGCAGGTCCCTGACCTATCGTTTCTCCCAGGTAAGCTTTTTTAGTGTGTGCCTGTTGGCAGGACTGGAGCCTTTCCCCATTCCTGTAATGAAAGGTCTGATCGCTAGACATCTGCGCACCTGGCTGAAGCGCCCGATCTTCGACAGAGATCATGTGCTGACCATCGGCTATGGATATCCGAATCTGACTATGGCGGAGCGGTACAATGCCCCCGGTTCTCCTTACTGGGGCATGAAAGTATTTGCCTTTTTACTGCTTCCCGACGATCATCCCTTCTGGAGCGCAGAGGAAGCGCCGTTGCCGAAGCTGGCACCGGCATGTCCTCAGAAATACGCCGACCTGTTTGTCTACCATTACGGTAACCATACCACGGCGTTTGCTCCGGGTGTCTACAGCCCCAACGGACACGGACAGATCGTGGCAAAATACGGGAAATTTGCTTATGATACCCGCTTCAGCATCAGTGTGGCGAAGTCCTGCTATGAACTGCATGAGAACGCACCGGACAACATGTTGGCATTCTGGATCGACGGTTATGTGTATGTGCGCCGGATCTGCGAGGCATCGAAGATCACAGATGCCGGAGTATGGTCGAAGTGGAGCCCTTATCCGGGTATCACGGTAGAGACCATGATCACTCCGGATGCAGAGGGACATACCAGAGTACATAAAATTACCAGTGAGATCGACTGTGTGGCATATGACTGCGGATTTGCAGTCAGCAGAGGGGATTTCAAAGAGATCGGCTTCGCGGAAAAAGTGGACGGCGTATCCGCCCAGGCGAGCAATGAATTCTGTAACTGTACGGTCAGCGCGGTAGTAGACGAAAATGTGCAGGTCAATGAAGTGGCAGATAAGCCGCCCGTGGGCTATATGATCACCGTAGACCCCAACACGAACCTGCTCTACACCAAGACCAAGATCCCCGCGGTGAAATATCACATCCGTAAAGGATCTCAGGAGATCATCACCAGAGTGGATGCGGAAGTCATTTGAACAGAAAAAGCAAGTGGTTTGTATTCAGACAGCCACTTGCTTTTTTTATAAGATAAATATATGTATCAGAGATTTTTTGTTTTTACCCATTGTGTAGGGGAACAGCCAATATGATTTTTGAAGGTACGGATGAAATTTGTATAATCATTGAATCCGCATAATTCCGCCACTTTTGTGACACTGTACCCGCTTTCCAGATATTCTTTCGCGGTCGCCAGTTTTTTTGTAAGAATGTACTGTTTCAGGGTGATACTTGTCTGTCTGGCAAACTGTGTACAGATATAATTTTCCGAATAGGAAAAAGCTTTGGCAAGAGATGAAATTTTTAATTCCTCATCTAAATGCTGATCGATGTAGGAAATAATATCCCGGACCAGATCTGTGAAAGGAACGGGAACGACAGTTTTGCCGTGGGCATAAGCATAATTTACCATGGTCAGGATCTGGATCAGATAGGTAACAGAGAGCACATCTTCACCATAACGTTTAGATTTCCAATAAGGACAAAATTTCGCGGCAAGCTCGATGAAAGTACCGATATCGTCATTGCCCAGTGTGAGCAGACAGTTGAGATCGCTGGAACGATGATGGAAACATGCAAGCAGATCCGTATTTGGTGTGGAATAAGTACGTATAAGATCAGGACTAAAATGAATGGCGATCCGTTTGAACATTTTATTATTTCCATTATTATTAGTCACCAGATGAAGATCGTGATTCGTCAGAAGAACAAGGGTACCAAAGGGAACATCGTATTTTTGACCGTTAATGAGCATGGAAATATTGTCATTTAAAATTAACAACATTTCGTATTTCGTGTGAGAGTGATAAACAGGGTCTTTTGAATGTGGTGAATCCATAAAATTACATTCAATAGAGTCCTCAATTAATCTTTTTTTCATATATTTCAAGCCTCTTTACAGAACTTTTCCAAAATTGTAATACAACTAAATAAAAAACGCAAGGTATATAATGATAAACGCATAGAACTTGCTAAACATTAATGAGAAAATAATAAAGCAAAAAGCAAATACATAGGAGGTTACACGTATGAAAAAGGGATTAAAAAAGTTAACAGCACTGTTATGCGGTGCGACACTCGCTGTTTCTATGGTTGGTTGTGGAACGCAGGATGCTGGAACTACAAGTCAGACAACTGCTGAACAGAACAATAATACGACACAACAGACTGCCGAAAGTCAAACAACCGATACCGGAAAAACAGAGTTCAATGTGTGGTGCTGGTCACCGAATGAAGATTTTCTGCAGACAGGCGTTGATATGTATAACGATCTGGGAAATGATGTATCCCTGAACGTTACGGTTATGGCGCTTGAAGATGTTCGCACAAAGATCGCCACTATTGCAGGATCGGGAGATTACAGTCAGCTGCCGGATATTCTGCTGATGCAGGATACATCCATTCCCATGCTGGTAAAGGCTTATCCGGATGCATTTACAGATCTCAAAGATATGGATATCAACTGGGATGATTTCGGAAAACTGAAACAGT
>OLIS01001342.1_pt1 | contig 17971 bp, 13 predicted proteins | sample 1601351 | NCBI WGS metagenome assembly OLIS01 (sample SAMEA2452122, study PRJEB22498) | human gut metagenome | biome: human feces; feature: human gut; material: feces | place: Australia | collected 2012
AAGCAATGGATCTTTCCACTCGCATCGCTCCGGCTTATCGTGAAAAAGAGATCGAGATCCGCAACGAAATCTCCAAAGTGCTGGAACGTGGAAAGGTGGACTTCAGCCTCTGGATAGAGAAAAAAGAGAGTGCGGAAAGCGCGACTCCTATCAACCAAGTGTTGGTGGAAGGCTACTACAAACAGATTCAGGCGATCTCGGAAAATCTCGGCATCCCCGTCCCCACCGACTGGTTTCAGACGTTGCTCCGTATGCCGGACGTTATGTCTAAGACTGAAATCCAAGAGTTGACGGAAGAAGAATGGGAAATGGTACGTGCCACCGTTCTCGAAGCAATCGGTCATCTGGTAGACTTCCGCAAACAGGAAGGCGCCGCACTGGAAAAGAAGTTCCGCGAAAAGATAGCTAACATCGCACTATTGCTCGAAAAGATAACTCCTTACGAAAAAGAACGGGTGGAGAAAGTCAAGGAACGTATCACCGACGCGCTCGAAAAGACGCTGAACACGGACTACGACAAGAACCGACTGGAACAAGAACTGATCTACTACATCGAAAAGCTGGATGTCAACGAGGAAAAACAACGTCTCACCAACCACTTGAAATATTTCATCAGCACGCTGGAAAGCGGCAACGGACAAGGCAAAAAACTCGGTTTCATCGCTCAGGAAATGGGACGGGAAATCAATACGCTTGGCAGCAAGTCCAACCATGCCGAAATGCAGAAAATCGTTGTGCAAATGAAAGATGAACTGGAACAGATCAAGGAACAGGTGCTGAACGTAATGTAATTATTTAATAGAAAATTGAAAGTTGAAAATGTCGACAAGTGTAGGGTTTTCAACTTTCAATTCTCAATTTTCAATTAAACAAATGACTGGCAAGTTAATTATTTTTTCTGCCCCGTCCGGTTCGGGCAAATCGACTATTATCAACTATCTGCTGACGCAGAACTTAAATCTCGCGTTCTCCATTTCTGCAACCAGCCGCCCACCGCGCGGGACGGAGAAACACGGGGTTGAATATTTCTTCCTTACTCCCGAAGAGTTCCGTTGTCGCATTGAGAACAACGAGTTTTTGGAATACGAAGAAGTGTACAAGGATCGGTATTACGGAACGCTGAAAGAACAAGTGGAAAAGCAGTTGGAGAAGGGGCAGAACGTAGTATTCGACTTGGATGTAGTAGGCGGATGCAACATCAAAAAGTATTACGGTGAGCGTGCGTTGTCCATCTTTGTACAGCCACCCTCCATCGAAGAACTCCGCTGTCGGCTGACGGGTCGGGGCACGGATGAGCCCGAAGTAATCGAATGCCGCATCGCAAAGGCGGAATACGAAATGACTTTTGCTCCCCAGTTTGATCGTGTCATCGTCAATGATGATCTGGAGGCGGCAAAGGCTGAGACACTGAAAGTTATCAAAGAATTTCTGAATAAGGAATGAAAGAGTCTCTGAAAAGACAAAAACTAAAAACCGGAATCTTCAGCGGGTCATTCAATCCGGTACACATCGGACATCTGGCCTTGGCCAACTATCTTTGCGAGTATGAAGGACTGGACGAAATTTGGTTTATGGTCAGCCCGCAAAACCCACTGAAAGCAGGGACGGAGCTATGGCCGGACGACCTGCGTCTCCGGTTAGTAGAACTTGCCACAGAAGAATATCCCCGCTTCCGCTCTTCAGACTTCGAGTTTCATCTGCCCCGCCCTTCATACAGCGTACATACGTTGGAAAAGCTACATGAAACTTATCCGGAACGGGACTTCTACTTAATTATCGGCTCGGATAACTGGGCCCGCTTCGACCGCTGGTATCAATCGGAGCGCATCATCAAAGAAAACCGTATTCTTATCTATCCCCGCCCCGGATTCCCGGTAAATGAAAACGAGCTGCCCGAAACAGTCCGTCTGGTCCATTCACCTACCTTTGAAATAAGTTCTACGTTTATCCGTCAGGCACTTGATGAGAAGAAAGATGTAAGATACTTCTTGCATCCAAAGGTTTGGGAGTATATTAGAGAATATATCCGACAGAGTATAAGGGAGCACTGATCATCTACTCTTTGAGACGATGAAGCGTAATCATTATGATTTCCGCCGGAGCACCAATGCGCACAGGCATCTGAGAAGTACCGATCCCATTAGTAACAATCAATGGCATTTTAGTTGAATTGTACGCCAGTCCGGTCAGAAAGCGGGTGCCGTAGTGGGAGTTCTGTATCGGGGCGTAACCGAATACGCGTACCTGTCCACCATGAGTATGTCCTGCCAAAGCGATGTCCGTGTTGGCCACCGAAACATCCTCCACGTAGTCGGGAGTATGCACCAACAAGATAACGAAGTCGTTGGGAGAAAGCGCCAGTGTGGGCGACACCCCATTTTGTTTCAAGTCGAAAGGATTGCGTACTCCGGCAAGGATAATCTGCTGACCGTCTTTGCGTAATGTATCGACTTCGTGTTCCAGCGGACGCATTCCGTAATGCTTCATCGTGCGGATTATTTCGTCATGGCAGCGTTCATAGTCATTATTTCCCATAACTCCGAAAGTTCCCATCGGTGTTTTCACACGGGCCAATGCGGCAAATAACGGTTCTACGTATTCACAGCCTTCCTGATAGTCTCCTCCCATCAGCAAGACGTCCGGTTTCTGGGCGATCAAAAGATCGACAAGGTTGTTCAAGCCTTTCTCTTTCAGCAGACTCTTGTAATGCAAGTCGGAAATGAAGGCGATGCGGAAGCCTTCGAAGGCTTCGGGGACATCACGGTGGGTGAAGTCATATTCCACGACACGGTCTATGCCGCTATAAGTGGCAGGGACGTTCACGGTAGAAGACGTGATCTTCGTTCCGCGAAGTACCAAATTACGTTCTTCCTGCTCGGTCGCAGCTTCTTTCTTCGCTGTTTTCTTCTGCTTTTTCGTCGAAACTTTCAAGTCGGCAAGCTGAGAATGATCCGGAGCAAACAAGCCGTCGATAGCGGCGGAACTGTCCGGACGGACGGAATCGACATTGAGCACAGGACGAGGCAGGATCGATACAACATTCTTCTTTGACTTACAAGATACGAACAGGAATAATACGAATATTATGAACAGGTAATTTATTTTTTTCATCTTCTTTGGTTTATTTTCTTCTACATATAACACATTCCCCCACTATTTGAGGCGCAAAGATAGGAAAAATCATGTATCTTTGTCCGTCAAAACTTATTATTATATATTAAAGCATGGAAGAAGTAAAGCGTAACTCGCTGCGTGCGTGGATATTAGCAGCACGTCCCAAAACTCTGACAGGAGCCATTACGCCGGTCATGATCGGTAGCGCACTTGCTTATATGGATGGACATTTTCAATGGTTGCCGGCCCTTATCTGCTGCCTGTTCGCCGGTCTGATGCAAATTGCCGCCAATTTTATCAACGACCTCTTCGACTACCTCAAAGGAACCGACCGCGAAGACCGGCTGGGACCGGAACGAGCCTGCGCACAAGGCTGGATTTCACCGAGAGCCATGCGAAACGGAATCATCGTCACCGTCCTGTTCGCCTGTCTGATCGGATCTGCGCTGCTGTTTTATGCCGGATGGGAGCTGATCATAGTAGGACTTCTCTGCGTACTCTTCGCTTTCCTCTATACCACAGGCCCTTATCCATTATCCTACAACGGCTGGGGCGATGTTCTGGTCATCGTATTTTTCGGATTCGTCCCCGTGGGTGGAACGTACTACGTACAGGCGCTGACATGGACTTCGGACACAACGGTAGCTTCTCTGATCTGCGGACTGCTGATTGATACCTTGCTGGTAGTCAACAATTACCGAGACCGTGAAGCGGATGCACGGAGCGGAAAGCGGACGGTCATCGTTCGTTTTGGCGAGAAGTTCGGACGTTATCTTTATTTGATGCTGGGGGTGGCAGCAAGTCTTCTGTGTTTCTGGTTCTTCTTCGAAGGACACTTGTTTGCCGCACTTCTTCCGTTACTCTACCTGATTCCTCATGTCCTCACATGGAGACGGATGGTGCAGATTCACAGTGGTAAAAAATTAAACAGCATACTAGGTGAGACTTCACGTAATATGCTGTTAATGGGTATTTTGCTATCAATAGGATTCTTGATCCGACATTGATTTATTTTCCGTACATCTTTTCGTAATAACCTTGATAGTCTCCGCTGGTCACCTCTTCCACCCAGTCTTGATTTTCAAGATACCATACGATTGTCTTCACGATGCCATCTTCAAATTTCGTTTCGGGATACCAGCCCAAGGCGTTCGTGATCTTCGTGGGATCAATGGCATAACGCTGGTCGTGCCCCAGACGGTCTTTGACAAAAGTGATCAGATCGTTGTTGATCCAGTCAACGGAGATTTCTCCGTCTTCACCTTTCACTTTCTTTTTAAGGACCTGACGATATTCCGGTTTCTCGGTCATTAGTTTACGGATAGTGGCAATGGTCAGCTTCACAATTTCAAGATTGGTTTCTTCGTTGTGACCACCTACGTTGTACACTTCGCCCTCTTTGCCTTCGCGCACTACCAAGTCGATCGCTTTGCAGTGGTCTTCTACGTAAAGCCAGTCGCGCACGTTGCTTCCGTCACCGTAGACAGGCAGATGTTTGCCTTCGAGTATATTCTTGATAATCAATGGAATCAGTTTTTCGGGAAAATGATAGGGGCCGTAGTTGTTGGAACAGCGGGTGATCGTTACCGGCATTTTATAAGTGTCGTGATAAGCCATGACTACCATGTCGGCACTGGTTTTCGAAGCGCTGTACGGGCTGTGCGGACAAAGCGGGGTTTCTTCCGTGAAGTAGCCTTCCGCACCGAGTGAGCCGTACACCTCGTCGGTAGATACCTGATGGTAGCGCACTCCTTTTCTCCAGGTAGGATATCCCTGTTCGTCCTTACCCATCACCCAGGCACGGCGGGCACAATCCAGCAGATTCTGCGTACCGAGGATGTTGGTGATCAGAAACAGTTGCGGGTTTTCGATACTGCGGTCTACATGGCTTTCGGCGGCGAAGTTCACGACATAGTCGAAACGGTATTCGGCAAAAAGGCTGTCCACCACTTCGCGGCTGCAAATGTCTCCTTTGATAAAGAAACAACGTTCGTTGTCGATATCTTTGGCAATAGTTCCCAGATTACCCGCATACGTCAGGGCGTCAAGAACCACCACTTTTATATAGCTGTGCTTGGCCAAGATATACTTAATATAATTGGCGCCAATAAATCCTGCGGCACCGGTCACCAGATAAGTTTTCATATATGATTATTTATGTTTATTTCAAGGGTTGTTTAGACAGTTCTATCAGGTATTTACCGTATTCGGTCTTTTCGAGTTTCTGTCCGAGCAGCAGCAATTGTCCGGACGAAATCCATCCTTGCCGCCAAGCTATCTCTTCGATACAGCTGACGTAGAAGCCTTGCCGGTTCTGAATGGTAGCCACGAAGTTGGAGGCTTCGAGCAGGCTGTCGCAGTTTCCGGTATCCAGCCATGCGAATCCGCGTCCGAACAGTTCCACGTTCAGTGTTCCTTCTTCGAGGTACAGGCGGTTCAGGTCCGTTATCTCATATTCTCCACGTGCCGAAGGGCGGAGAGAAGCCGCTTTTTCCGTCACGGTAGCGTCGTAGAAATAAAGTCCGGGAACGGCATAATTACTTTTCGGCACCAGTGGCTTTTCTTCCAGAGAAATCACTTTGCCTTGTTCGTCGAACTCCACTACACCGTAAGCCCGAGGATCTTTCACATAATAGCCGAAGATGCAGGCTCCCTTCTCCACACCGGCAGCACGCCGGAGCATAGCGGAAAACCCTTGTCCATAAAACATATTGTCCCCAAGTATCAGACAACCTGCCTCACCGTTCAAGAAATCAGCTCCCAACACAAAGGCTTGTGCCAGTCCGTTAGACTGCTCCTGTATTTTGTAAGAGAAAGACATCCCGAGCTCCTCACCTGAGCCCAACAAGTCCCGAAACATCGGCAAATCACGCGGAGTAGAGATGACTAAGACCTCCCGTATCCCTGCCAGCATAAGCGTAGACAGCGGATAATAGATCATCGGCTTGTCGTATACAGGCATGATTTGTTTGGAAATCGCTTTGGAAAGCGGATAAAGACGAGTGGCGCTTCCACCGGCCAGAATAATTCCTTTCATTGTCGTCTGAGTTATTCATTTTACTGTGTGCAAAGGTCGGAAAGAAATCTGACGTGACAAAATGAATTGTAAGAAATCTATCCTGCCAGTTCAATAACTTCGAGGTCTTTGAACGTTCCGTTGTCGATGACAAAGCGCACCATTGTCCGCACTTTATGGAAACCGGACATCCCTGCGGCTCCGGGATTGATGTGCAGCATGTCCAACGTTTTGTCGTATTTCACCTTTAATATATGGGAGTGTCCGCTGATGAAAAGTTTCGGCGGACGGGCCATCAAACTGCCGATAACCGAAGGGTCGTACTTGCCCGGATACCCGCCGATATGCTTGATCAGCACTTCCGCTCCGTCCACCGTGAAGCGGTTCACCTGCGGGAACATCTTCCGTATTTCCTGCCCGTCTATGTTGCCGTAAACTGCCCGCAGGGGACGGAAAGCCGCCAGCTTCCCGGCTACTTCTACCGAGCCGATATCTCCGGCATGCCAGATTTCGTCGCACGATTCAAAATATTCGAGATATTTTTCGTCCCAATAAGCGTGGGTATCGGACAATAATCCAATTCTTGTCATAATTTTCTTTGTTTAGTCCTGCAAAGATACTATATTTGGGAAAATCTTAAAGCACATGGAAAGCAAATATAATTATTTCAAACGTGATATCAGCTGGCTCTCATTCAACTATCGGGTGTTGCTCGAAGCGCTGGATGAGCACCTGCCGCTATACGAGCGCATCAATTTCATCTCCATCTACTCCTCCAATCTGGAAGAATTTTACAAAATCCGGGTGGCGGACCACAAGGCCGTGGCATCCGGCGCAACGGAGAGCGATGAAGAAACCGTACAATCCGCCCGCGAACTCGTGGAAGAAATCAACCACGAAGTAAACCGCCAGCTGGACGACCGTGTACGCATTTACGAAGAAAAGATACTGCCCGCCCTGCGCAAAAACCACATCATCTTCTACCAGGACAGACACGTGGAACCGTTTCACCAGCAGTTTATCAAGGACTTTTTCCGGGAAGAAATCTTCCCCTACCTGCAACCCGTGCCCGTATCGAAAGACAAAATCGTCTCTTTTCTGCGAGACAACCGGCTCTACCTTGCCATCCGACTCTATCCGAAGGAAAACAGGAACCCCGCCAACCGGCAGCCTTTCTATTTCGTCATGAAGCAGCCGTACGCCAAAGTGCCCCGTTTCATCGAACTTCCGCCCCGTGGAGACAACTATTACATCATGTTCACCGAGGACATCATCAAAGCGAACCTCAACCTTATTTTCCCCGGCTACGACGTCGATTCGAGCTACTGCATCAAAATATCCCGTGACGCCGACATTCTGATAGATGACACCGCCAGCAGCGCCGACCTCGTAGCCCAACTGAAAAAGAAGGTAAAAAAACGCAAGATAGGCGACGTCTGCCGCTTTGTCTACGACCGTGCCATGCCGCAAGACTTCCTCGACTTTCTGGTCGATGCCTTCCGCATCCACCGTGACGAACTCGTCCCCGGCGACAAGCACCTGAACCTCGAAGACCTGCGCCACCTGCCCAACCCGAACAAGTCTCTCCGCCGCATCGAAAAGCCGCAACCGATGAAGCTGAACATCCTCGACGAAAAAGAATCGATCTTCAACTACGTCGCCCAAAAGGACCTGCTGCTGTATTACCCGTACCACTCTTTCGAGCATTTCACCCATTTCCTCTACGAAGCAGTACACAATCCGGAGACGCGCGAAATCATGGTCACCCAATACCGTGTAGCCGAAAACTCGGCCGTCATCAACACCTTGATAGCCGCCGCGCAGAACGGCAAGAAAGTCACCGTATTTGTCGAGCTCAAAGCCCGTTTCGACGAAGAGAACAACCTCGCCACCGCCGAAATGATGCAAGCCGCCGGCATCAAAATCATTTACAGCATCCCCGGACTAAAAGTACACGCCAAAGTGGCCCTCGTCCGTCGCCGCGGACTGAATGGAGAGAAAATCCCCAGCTACGCCTACATCAGCACCGGCAACTTCAACGAAAAGACCGCCACCCTATACGCCGACTGTGCACTTTTCACCTGCCGCAAGGAAATAGTGAACGACCTTTACAACCTCTTCCGCACCCTGCAAGGCAAGGAAGATCCGAAATTCACCACTCTCCTCGTCGCCCGCTTCAACCTCATACCGGAACTGAACCGCCTCATCGACCGTGAAATATCCCTTGCCGACCAAGGCAAAGGCGGACGTATCATCCTCAAAATGAACGCCCTCCAAGACCCCGCAATGATCGACCGACTCTACGAGGCCTCCGAACACGGCGTGCAGATCGACCTCATCGTCCGCGGCATCTGCTGCCTCATACCGGAGCAGTCATACAGCCGTAACATCCGTGTCACCCGCATTGTCGACAGTTTTCTGGAGCACGCCCGCATCTGGTATTTCGGCAACGAAGGGCACCCCAAAGTATACATGGGCTCGCCCGACTGGATGCGCCGCAACCTCTACCGCCGTATCGAAGCCGTCACCCCCATCCTCGACCCTGACCTGCGCGCCAGTCTGATCGAAATGCTCCATATCCAGCTCGCTGACAACCAAAAAGCCTGTTGGGTAGACGACAAACTGCAAAACGTATTCAAAAAAAGAGCATCCGGCACCCCTGCTGTCCGTGCCCAATACGATTTTTATGAATGGCTGAGTAAAAAAGCGCAGGAAGCGCAGCACTCATAACTTTTTGATCATCTCAAACTGCTTGCCCTCCGGTCCGATGTTTTTCGACCGGAGGAAAGCAGTCATTGAGCTACACCCAATGTCAGTCTTGATAATCTTAACAGAATCGTGCTTATTGCTTTCGTTCATCTTCTGAAAAAGCAATTAGCCGATTCCCCTTCGACAATATTCTTTGTCAGCAGTTATCTGACTAACATCACGGGACGAGGGGCAAAGCCTTCGTAGGCAAGAAGTTTTTTCGGACGAAAAAACACCCATACAAATAAAATCTTCGACAAATAATATAAAATTAAATATTTACAAGCAATTCAATATATTACAACACAACCGTCACACTTTTATCATTTCCATGACAAAACTCGGGCAGTCCGAAAACCCAGTTTTGGCTCCATACTTTACAGTTTTGAATTAAATGATAGTCAATAGTATCTTAAAATCTCCTCCTTCGGGAAGGAGGAGTACCCGTAGGGGGAGGTGGTAGGTGAATGCATAATCCTATCATTTACAAAGAAATAGGTATAAACATTATTTCTCCTACCACCTCGGTCTGCGCCCACTCCTCCTTCCCGAAGGAGGAGAATAGAGATAGAATCGACTTTCTAGTCACCCCCAATTGAGATAGAATCGACTTTTTAGTTACCCTCAGTTGAGAGACAGAACTGACTATCAAGTAGCTTATCACCATACTGAAATGAGCTAAATTAAAATTACCGATTCGCCTTATTCATTATTTATCATTCAATATCACTCTAAATATTCAAAAAGATGGCCCGTATTTCCAAACCCGGATTAGATTATTTCCCGCTCGATGTCAACTTCTTCCAAGACAGGAAGGTACGCCGCATTTCCAACCGTCATCATGCAGCAGGAATTGCCGCACTCACTTCCCTGCTCTGCCTCATCTACAAAGAAAAGGGATTTTATGTCGCATGGAATCAAGATACCTTGTTCGACATTTCGCAGGAAGTATGTTGCGAGGAGGAGGAGATGCAGGCCATCATCGACGACTGCCTGTCCGTCGGACTATTCGACACCTATATATATAAGGAGTACGGGATTCTGACTTCGCAAGCCATCCAAGAGCAATACCACAAAATCATTACCGACAGCCGAAGGAAATACAAACTTCCGCTGGAACAGTTTTGGCTCATCAAGGAAGGAGAGGATGGAACGGAAAATAATTCCGCAGAAATAAGAAATAATATAAATTCAAAAGGTACAGAAGTGGATGAAGCGGAAAGCCATATAGTAGGCGCAGAAGTCAACGCAATAAAAACAGGAATCAATATCACAGCTACAGAAGTTACTAAAACAAAGACAGGAATCGACACGACAGGCACAAATATCCATGCAGCAGGCACAGGAATCAATGCTACAAAAACAGTGACCGACGAAGCAGCTATGAAAATTAATGCTGCAAAAAACCGAGAAATTGCAGCAACAATCCCACAAACAAAACAGGAAACGGATACAGAAATCGAAAGTAAATCGGAAACAGATACTGAGATTAAAAGCAAACCGGAAAGAGAAAGAGAAAGAGACAAAGAAAGGGAAAGACAAAGCAAAACCGAAAATGAATGGGAGAAGGATAGAGAGCAGCCGCCCGTTCCGTCAAACGGCGTTTTTCAGGCTGCGCCTGTTGCTGTCAAAGGTTTGTCTTTAGAAATCTCGTCCGGAAAAAGAGGAGAGGAAAATAAGGAAGAAAGAAGAAATGAAGGAATAGATCAGAAGGGAGAAACTAGATATAACGGAATTCAATACGAAAGAAACCAGCTAGAAGAAGCCAAGTATAATCCGCAAATCGAAATGTTCGCGCGTTTCAAAATGAAAAGTTCATTTCACAAAACGAAGCGTATAATTTAAAGCACTCTTTATTCCATTTGAACTGGTCAATTCTAAGCTAAAAATAACAGAAAAATAACTTGCAAATATCAACAAAAATCACTATCTTTACATAGTTAAATTGAGGTCGTTTACCCTCAAATCAGTTCAGTTTTGTATTCCCCTACCCTATCAATATTCTAAAAAAATTCGGCCGGCTTCGCCGGTATTTGAATACCTTTTAAATGGAATTCGGAAACCATCCGAATCCCGTTCTTTCGTTTTAGTCGCTTCGCTCCACGCTTTGGCGCTTTGCGCTTACGCCACCTCGCGTATCGCCTTATACGCTGCCACGCTTTGCGCCCGGACGATTTTGCCGCGGAAGGCCAGACGCGAGCCGATATAAGCATTCGTATCCGAAGCATCGTTATTCGCATACGCATCCGACACACCGCCATACGCGTCCGCATAGTTGTACCCGCGATAGACCACACGGACCGTAGCGGTGCTTATCCAGTACATGTCGGTATAGTAAGTAGAAGATGATCCGTTCAGATTACCTACCGGAATCATGTCCATATACTTGCCGTGCGCCACGCCTGTAATCCACTGACCGCTGTCCTTCTTGCCCTGTACCATACGGATACTGCCGTCAGGCATCCAGATGCGCCATTTGCCCACGTTACCGCTGTCGTTCGGCAGATCCACGCCGTCCATCATGTCATACTTGTTGCCGTAGATGTCCTCATAGCCCAGGCAGCAGATATTGTTCACCTGCACCACAGTCGCCTGTCCGTATTCGTCCCGACTCTTATACCAGGCATACTGGTGCACCAGGCCGTCAATCAGCGAATTCGTGATTTTGTTGTTAATGACATACGCTTCATCGTAGCCGATGGTGTCTGTCATCCCGTGTTCGGCCGTTCCGCCTGTTGTGCGGTTATTGTTATGCTGACCGGCACCGCATTGTTCCTGCATATCCCTGCGCCCGTACTTTGCATAGCTCAGGTTCGCGATGCGGCTGTGCATCAGCGCATCTATCTGCTGCATACCCCGCTGCTGGCTGTAGTAGTGGAAGTCCGTCCAGGTCATACTTGCCGTGGTCGAAGCTCCGGTGATGCAGGCACGCAGTTTACTGCCCACCACCGAACTGCCCACAACGGCACACAGATGCTCCTCATTGGCCACCCAATCCGGTTCCATGTCCTCTATCTTGTCGCTGTGGCTCAGTACCACGCAGTCAAACTCTGCCGTGTTCAGAATGGAGAAATGCAGGGCTGTAGCACGTTCCGGAACGTCTGCTATCAGATACATGCCGGCTTCAAATTTCAAGCCGATGGTCGGCACCACAATACTCTTCAGGATGTTTCCCTCCGCATCAGCAAACACACTGCCGATAAGCCCTGTTCCTGGAACGCTCGGGAAGCGGACACGTCTGTAACCCGACACGTCCACTTTGCACACGGAATAAGCCTTGTCCGTCGTATAGGATTCCATCAGCGTGGGCTTGCCGCTCATGATCTTGCGTTCACCCAGCCAGCCGCCCTGTGTCTCCTTGATGGCATCCAGTGTCAGTACCGTCGCCTCAGGCACCGGGGGCATTTCGTCCTCCGGATAACTGCTGTAGCAGGCGTACTTCTTGTTGTTCAAATAATCGTTGATGCCTTTGCTCCAGTAAAACGGCTCATACATCATCCAGTCTCCCTCGCTGCCGTCCAGCTTCGCCACCGTACAGTCGTTCATATCCTCCGCATCGGCATAGAAGTTCGAGCTTTCGTCATGCAGGGGGAAATAGGTCATCTCCCCGTCCGGGTTGTTCACTTCCACCTGCTGCCCGGCTATCTCCACTTTCCGGCTCGTGGGCATCTTGGTCACCTTGGCCAATACGCGGTGGCGCTTGGACAGGATGGCATTCACATGCCCGCTCATTTTGTACGTATTGCCGAACTTGTATCCGGTCCTGTTGTCCAGGTTTGAAATATTAGCATCATCGGCCACGCTGTCATCAAACTCAATCATCGTATAGGGCGGCTGCTTGATGGTCAGTTCCGGATAACGGGCGGCATACTTCTCCAGTTCCTCGTCGGCCAGATACTTCGTCAGGGTCAGCTTACCGCGAAGGCCCGAGTGGCGGTCATCCACCGCACCCGTCTGCGTGTACGTTCCGTAATCGAAATACTTCTTCAGCAGGCTTCCGTCGTCTTCCCGGTCTATCTCCAACACAAAGCGCTCCAGCTTGCCGCTGCCGTTCAGTTTGGCCTGGTGCAGGCGTTCCAGCATGGCAAACCCGTCGATGCCGGGGCAGTTGGTATAGCGGTAGCCCCGCACGTTGTTGATGCCTTCCAGCACCAGGCCGCTGTCCTGCAGCTTGGTCAGATACTCCAGGAACAGTTCCTCAATCGTGTCCGGCAGGCATAACTGCACAACGGGAGCACCGGTGGCCAGTTTCACTCGGGTCAGCCCCGTACCTCTCACATCCAGTTTCTTCAGTCGCCCCTGCCAGCTCAGGTCCAGGGTGGCCACATTGCCGTTGTCCCCGTTCCGGCCCAGCAGGTTATTCCGCATATTCACTTCTTCCAGAAGCAGCATCCCGTTCGTCGAGGCCATGAACGAGCCGTTCCGGTATCCGCTGGCTTTCTCCACGCTCATGTCCAGTTTTACCAGTGAGGTCAGCAGACCGAAGTTGAACCCGATGGCGAACGCATCCTCATGCCACACCAGCTCCTTGATTTTGGCTGCACCGATAATCTTCAGCGGGTCGTTCTCACCGAAGGCACGGGTCAGCTGCAGGGAATGGAGCACGTCTGCATCCACCACGCCGCTGTCAGCCTGTACACCGTTTGAGGTGGATAATTGCACACGGTAAGGGATGGTCAGCCGGTACTGCATCGGTTTCAGTTTATAAGCCTTGTCCAGCGATGCCGTACTCTGGTAGAACTGGGCACCCAGCGTGGATACATAGCCGTACTCCACCTGCTTCAGGTCGTACCTGCGTTGGATGAAGTAGTTCCGGTGTGCTTTTAACGAACCCTTCAGACCGTAGATTTGCGGATACGTCTGTTTGGCACCGTCAGCACCTACCGGCATTTCGTTCAGGAACGGGTAGATGTATTTGAAGATGCCGGACTTGTTATAGAGACGTGAGCACCACTTCTTCATCTGTTCGGTATCGAAATGGTCAATGGCTTTCTGGATACTGAAGGCACTCATGAAGCTTGCGCCCCCGTTCCATCCGCTCACCATAATCTCCACAATCATGTCCCAGCAATTGGCCACGATGAGGTTCCACAGCCACGAGTTATGACCCTGCATCACATAAGCCCCGTCGCGCTTCGTCTGGCGGTTGTCGTCATACTTCCCGGTCAGGAACGACTTGTTGTCAGAACCCAACTGGCAGTCGCCGTCATAATAGTCAATCGACCATTTCACACCGTCCCATGTGCGGATAAGCATGTTCTTCGCAAGCTGGTCCACGCCGAGGTTGAACTGCACGTACAGATAGTAGGCAATCAGGTGGGGAAGGTCGAAATACTTCCCGGCCTCTTTCCTGAACGTATCGCTCTGCCACTTGGCGGTAGGGAACTTGTCGCCGTCGTCCTCATAGTCCACCCCCTCGAACGAATGGGATTCCGTGCTGTACGTCATGTTTTTTCCGGCAGGCGTTTCCTTCACACACCGGTAGACAAAACTCATCATGCGGTCGGTGGCCTTGTACATCTTGTCGTACTTGTCACCGGTACCGAGGTGGTCTTTCAGGTTCGGTTCTTCCTCCGCGTCACCGCCTCCGTCCGACCAGAAGGTATCTTTCGGATGATTAAATTCCAGTCCTCCGTCAAAGTTGTAGTCCATGAAATCCTTATGCTCCGGTTCGGTACTCGGCAACCAGTGGAACAGGCACAACGGATTGGAGTTGTTCAGCGTCTCGAAGCAGACGGGCAGGTACTGCTTGTGTCCTTCCTCGTCGGCTTCCAGATAGTTCAGCGTGTCGCCCTCGCCCCATTTCTCGCCGCCGATGGTTTCATCCTGGCCGAAGATGGGATAGCTGTCGCTCTTCTCGTTGTTCATGTTGTACTGGCCGTAATAGGTCAGGTCTTCATCAACACTCTTCGCTACGAACAGGTCGCACGGCAGGCCGTCGATAGCCGAACGGTAATCATCCTCCAGCCCATGGTCTTTGGCGTAACGCTGGGCAGGAGTAAGCAGCCCCATCTCTTTCAGTCCGTCATTGATAAGCTTCGCACCACCGGTATTGGTGGTCATGGAGGAGTCCGAGAAGTCGCATTTGGAACATGCCAGCTTCGCGCCTACGGAGTTCCTGCGCAACTTGAAGAGATTTTTCTTGCCGGTAGTTACCACCGGATTCTTCTGCCTGCCGTTTCCGTCAATCTCCCCGTAGCTCAATGTAACCGTCCAGCCGCTTGCCGTCTTCTGGAAGTAGAAACGGAAGTTCTTTCTGGCATAGTTCACGGAAGAAGTACCCTGAATACGGACATATACGTTGGTAAGGATAAAGTCAAGCGTCCTGTCCTCTCCGTTATAGAAACGGACCTCCCTTACCAGTTTATTGGCCTTCTTGTCGTTCAGCTGGGCCAGTGCATCCACCACGTTCAGCGTGTCGCTCTCGCTCGGAACCTCACTGCCCACGCTGCCCGTGCCTATCAGTACCAGGATCGAGTTCCGGCGCTTCTTCATCAGCCCCATCAGCTTCTCCATGCTCACCGTATCTCCTTCATTCAGCACGCGGTTGTCCTCATCCAGTGAGCGCACGCCCGGTTCCCCGTCGGCATCCTCCAGGTGGTTGCGGTCCACGATGTAGTTGTTCAGCACCTCGTCCGAGGTCAGCGCCTTGTTATAGATACGCACGCTCTTCACGTTCAAGTCGGCACCTGCCGACTTAAATTCCAACTGGCTCTGAATGTCAAAATTCACCTTGTCGAGCCACTTGGAAGCAGCCGACTCTTAACCATTCACATAGAAACCGATCAGCGTGCGCTGTTCGTTGGTCTGCACGTTCGGATAGAACACGTAGGTAATGCGGATATTCGTACCCGGCTGGAACTTGGTACCCACCGAGTCTTCATAGCGCAGCACCTGTCCGGCATCCATCGCCTCGGTCACCACACCGGTCAGGAACTTGGCCTCTTCCGGGGTCACAATCAGCCCGTACCGATTTCCGTTGTCCAGCTGTCCCAGGCAGGTGATCAGCTCGGCATCCGTATCCGTCACGTTGGCCGTGCTGTATTCTATCTCCAGCGTCATGCCCACGTCGCGGATGGCAAACCCCTCGGGCTTGTCCGCCTCGTTGAAGGGACGGTAACCACCGTCTGCCGTCAGGGTCATGCCTGCACCGCCGGCCAGCAGCAGGCGGTCCTTGTGCCAGCCGCTACCGGCACCATATTCGTTCACGCTCCACAGCACGTCCCGGAACTCCATACGCTTGTCACCGCTCACCCAGCTTGCCGGGTTGTTTTCCGTGTTGCTTCGCCCGAAGGCGTCAAACGTACACACGGCATCCGGTGCCAGCGTGGCTTCAATGTCCGGGTGCGATGTGGTGTTCACCTGCACCTCAAGCACGGCATCGCCGCATGACACACGGTAGTCCAACGGTTCCACGTTCACGTTCGTCCGTCCGTAGCTGCCGGTCTCACCGCGTTGCAGCAGGTCTTCCTTCACAACGCTGCCCCGGTCGGTCACTTTCACACGGGCCGTATACGCATCGCGGTCATAGCCGGCATACGTGAAGTTCCATGCCGTGAACTGCTCTGCCTCCAGCACCGGGTGTTTCCAGTCACGCTGGAACCCCGCTGCCCGGTGGCTGAACATCATGCCGGCATACGCTGTCACACCTCCGCCTGCCTTCAGCAGCGTAATGTAATGCACCCGGCTCACCACACCGGAGTTCTCATGCTGCGCGTAGGCTTCCACCACGTTCGTACCCTCCTGCATCTGTGTCAGGGGGATGGTCACGTTCTTCTGCTGCACACCGCTGCCGGCCGAAAGACCGAGGGTAAAGGCCTGTCCGCCGTTCACGCGGTAGTAGATGTTCTTCTCCCCGCTCGTGCCCTTGGCAGTAAAGGGGATGTTCACGTCATTTTTATATCCCCCGTCGGCCAGCCCGTTGCCCGCCGAGTAGGTGGTCTCCAGCTCCATGGCCACCATGGTCACCTTGGCCGTGGCCGTCTTCATCAGCGTGCCGTCCTGGTAAGTTGCCTGCGCTTCCACCTGTACGGTATAGGCAGTGGCATCCTTCAGGTAGGGCGAAGCGTCAAAGGTATAGCTCTGTCCGGCTGTAACGCCCACAAACTCCGCATCCCGGAACTCACTGATGACGGTCGAACCACGTTTCACGATTACGCGGGCTTTCAGGTCGCTGTAGCCGTCCACCGTACCGCCACCGGCAGTGCCCACACCTACGGAGTATTTCACCACAAAGCCGCTGCCCAGTGCCAGATACTGCGAGGCGGGAAGTCCCGCACCGCCGCTGTCCGTCAGGTCGATGTTCACCACCACCTTGTCATCGTCCGTGTACTTGGAAAAGCGCACTTCCTTCGAGCTCTCGCCGCCCTGGTTGTCCTTCTGCTTGACGGTCATCACGTACTGGGTGCCGTCCTCGCTGTCCTGCACATCCACGTCCGTCACCGTACCCACCATCGCATCGAACACCGTTCCGGATGTAGGAGGTTTCGTCTCGCCGCTCACCAGTTCCTCGGTAGGGGTACGGTTTGACAGTTCCTTCTTCAGGAACGCTTCGATGTCATCGCCTGCATAGGCATGATAGGTGCCGTCCGGCTGTTTCTGATTCCATGGTGTTTCAAGATTCATCGGATGTTCAGTCGCGTTGATGATTCCGCTTATTTTCCTTTTTGCCATAATACTGTCCTTTTATAATAATCATTCATTTATCAGTTTTACTGCTACCGTTCCATGCGTCCGATCCGTTCCACGGCTCGTCGCCTTTCCAGTATCCAAGTCCGAAACAGCTGCTTATCGCAGACCACACCAGTCTTGCCCCGGCATAGACTGCCGACAGGGCACGTTTCCCCACATACGCAGCCGTTATTTCCTTACCGCCTATGGTTATCATCGTCAATCCTCCTCATAAATCAGATACAGCGTATTCGCATCCTTGTCCTGCAGCGCCTCGTAAGCTTCCCCGCTCATCACCTCATGCCGGTAGGCCAGCAGTCTCAGGCTGCCGCCTGTTCCGGTATATACGGCATCACCCAGCAGGTAGAGCTTGTCCGGCAGGATGGCTGTCCGGTCCGCATTCATGAATATGCCGGAACAGGC
>OLIS01001349.1_pt1 | contig 17899 bp, 15 predicted proteins | sample 1601351 | NCBI WGS metagenome assembly OLIS01 (sample SAMEA2452122, study PRJEB22498) | human gut metagenome | biome: human feces; feature: human gut; material: feces | place: Australia | collected 2012
CTTTGGTTTGAAGTCAGATTTTCAGAACTGAAGTGGATTGATGGAAGTGATGTTGAAACCCAATCAGCAGGCGGTATTTAATAAGTTTGCGGGACGGGTTACGGTTCGGGATGTGGATGTACTGTCTTACGTGGCGTGGCAGCGGGGAAATTATTATTTCGAGAACAAAAGTATAGGTGAGATATTGGATGAACTGTCGTTGTGGTATGATATTCAAGTGTTCTTTGTGAACAATGAGGTGAGAAATGAACGGTTTAGCGGGTATTTGCCTCGTTACGAGGAAATTAATGGGTTGTTGTCTCTGATTGAGAAGACGTCTCATGTCCAGTTTGAGATAAAAGGTAGAGTGATAATCGTGCGAAAATAAAATTCCGGATAAGCGGCTACTTATCCGGAGTCTGAATTCATTCGGGCAAACAAATGCGACAATGTTTGTCCAAGTAGTTTTTTTAATTCAAAAATCAAATGTATGAAAAAAAAACAAAATTTTTACTGTTTCCATGGTAAAAAGAATTTATTGAAAATCATGAGGTTATTATTTGTTTTGATGACGATGACCAGCATGACAATTTCAGCCAGCGGTTTCTCGCAACAGCAGCGAGTGACGTTGGACGTGAAGAATGTCGGTGCGATGGAACTTTTTAAGGAGATCCAACGGGGAACCAGCTTGTATTTCGTGTATAACAATGCGGATTTGAGCGCGTATGATAAAATTTCCGTTTCCGCGAGAGACGAGAACGTGGATATTTTGTTGAAACGTGTATTTCCCAATCTGGATTTTTTGTTCGAGGGCAATGTGATTATCGTGAAACCGACAGCAAGCATAGATGAGAGAAAGGATATCAAGAAATTTGCGATAAAAGGAAAAGTTGTAGATGATAAAAATCAGCCTCTTCCGGGGGTGACGATTCGGGTGGATAGTACAACCGTTGGTTGTTCTACGGATGAAAAGGGATTGTTTTCTTTGGTTTTGCCCATGGAGACGGGGCGATTGATTTTCTCTTTCATCGGCTTTAAACAGGAAGTAAGGAAGTTTAAGGCGGGAGATGAATTGCTTGTGAAGATGAAAGAGGATGTTTCCGATTTGGATGAGGTGACGGTGATTGCTTATGGAGAACGTAATAAAAGAGAATTGATTGGTTCTGTTTCTTCTGTAAAAGCGAAGGATTTGGAAGAGATTCCCTCGGCTAGCCTGACGAATTTGTTACAGGGACATATGGCTGGTGTCGAGGTGAGTAATATTTCAGGAGCTCCCGGTGGTGGTGGAACCCGTGTAATAGTTCGTGGATACAATTCATTGATGAATGGCACGACGAGCGGAGAACCGTTGTACGTGGTAGATGGAGTGCCGATTCATTCGTTTACTTCTCCGGTGACGGGAACGAATACTTTAGCGGAGATTGATCCCTCGACGATAGAATCGGTTGAAGTGCTGAAAGATGCCGCTTCTGCTGCTATTTATGGATCGAGGGCATCCAATGGGGTAATTCTGATTACCACGAAGAAAGGTAAGGTGGGACGGGGTGATTTTCAGGCAAATGTGTCTTATTCTTATTCTGTTTTACCTGAAACGCCGGAACAGATTATCGGAAACGGGGAACGCAGGTGGTGGATAGCCACAGCCAGAAATGAGAGAATTGCCGGGAATTATGGGAATCCGATGACGGGGGATGATTGGCAGTTACCAACCTCTTATTATGAGGCTTATGCTCATCGGGCAGGGACTTATGATTATTTCTGGGGTAATGGGTATTCGTTACAAAGTGATGGATATGGATATCATCCTCAATTACAGGATAGTTTAAATCCTTTCTACAATAATGCCACGAATTGGTGGAAACAGGTGTTCCGACATGGAAAAATTATTAATGCCAATTTGCAATCTTCCGGGGGAAACGAGCGGGTGACTTATCTGGTTGGCGGTGGTTGGTACCAGGAAAAAGGAATTATGTATGGGAGTGAATTTAAACGGGCTAATTTGATCACGAATATAAATATGAAACCGCGAAAGAACTTGAGTCTGGATGCCCGTTTGTATTTATCGTATTCGGATCGTAGTCGCGGATCCGGAAGTTCGGGATTCGGGGATGGGAAAGCTATTGAACGTTTGACGGCTGATCCGAAACAAACGTCTTCTCTTTTACCCGCGGATGGAGAGGTGAAAGATCGTTTGTTACAATTGTTGAATTCAAAAGTGGATAAAGCTTACTCGTATAATATTCGTAGTAGTTTGAATTTGGGATATGAGTTTATACGAGGCTTGAAACTTACAGCAAGTATATCAGCCAATTACACGGAGGCCAGATCCAATACGTTTAGTCCAAGTTATTTGGATCAGCAGAATAATTTAAGTAAATCTATCGGGCAGATGGAGGGGAATATGATTCTTCAAAATGAGGAGTTGTTGAGTTATAAATTTAATATCAAAGAGCGGCATAATTTTGACCTGCTATTTGGGTTTTCTTATATCCGGACAAGTAAAAATTCAATGTATGGTTCCGGAGAAGGTTCTCCAAGTGATAAGATACATTACGTGTTATCCGGTTTTAATACCACGTACACGAAAGCGGGGGAGATTGTTTCTTTGCAAAAGTACAATTCGAATTTTGAAGAGAAAATCCAGGTTAGCGGATTCGGGCGTATCGCCTATAATTTTCGGCAAAAGTATTTGACAGAGGTGACTTTACGTCGGGATGGTTCTTCGGTGTTTGGAGAAGATGTGCGTTGGGCTACATTCCCATCTGTTGCCGTGGGATGGGCTTTTTCTGAGGAAAAGTTTATGGATCGTTTGTGGTGGTTGAGTTATGGTAAGATTCGCGCTTCTTGGGGTACTTCAGGGCAGGAATTTGCAGAACCCTATCTGGCGCATGGAACTTACGTGATCGGTGATAAGTTTTTAGGAGGGGTTGGAATGGATCCGGCTACTATTTTTAACAAATCATTGACTTGGGAAGAGTCGGATCAGTATGATATAGGTTTGGATGTGGATTTGTTTGACTACCGCTTGAAGTTTAAATTGGATTATTATTATAAGTATTCGAAATCGGTTTTATGGAATGCTCCGTTGCCGGGAAGTGTTTATTATTTCTCTTCAGCTTGGCAGAATGCTTTAGAGGTTTCCAATGAAGGGTTGGAATTGGAGATGGTGGCAGATATTCTTCGGGAGACGTCCGTGAGTTGGAGGGCCCGTTTTAATATTAGTCGTAATTGGAATCGTTTTGAGAAGTCTTATTCCGGATTGGATGTTCCCGGGAGTAGTAATCCTTACGTGATCGGACGTTCGTTGTTTGGTTTTTATGTCTATAAGAATTTGGGAATGATTCAAAATGCCGAAGATGTTCCTTCTTATTTTGATCAGAATATGTATGAAAATAGCTTGTATGCCGGTCATTATTCAACTCCTTATCGGGAGGGGATGTATCAGTTGGCAGACTTGAACGGAGACGGGCGGATCGATGCGGATAATGACAGGTATTATGCAGCAAGTACGCTTCCTCTGGCGAGTGGTGGTTTTGCTAACGAAATCGCGTGGAAGAATTTTGATTTAAATGTATTGTTTACTTTCAGTTTCGGCCGTAAGATGATCAATGGATTAAAGAAGGGTGGATTGGCATCGGATCATCAATTTGGACCGGTTTTTCGGGATTATCGCGGGTCGACTTTTTGGCAACAATCAGGAGACCAAACGGATTATCCTAGAATCGAAGCTGCTTATTCCGGTTATACGGGGCAATTTGATGGTTACACGGATAAAGATATTGAGACAGTTGGTTTTGTGCGTTTAAAGCAATTGACATTAGGGTATAATGTTCCCCAAAGTATCATGAAAAAGATTGGTTTGGAGTCCGGACGTGTTTTCTTCACGGGGGAAAATCTTTTTTTGATAACGAACTATTCGGGAGTAGATCCGGAATCTGTGGACCCGACCAGTGGGATTGATAACTTTAATAATTACCCCTTGGCCCGTAAGTTAACATTAGGATTAACATTAAAATTTTAAGTATGAATAGGTTATTAATTATATTGTCCATCTTGTTTTTATTTTCATCCTGCGATAGCTGGATTGATGTGAAACCGGAAAATCAGGTTACTTATACAAATTATTTTGAGACAGAAAAGGATGTGGAAGGAGCTGCTTTTCAAATGTTTGCGGCAGAGTGTGCTTATATCGGGTGCGAGGGGGATTATTTGAAATGGTTGGGGATTTTAGCGGATGAGTGGACGGATACCTATAACGCTCCCCGGTTAGGACGAGCTTCTGATTTGGCCAATGGTTGGGGTGAGTCGGGTTGGAAAAGTTCGTATGATATTGTTTTTTTGGCTAATACGATTTTGGAGAATGCTTCTCGGGCCGATATGCCGAAAGACCGATTGAATTTTTGGATGGGCCAGGCGTCTTTCACGAAAGGGTTGGCTTATTTTGAACTTGCTCGTACTTTCGGGGATGCCGTGATAACGAGGAATAGTACTAGTTTGGAAAAGTATGGGAGGAAACCGATGTTGGAGGTGATTGATACGGCTATTGTGAATGCGGTAAAAGCTTATAATTTGTTACCCCTGTTTGAGAATTTGAAAGATCTTTCCGGAGCCGCGATTACCAGCAAGCAGTATGCTTGCAAGGGTGCTGCTGTTGCATTATTGGCTCATCTTTATGCTTGGCGGGGTAGTGTGATTGAGTTGTACGGTTTGGAAGGAGACGCACCTGCTGATTATCAAAAATCGATTGATTATTGTACGTTGATTCTTGACAAAAAGGTGGGTTTTTACGAGATGCAACCTGATCCGGAAACTTTATGTGCGGTTATGTCAAAAATGGGGGAATACAATAAGGAAAGCATTTTCGAGTTGGAGTTGAATCCGAGTGAAACGTATGCACAGACGGTACGTGTTTTAGGGGCTTTCCTTACCGGTTATCCGGTAGATGTAAATGCTACTCTGGCTACTCAAAAAACGAAGGCTTTCCGGTTGAAATGGTCTACGGTTCAGGAAATGTACGAGACTAAGGATAAACGGGTGGATGCTTATTTCTACACGAATGACGAGATATTGAATGACCTGCAGACTTATCCTTATATTTATTTGAAAAAATGGCGTGAGGGGATTTATTTTATGAGCAGTTCCGGGTCAACCGCGACTAGGATGACCGGTTTAAGGGCTAATCAGGTGCAATGGCGGGTGGCTGATATTTATTTGTTACGGGCAGAATGTCGGGCAAAACTAGAGGTTGCAGAGGCAAAAGAGGATTTGAACGAGGTGCGTCGTCGGGCTAATGCCACGCTTTATCCTGCGGTTGGAGAGAGTGATTTGAGGTTAGCTATTTTTGAAGAACGGGAGAGGGAATTACTTTATGAACATCATCGTTTTGCAGATGTGGTGCGAAATGGCAAGGCTTATATTCAAAAATATTTTGGTCTTTCGTTGTCAACGAATGCTGGATTGGAGGAAAATCCGATTAAATACGCGACAGATCAGGATTTGAAGGATGGAATGCTTTTCCAGCCTGTTCCGGAGTCTGCATTCTTGATGAATGGTTTGATGCGTCAGACTGCTTATTGGTTGAGGTATGTAAAATATTAAACAGATTAAATGAGATATCATGATAAAGTATATTGTAATTGTAGTAGTATTGTTTACGTTTGGTAGCTGCGAGACAAATTACGGTACCATCAATACCGGTTTGGCAAATGGAAAGTTTGACGGGAGTATGTACGAGTATTTTCAGGCAAATCATTACGATTGGGATAGTTTGGTTTTAATGATCGATCGTGCCGGGTTGAAGGATGTGTTTACCGGAGAACGGGCTGGATACGAGGAAATAACCTTTTTCGGGCCGACCAATCATACCATTCGTTTGTGGATGTATAAAAGTGAACAACGTTGGGATTCGGAATTACAGCAGATGGTGGTGATTAAAAAGGCTTATAATCGGGTGGATGAAATTCCGGTAGAGGATTGTCGTCGGTTAGTTATGGAACACGTTGTAAAGGGTATTTATATGCGGGATGATATTCCTGAAGGGACTCTTGCGGAATCCGGGGATAGAGAAGGAGGGATGACGTTGACAGGTGTCGAGGGAAATTCGTTTTGGATTTTTTCATTCCGGGGGATGTATCAAGGCATTGCCGGGCAAGGAGCCGTGTCTCTGAAGTTGATTTCGGAGATCGGACAGGAGATCAAAGTGGCATCTTCTAATCTGGAATCGGATAATGGTGTAGTGCATTCTTTACACTACGACTATCCGTTTGGGACATTGTAATTTATAAAACACATGAGGGTATGAAATATATATATACATTATTTCTTTTTACGTTAGTTGTTTGGGGATGCCAAGACGTGAAGATCGGTTGCTTGGATGTAAATAACGCGGAATATATGCCGGACACGATGCTTGTCCGGAAAGAACTTGGATTTATTACAGACGATTGGAATATTATCCGGGATGATAACATGAGAAAAAAAGTAGAAGCTCCTTGGGTAACCAATCAAATTCAGGGAGTGGTTGGTACGGCTCCTATTCAATATTCATTGTATGATGTGAAAGCTTCGGATGGGGGTGATGCGGAAATATTTAAAACAGAATTGAAAATTCGCGGAGGGGGAATCATGGAAGTCCCTTTTGTTCCGGAATCTCCCAATGGACGCTATGTGATTTCCTTAAGAGTGGAAGCAGAGGAGTATACTTCGATCATTGAAGATGCATTTACATTTGTGATACGACAGAAATAGAGTGATTTTGTTTCGGGGTATTTACTCGGGGCAGTTTGTTATAAATGAATTTAGTATGAAAAATAGAATTATATGGTACATGATAGGTCTAATTTTGTTATGTACTTCCGTGAAAGGGCATGCTCAAGGAATAGATTTTTTTGAAGGAACATTTGAGGATGCTTTGGTTAAAGCCAAGGAGTCGAATAAATTGGTTTTTGTTGATTTTTATGCGGTATGGTGCGGACCTTGTAAGCAAATGACGGAAAAGGTTTTCCCGGATGAGGAGGTTGGAAAATATATGAATGAAAAGTTTGTATGTTTACAAGTGAATGTGGAAAAGGAGGGATGGCAAAAAGACGTTGCCGAAAAATATAATGTAACTCTTCTACCCACGTTGATTTTCTTTAAAACAGATGGTACGGTAGTTCAGCGTTTGGCAGGAGCTCGTGAGAAAGGGGATTTGTTGAACGCGGGGAAGGTGGTTTGTGGGGAGGAATTAAGTTTTGAAAAATTGTATAATCGTTGCAAATCTAAAAAGGATCTTGTCGATATGCAATTGCTTTTGCAACGAGCTCCGGATTACGTGGGAGGTTTAGAAGGGATGGAAGCGCAAAAATGGATTGTCCGGGTGGACAAGTTGTATGCGGATTACGTGAAAGCAAAAATGGGGCCGGATTTTATTAATAAGACAGATTTTCAGATTGTAAACAGATTCAACAAGAAGAACGTAAAGGATGATGTCGTGATGGAGTTTATGGCTAAAAATCTAAGCTCTTATTTGAATAACTTGGGGGAAATCCCTGGAGTTTTGTTAGTTGAATATAACAATAATATTATCGGAGAATTGGCAAAAGCCGGTAAAAGCGATTATAAAAAATATCTTGACAGAATTAAGGGTGATTTGAAAATGGCTTATGATATTATGCCAACAGGTAGCAGTAAATTAACACCTTACGAAAAGTTCAAGTATTATTACGATGGAATGTATTTGTTGTCGTATAAAAAGGATGTCCCTTCCTACATAAAATTAATGAGAAAGTACATTGAAACAATGGGAGACCAGATGGGGGCGAATGACTATGGTGAGATGGCCCAAAATATGTACCAGATGACTAAAGGGAGATTGAATGACGAACAGTTGATGCAAGCCAAAGAGTGGTTGGTGAAAGCGATGCAGTATGAAACTGAGACTTTATTGGAACGAATTAATTTTTTGACCATGTTGGGAGATACATATAAGGCATTGAAACAATTCAAAGAAGCAAAAGAAGCTTATAATCAGGCATACGTGGAGTCATTGAAATTGGAGGACAAGCATCAAGGGATGATGGTGCAAATGCTTGTCAAGCGTAAATTACAGGCTTTGGAGTTGGCTGAATGACGTGATATTTTTGTAGAGAAAAGAAACCTTTCTTATCGCGAGCCGTATATAAAGGCAAAATTTGAAAATGAATGGAGTTATGAGGAGTTGTATTTTTTTAGCCTTGTTATTGGCATTGGGAATTTCCGGATGTAAAGAGGGAACGGTAAAAACGGGGAAAGATTTCTTCTCTTACCAAACCAATGAATTTAATATTATGGCAAGATATCCGGTTTTCACCTCTCCGCGTGTAGAGGTGGATCGGGGGTGCAAGGTCGTAAATGGATGGATCTCCCGCTTGATTGACAGTTTGCAAAATGATTTGAAGGTGCAGTTGAAGGAATACATTCAGAAAGCTCAAGAGATGAAAGAGGAGCCCATGCTTCCATTCGAATTGGATATTAAGGATAGTGTGTTTATGGCGGACTCGCGTTATATCAGTGTTCGTTTTTCGGTTTACACGTTGACAGGAGGGGCTAACGGATTGACGGAGTATTACGCGGTCAATTATAGTTTGAAGGACAAAAAGTTTTTGACTCCGGAGGGTATTTTGAATTATGACAAGAGTGCAGAGATAAATAAGCAGATTCAACGGAATTTCAAGAATCCGGAGAATTGTTTTTCGGAAGTGCCTACATTGGCAAATGTGACCGTGGTGAATTTTTCGGGAAGTGATATTTGTTTTACTTATAACCCGCTGGTTTTAGGAGCTCATTATTGCGGTGAGGCGGAAATATCCGTACCACGTATGTTATTGAAAGGTGATTTATTGTTGAAATAGATAGGGAGAATTGCAGGGAAGATGAGGGCGATCCGAAAGGATCGCTCTTTTTTTGCATTGATTTTTTTTATAGAAAAGATGATGATCAATGATGTTTAAATTTCATATATTTGTATAACACACAAAAAAATGAAACACACAATGAAAAGTACACTAATTATGGCAGTTTTTATGGCATTTACCTTTATGGGGTGCCAGCCCAAAGTTCAAGATTTGAACGTGAAAAATGAGAAGGTTACAGTGAATTCTGAGAACTGGGATATTACGGTAAATCGTTCCATGTTTTCGTCTGCTGATGCAAACGTGAACAAGAGTTGCGAGGTATTGAACAAGAAAATTGAGAAGTTCGTGAATGATTTGCAGGATAGTTTGAAGGCTGATGCAAACGAGTTCTTTCAATCATGGCAAGGAAGCGGGGAAGAGCGTCCGGCATGGATATACGAGTTGCAAGTAGGAGATAGCGTGTTCATGGCAAATGACCGGTACGTGAGTGTTCGTTTGATGGTTTACACGTTTACGGGTGGGGCTCATGGAATAACGAATTTCTATACGTTCAATTATGACGTGCAGAATCAGAAATTCTTAACCGATCAAGAAGTGTTGAATTACGTGAATGAAGCGCAGATTAATGCCCAATTGAAAGCGAATTTCAAGAATCCGGAAGGTTGTTTTACAACAGATCCCACGCTGAAAGACGTGACTACTGTAAACTTTAACAAGAAATCTGTTTGTTTTACCTATGGTCAATATGTGCTGGGAGCTTATGCATGTGGGGTGGCAGAAGTGACTGTGCCCCGGGCGGCATTGAAAAACGATTTATTGATTAAGTAAAGCGATATTGCTTTATAGAAATTGGCCGGAAAGATTCCCGGCCAATTTTATTTTGTTCATTTTAGTAAGGCGGCACTTTCAACCAGTCGGATAAATTCTTTCCGATATCCTTCCGGATCGTAATTCGTGGCTTGTTTGGCGAGATCGATAATGTCGTCGAATGTAAAATTGTTCTTGTATTCCGAGTTTTGTAATAACATTCCGAAGCCTGCAACAGCGGCAGAGAACCGGAAATTCTCGGAGCTCTTTTTTAGCGGTGTATTATTATCGATAATAGTTACCTCCATTTTAGAACTTTTATGTGATTCCGGTTGCTTGTAGCGGAGTTTCACGGTTAGTAGTTCTGGACTATCTGTTAATGTTTTCTTTTCATTCTTTTCGGTTTTCTGGTATTTCAAGGGGTCGATGCTTGGAATAAAATTACTTTTAACACCGACTGGGATGATTTCGTACAAGGCGGTAACACTATGTCCGGCTCCCATTTCTCCGGCATCTTTCGTGTCATCATTGAAATCTTTTGCTTCCAGCAGACGACTTTCATAGCCAATTAAACGATAGGCCTGAACCTTGGCCGGGTTGAATTCCACTTGAATCTTCACGTCTTTGGCAACCGTGAAAAGGGTTCCGCCGAATTCATTCACTAATACTTTTTTCGCTTCTGTCAGATTGTCAATGTAAACGTGATTTCCGTTTCCTTTCTCCGCGAGTATTTGCATCCGGTTATCTTTGTAGTTTCCCATCCCGAAGCCTAAAACGGTCAGGTATATACCCGTGTTTCGTTTCGTTTCAATCATCTTTTCCAGTTCTTCGGGTGAAGAAATTCCGATATTGAAATCCCCGTCTGTGGCTAGGATGATACGATTATTACCTCCTTTTATGAAATTATTCTCGGCAACCCGGTAGGCTCGTTGTATTCCATCTCCACCGGCTGTGCCACCGCTAGCATATAAGCCGTCGATTGCATCCAGAATTTTGGCTTTATCACTTCCCGGAGTAGAGGCAAGTACCTCTTTCGTGTGGTTTGCATAAGTGACAATTGCTACCCGGTCTTGCGGACGAAGTTGTTTCACGAGTAATTTCAGGGATGATTTTAACAGCGAGAGTTTGTTCGCGTCACTCATGGAACCGGACACGTCGATCAAAAATACAAGATTGGAAGCAGGAAGATTATCCGTGGGAATTCCTTTTGCTTTGATGCCGATGTGTACCAGTTTGTGTTGCATGTTCCACGGGGCGTTGGATACCTCGGTGGTAATACATACCGGGTCTTTTCCCTGTGGTGTGGGATAGTCATAGGTGAAATAATTCAAGAACTCTTCCGTGCGTATGGCATCAATTGGAGGAAAAGTTCCTTGGTTAATAAAGCGTCGTACATTAGAGTAAGCTGCATTATCCACGTCAATCGAGAATGTGGAAAGAGGCTCGTCTAATGCCGGGAGAAAACGATTTGCGGCAAATTCATTATACTCTTCCGTGTTTTGTTGGTGAACTAATAGCATTGCTTTGCCTTGAACATGCTTCTCGGAATGGAGTTTAAGCGTGGCACTTTTATGATGGGTGATTTCGGTTTTGGCAACAGTGACTTCTTCCTCCATCACCATTCTGTCCTCTTTTAGATAGACATTTAATTTCTTCTCTTTTACCGGGATATATTGGATTTCTAACCCGATAAAACTGAAACGTAGGGTATCTCCGATATTTGCCTGTATCGTGTAATTCCCCTGTGAGTCGGATACAACGCCAATATTCGTGTTCCTAATGAAAATGGTGACTCCGGGTAATGCCGAACTGTCTGCGGCAAGCATTACTTTACCGCTGACTTGGATTTTTTGGGCTAAAACCGCATGGGATAATCCAATGAATATAATTAATCCCCATGTTAATTTCTTTAGAATGGTATTTGTTTTCATATGTCGTTTTTTTAGATTCATTTTATCTTAAGATGACTGTTTAAAAGAAATTCCATAAATATTTAGAGAGATTTTTTTTTATTCTTATATTTGTAAAAATTAACGCGTAAACATGTGAAGCCGGAGCAGGAGAACCTAACGGATGAAGAACTACTGAAAAGATATTGTGACAGTGGTGAATTGGTGTATTTCGTGGAAGCTTATAAAAGATACATGCCTTTAGTATACGGGGTAGCCTTAAAGTATCTGAAGCGACCGGAAGATGCACAAGATGCCGTTATGCAATTATTTGAAGAATTGGTTGTGAAGATAAAAGAGGTGGAAATACAATCATTTAAAGCGTGGCTATATACCTGTATTCGCAATAATTGTTTGATGGAAATCCGGAAAAGAAGTAAAAATTTGTCTGTTTCTTTAGACGATTCTTTTATGGAATTTTGCGATGATTTTCATCTTACAGTTGTATCCGAGAGTGAAAATCGGGAGGAATCGTTACGAGAATGTGTTGAGAGTTTGCCAGAAAAACAACGTATCAGTGTGAAATATTTCTTCTTCGATGAACTTTCGTATAAAGAAGTAGAGGAACGCACGGGGTTTTCTTTGAAAATGGTAAAGAGTTTTATACAGAATGGGAAACGGAATTTGAAATTGTGTTTGGAACGTAAAGGGGTAACATCAAATGGAATGGATTGACGACATAAAAGAATACCTGCATGGCAACCGGAAGGGAAAGGCTGCTAACCGTATGGAGCGGGAGGCTTTATCCGATCCGTTCTTGTTTGAGGCGTTGGAAGGATTGACTTCAATTCCAAGCGATCCTATTGATGGTCTGATTCGTTTGGAACGCCAGTTAAATGAACGAGCCCGTTCTTCCTCCAAACGCAAATGGACATGGATGTATGCTGCAGCCTCGCTAGCTGTTTTATTGGTTTGCGGAACATGGTGGTTTACCCGGCAAGAGAACATGCTTGATGAACCCGTGATGATGGTTGCCCAATTATCAGATTCGGTGAAGGCTAAAGAGAGGGAAAGGGTAACGCTTGAAAGTCAAGCAATGGATTTGTCTGATAAAACGGATTCTTTAATGGCACGCCCAAGTGATAAAAAGCAGTTGCAATTCTCGGATGACAAAATAGAAGGTGCGCGGAAGATGAAAGAGTTTGCCGATCAAGAAATTTCTTCTGCAAATGTTCAAATGGAAGATACTTCCCGACAGATGATGCGGGAAATGAACGTAGTCAATAATCCCGTGTCGGGTACGATAACGGATGAAAAGGGTAATCCGTTAGCGGGAGTAACAGTCGTCCTTTCCGGTTCCACGATGGGAGTAGTCTCGGATGACAATGGGTACTTTACTTTGGAGCTTCCTGCATCAGAGGGCTTACTTACCTTCTCTTTTGTCGGTATGAAGGCCCGAAATATTTTGGTTAAGGCGGGAGATAAATTGCAAGTGAAGATGGAAGAAGATACAAAAGGTCTGGACGAAACGGTTGTTACCGGTTATGTTGCAAAAAAGCGAGAGGTTGAAACGTCTAATGTGAAAATACAAGAAACCACCGCTACTATTGCCGGTAAACAGAATGTTGCACTTGGAACTTTGTCTGGAGATGATATTCGTCATTTCAATCAATACATGGAAAAAGCTTTACGTTATCCGAAGGCAGATTTGGATTCGAATAAAATGGGGACGGTTATACTTTCATTTGAGTTGAATCAGAGCAAAGTTCCCAGCCGAATTCGGATAGAAAGTGGCTTCTCGAAAGAGAGCAATAAGGAGGTTATCCGATTATTGGCCGAGGGACCTAAATGGGAAAACTCTCTGTCGAATAAGCGAATACGAGTTTGTGTCCATCTCACAATTGGAAAGAATGGAGAATCTCATAAAGCCATCTTGAACGTATTACCTTCCGGGAGTAAATGAAAACCTAAAATAAAAGGCGAACATCTTCTTCTATTTTGCGAATGGCTGGATAAGCTCCGAAATGTAAATTCTTTTTTAATTGATCGTCAATGCTGTTCCGGTATCCGAAAAGGTTGACGTGGGGCGGTTGTCGTGAACCGGAATACGAATCTTTCGCGATTCGTAGCACCTTTTTACAAACTTCCCGATTCAACATGTAAACCATATCGTAGATATTGTGTCCTCGGATAAAAAGATACGTGGTATCTGGGGTTAGTCCCATCTTTTGATACTTTCTCTCGAGTATGGAAAGGTTTGCTTTGGGATAATTCTTCCGGAGTTGAGCAAGTTTCTGTTCTATCCGTCCTTTCAGCTTGTTTAACTCGTGGCGTCCGTTCTGGCGGATGTCTGGTCGACGTTGCCATTGAAACGAAACCAGTTCGTTGAAATCAGCGATCGAAAATCGTTTTGGATCTGCCACCAAGAAATAAAGATGCCACAGGAATAATTTGTACACGATATTCGAATACTCTTTCAGGAATTGGTGAAAATCGAACACGTTATTAGGTAGGGTCGTGATCCGGTAGCATAGCTCGTTCAAACCCTTGTCATAACAATGATGGTTCTCGAAAGAATAAGTATAAGTCTGAAAAATATAATGCTTGACATCAATCCCTTGTTCTTGTAGCAAATAGCGATAGTCACTATCGATGCAGATAAAAAATTTCGGGTTTAGGTATTTGACATATTTCAGACATTGCGTTACTCCTTTGGTTTCATGGCCCCGTTCGTTCCGGGAGCCCGCGATAAAATGAAACTGGTCATTCGGGCGGAAATGTTTGAAAATATTACTCCAGAAAACAATGTCGTCTTTATCTTCCACGTGAATAGTCGCTTTACAACGCAAGAGCTGGGCGTCCATCATAAAACGTTTGGCTGCATGGTAATAATATTTTTCTTTGGATATAGGAGGAGAAAACATAGAAGATAAGAATTAAAAGCTAAAAACTAAATAGATTCCTAAAATCTAAAATTAACAAGGTTATTAAATTAATAAGTCTTCGATAAATACCAACTTATCGCCCCAACCATCGCCAAACAAACTCGGGGAGTGGGTAGAGGTGATGATTTGACAATGTGGATTCAGTTTTTGAATTTCTTCAAAAAGACGGTACTGCCACTCGATATGTAACGAAATTTCCGGTTCATCCATAAGTAGAATATAGGGTTGTTCGTCCATCAAGAACACGCGGAGCAGGATGATCAATAATTGTTTCTCGCCTGATGATAGCTTGTAGAGATGTATAATTTCATCCCCATCCCGAAAAACCAGTTGATTTGTCATCGGATCTATTTCGATAGTTTTCCCCGTTCCGGCAAACAGGTGGTTCACGGTGTCATAAAACTTGCGAATCCTGCAATTGATCTTTTCCGCTTGATCCGGGAAATTTGTAGCTCGAAGGCGGTAATCAGAAAACGAATTGTTATTTTCGCCCACGCTGTACACGATCTCCTTCAATTCGCTGAGTAGGGGGCTATCCTCTTTACCCATTTTCCGTCGGTCACGGATAGGTACATCAAATGTACTTATCTTCAAATAATTTACCCCGGCTAACTTTTGTTTTACGGATGCTAGGGTACTATCTTTCCGAAAGCTGATCAAGATGTTGTCAATCGTAACCTCTGCCTCAATATTATATAATTTCAAGCGTTTAATATCTGCCGAAAGTAAGGCGTCAATAATATTGAAGAACGTGGTTTTCCCGCTACCGTTAATACCTGTCAAGATATTTACATCGGGATTGAGATTTTCCCACCGGAAATTATATTTCCCCCATATATTGCGGATCTCTATTTTCTGAATCTTGTTCGCTTTCATATGCTACTTCTTGATGGTAAAGTTTATCCGTTATCACGAACAAAGATAATGTTTACAGGTTGAAAAAATTCTCTGATGTTCTATTATTTTTCTAGTTTGTATGAAAGACTTTCTTTCCTTTGTCGATTTAATGAATTTCTTTTGAAATTTGTACTTTTGTGTCGTTTTCTAGAAAACTATAAATACACTGAGAATATGCAGGGATTTTATGCGATATTATTATTAATTGTTTCAAACGTATTTATGACTTTTGCCTGGTATGGCCATTTGAAACTACAAGAAATGAAATGGATTGACAATTGGCCTCTCTTCGGGGTAATCCTGTTTTCGTGGAGTATCGCTTTATTGGAGTATTGTGCTCAAGTTCCGGCCAACCGATTAGGGTTCATTGGGAATGGAGGACCTTTTTCCCTGATGCAGTTAAAAGTGGTTCAAGAAGTAATCACACTGACCATATTCATAATCTTCTCCATGCTTTTCTTCAAAGGCGTAACTTTCCAATGGAATCATTTGGCTGCTTGTGTTTGTTTAGTGTTAGCGGTTTACTTTGTGTTCATGAAATAATTGTGGAGTGAGTTAGTTTCTTGTCGGGAGGATTCCTATCGGGATGAATCCATATCGTCAAGATTCCACGATCCATTTCTCGATATTCCTTGTTTTCGAACTAAAGTTCACCCCGATTTTAAATATCTTTCGCTTGTCAGATTGGAATGGTTGGGCGTAATGCTTGTCGTGGATTTGTTGCAAGGCATCCTCGGCACTGCCATTCAGTTTAAACTCCATGATATAGATATAATCTTTGGTCTTCAACACGAGATCCACGCGACCCTCGGAAGTGTGATACTCGACTTCCGTGTAAAAACCTACCAACTTGAAGATAATGAAAAGCACGTTTTGATAATGCCGTTCCTGTTCGCTGATCAGTTCGTAAGGAGTATCGGCCAGGAAGCTTTTCAACCTATTGAAAAAGGCCTCTAGTTGCCCGGCACGTATTTCACGGACGAATTTTTGTATTTCAAACGGGGCTTCGATTTTGTTGAATCGGGTGTAAAAAGGCATCAGAAAATTGATAAAACCTTCCTCCACTTCTTTATTTGGAAATCCTAGGCGGTACAATCCGAATTCTTTATCATAGCTTTTTATCGTGAGGTACCCGCTTTGGAAGATCACGGGAATAGGCTGTTCATCACCGTAAATGCTATTCAAGACGTCGGAACTGGTTTCTTCGGTAGCCATGCGTTCCAAGTCATAATGATTGCGTTTCAGTAGCTCCACGAGATATGTCGGCGTGCCCGTTTCGAACCAGTAATTGTTGAAGTCTTTCCGCTTGAATGCGTTTAGCAGGCTAAACGGATTATATATACCAATCGAGTCGTGTGTGAAGTGATACCCGTCATACCATTTCCCCAGTTCCGCGTTGACTTCATCGTAGGTCATATTTTGGACCTTGGCAAATTCATGTAATTCTTCTTCTAAATTTTCATGTATTTCCTGATTGCTGACACCGCAAAGAGTGATATATTCATTCCACATGGAAAGATCTTCCAAGTTATTCAGGTCACTGAACACGCTTACCTTACCGAATTTAGTCACGCCCGTGAGCATGGCAAACTGGATACACCCGTCCATTGTTTTAAGTACCCCGTAAAACGGTTTCAGCGTGTTGCGGTATTCCCGTTGAAGCTCCTCGTTACCGATGGCTTGTAACAGAGGTTTGTCATACTCGTCAACAAGAATGGCAACCCGTTGTCCGGATTGCTTGTAGGCTCGTTCCACGACTCCTTTGAAGCGTAAGGCCAAAGTACTTTCTCCGGCACCCGTGCCAAACACCGATTCCCACTTGACAAGGGCTTCGTTTAGAATTTTGTCCAAACTGTCGGGGGCATCATATTTCCCGATATTCAGATCGATATGCAGTACCGGGCGTTTCACCCAATCTTTTTCCAGCTTCTCGATGGCCAACCCTTTAAACAACTCCTTTTCTCCCCGGAAATAGGCTTCCAATGTTGAGATTAACAGGCTCTTGCCAAAACGACGCGGGCGACTGAGGAAATAATAACTACCCGTTTTTACCAGCCGGTAAATCAAAGCAGTTTTGTCGATATAGAAATAACCTTCTTTCCGGATCTTTTCGAAATTCTGGATACCTATGGGGTAAATTTTCTCACTCATGCGCGTTCGTTTATGGATAATAATAGAACAAAGATACTCAATTTTATATGATTATCGACAATGAACGACAAGTTTAACGCCTACTGTCCAACGAACTTTCATCGGATACGGATGCGCAATTCTTTCGGATCGAACGTGATGGTCTCGTTACGAAACAGACGTTCGATATGACCGCTATTGATCATCTGTTGCGTGGGCAGGTAATGCAAATGAGGGCGATCAATTAAAGCGATGGAATCACAGAGCGAGAGAGCGATATCGAGCTCGTGAGTTGAAAAGAGAATGCATTTATTTTGCTCGTGTGCCAGCTTGAAAGGTATGAACCCCGACTACTTGCCCACCAAGGGCTTGGTAGACA
>OLIS01001353.1_pt1 | contig 17877 bp, 17 predicted proteins | sample 1601351 | NCBI WGS metagenome assembly OLIS01 (sample SAMEA2452122, study PRJEB22498) | human gut metagenome | biome: human feces; feature: human gut; material: feces | place: Australia | collected 2012
CAATCGTCTCTACCCGCTCTACCTACTCGCCCAGATGTACAACGAAAGCGGCCAAATTGACAAAGCCATCACGACCGCCCGCCTACTGCTCGAAAAAGCCCCCAAAGTCCCCTCTTCCGCCACCGAAGAGATGAAACGAGACATGCAAAAACTAATTAGAAATCTTCAAAACCCCTCCTCATGCAACGAATAGAATTCATCTGTTTCGCTTTAACGCTCCTGTTGGGAGCCTATTCAACCTCTTAAAGGAATTAGTGTATAGCGCAAGCCGCCTTCCCTATTTGGCTCTATACGAGAAAAAGGGCGGTACGAAATATAACCCCGTTATATTATATTTTCAATCCGCCATAATACTCAAAATATAATTCCCACCCCGTATCTTTTTCAATTTTATTCTCGGGTCCTTTTCTAGAAGTTTCCTTATGTACGAGATATATGAACGAAGTTCTTCTAATAAACAATTATTTTTTTCTTCACGCAGGTTTCGATTCCATAGCTGCATACACAAATCTTCCGGGGAAACGCCTCTATCTTTATTAGCACAAATGATAGATAAAATACATCCATGCATATAATTTAAGAGATGAGCTTTACCATCGATGGTCAATATATAAGTCTGCCTGTTAAAACTTACTCGATCTGTCAGTTGGTCCTCCATACCATTTCCCCAAGCTCGGCACAATACTTTTTTCAAACGAATTTCAAACTCGCTGTTAGAAATCGCTTTATCAATATATTCATCCGCCTCGTATCCTTCATCTGTCAACAGGGTATGTCTATTTGTTGAACTTAATATCACGACCGGAGTTCGATCTCCTCTTGACCTCATCCATCTTAATATTTCATCCCCCCGTTTACCGGGTAAAATCACATCCAACAATAACAAATCAAAATTTCCATATTTACACATTCTTATGGCTTCATCTCCATCATTAACCGTACACACGTCATACCCCATCGCGATTAGAATATCCAGATAAAGTTCCCTGGTCTCAGCATTATCCTCCGCGTACAAAATCTTTATTTTTCGTCCTTCTTTTCCCATATAGGTATCAATATTTTAAAACAACTACCTTTTCCCAATTCACTTTTAACTTCTATCTTGCCCCGCATCTTTTCTACAATTTCAATCACATAAGGTAAGCCTCTCCCACATCCTTTCTTTCCAGTCCCTTCCACCCGGTAATATTCGTTAAATATAACCTTCTGGTCTTTATCACTTATTCCTATCCCGCGATCTTCCACTTCTATCACCATCTTATTGTCTGCTTGGTATACACGCACCCACACCCGGATTTCATCCTTCGAATACTTCACCGCATTATCCAACAAATTACGAACAATCAATGTCAAACATTCCGCTGACGAGTAAACCACATAATTCGGCAATCGATAATCCAATTCTATTTTTGGAACCTTTTCCCCTTGATGAGCTTCTCTCTGCTGATCTATCAAATCCAACAACAATGTCTTCAAATTTACATCCGTCAATTTTAACTTTGTCTTATGCAATATTGAACAGGCAAGTATACACTCATCCATATTTTGTAAAATTTCATTTAAACACGCGTAAGCCCGTTCCGCTTTTATTTTCCCATACGCCGGCTCCGAACATTTCAGTTCGAACCATTGCATAATACCGCCTAGTTGTTCCACCGGAGTCTTCAAACTATGCAAGTCATCCCCAATCCATTTTATCTGACATTTCCGTCTCTTCTTTTGCCGGTGATAAGCCAACACAAACATAATAGCAAACCCGGCCAAAACCGCTCCAACTATAAAAATCCATACGACCAATTCTATATATTGTTTATAATACCCACGAGGAAACAAATAGTAGATATTTATACTCTCACCACTAAGAAACCCCAATTGAATACTCCCGACCCGATTCATTCTTTCGGGCAGACGTCCTCTATCGGGAAAAACTTCCAAGACCTTTCCCGTGGAATCCACACGTTGGAAAACAATCAACAATTCACTCAATCGGCTATTTAAATTCAGCCCCACCATGCTATCCAACACCTGCAAAGTTATTGGTTTCAACACGTTCAAGTCGCAAGCAATCCTCAAATAAACATCATCCATCACATTTTTCGTATCCACTTTAAAAACATACAAAGAATCTCCCAACATCAACACCAACTCACGTCCTCCTTCTTGAAAATAATAGGCACGCACGCCTCCACCACAAAGCATAAACCCTTTATGATTCCAATCCTCGACCTGCCATCGAACATTGTCATACAATTCTTTTTCTATCAAAAATTTATCTTTCTGATAAACAGATTTTATACTCCAAAATTGTAAAATAAGAACAAGGACAATAATCACTATTATTACTATTACCTCACTCATATTGGATAACTTTTCCCGTATATTTTTCAATTGTTCTATCATTCTATTTTTCTCATTTTATTAGCATAAAAGTTATTGTTTATACAACACCCACACCCTAACTTTGTTCAAGGAAGAAATACTAATTACAATATTAATTAAAATAATGATCACATGAAAACAATTTTCAAAAAAAATGCGAAATTCGTATGCTTGTGCATAATATTATGCTTACTTTACAGTTTTATTTATCAGGAAAAAGAAAATGATTTAAAACTCCGCAATATCGAAATGCTCTCTCGGGGAGAAAACGAGACAAAACGGAAATGTGTAGAAGGAGGTGGATTTTGTGTTGACAATGATGGAATTGCATATGGAGGAATGCGTGTAAACACAAATAAATAAATCTATTATGAAGAAAATAATCTATATCGCTATATTTTTTGCAGCATGTTCCAAGACCAACGACTTGAACATACCACAAGAATTTCAAACTTCCGGTAACGAAGTCCATGTTGATTTCGTTGCAGACCTTTCCGACTATGGTATTTCTCGGCCGACCAAAATAACCAAACACGGAGATATCCTTGCCATAGGCCAACCGCATGGAGAAGCCAATGTCAGCCTTATTGATTTAATCACACATACAACGAATCAGTGGTTACCCTTCGGCAGTGGTCCAAACGAGGCCTATTCCATTTACAATCTTTCTGTAAATCAACGGGGAGAACTTGCAGCTTTCGATTTCTATACAGGAATACTCCATCGCCACAACCCGACTACATCGAGTCGTTCTGCCACACACCCCCTTGCATTAACCGGAGAAGAAAAACATCTTTCCGTCATACAAGGAGATAATTTTATCATCTCAACCGGGCTCTACAAACAAGGTCGTTACCGATTCTATTCTTTAGACAATAATCAGACGACCTATTTTGTCTCGTATCCCGAACATCCACAGTATCCTGACCTATCCCAACACCTGCAAAGTATTCTTTGGGCCAGTACGGTTTTATGTCTTCGCCCAGATAATAAAGCATTCGTCTGTACTGACATTCGTAGCGGACAAATCGATATTTGCAACATCGAAGAACACTCCATTTCATTAGTTTGCCGTCATTGTTATTATTACCCTCATGTCGACATAGACCCAAAGGCTCATGGCCCAGTGGCATACTACATGGATAACCTCGCAGGATTTCAGGATGTTGCCGTTTCAAATGACCGCATTTTTGTGCTTTATTCCGGAAAAACATACAAAGATGAAAAACAAAACATAGCAAACTGTTCAACCCTGCTCGTCTTCGATTGGGACGGTACATTACTCGAGACTCGCACTCTCCCTCAAATGGCAACATTCATCTCTTACGACCTGGAAAAAAACGCACTTTACGGGACAACTCCCAACGCTCAACTAGTTCGCTATAATATATAGGTATAGAATCATGAAAAAGAAACACTTCATATTATTCATCGTGTTACTGATAACCTCTTTGAGTATTATCGCCACTTGGTTCGTGTTCGCCACTCAACCTGACAACTTCAGCAGTGCACCCCTCACGACCATCGAGATCCCACAAGATTCTATCAACCTGAAAACAATCCGTTATGACGAAAAACCACAGGCTATATTTACTCTAAAGAACACGGGTTCGCATCCCCTCCTCATAAAAAACGTGCTTACCACCTGCGGTTGCACCAACCCACAATGGGAGAAACGCCCCGTCCTACCCGGACAAACAAGAGAAATCATTGTCACGTTCAAGCCCAACCCGCTCGGACGTTTCACGAAAAAATACAGGTGTTATGTAACACCACGCTCAAGTTGCACGACCTAAGGCTAGTAGGTTTCGTGACAGAATAAAGAAGTTTAACCCTATAAAATAATAAAAGGGAGAAAAATGGCGGTGCCGGAACAATCCTTGCAAGAAAACCTCCGACACCACCTCCTCTCCTAAAAAGAAGAAAGTGTAAAGATAAAAATTTTTTGAGACACACGTCATCTCTCTCGTTGAAAGGATATATACTTGAAAAAGACGGAATGAATTTAAAATTACAAAAATAATAACAGCTATGAAGAAGAGTATTTTCGTACTATTAGCAAGCATTTGTATTGCATTGTTTTTTGCAATGAACGTGAGTATCAACCTATCTAAAGATCAGTCCAAAAGTGGACTTGCTTTGAAAAACATCGAAGCACTGGCAAGAGGTGAAACTCCTGGTGGAGATAAATCAAAGCCTAAAGGCACATATGGTTGTACGCCTAGAGCGGGGTTTACTGCTTACAAAATATATGATGATGCTGGTTGTAAATGTTCCAAATGGCCCAATTATTACCCTGCATCAGAAGTGTGTACTTGCAGTAATTATTAAATCAGAGGGGAGTTTTCCCCTCTTCTAATAAATAAATTATGAAATATATATTACTATTTTTTACACTCTCTTTCACTTGTTGTACAACAAGTAATTTTTTCAATAGTAAGAACATTATTATTGATAAATTTCCTAAAGACACCACGCTCTTTGGAGAAAAAATTAATATTGAAAGTATAGGTACGAACTATTTAATAATTATAGACACTTTACTTATATGTTTTAAAGCTCAAGGAGTAGATAATTATTTCGACATATATAGTACAAACACCCTAAACAAACTTGGAGCTTGTTTAACTATAGGAAGAGGTCCAAACGAATTTCTTTCGATACAATATAATGGCCAATATTTCAATGATTCTTTAGGCATTCGCATGTGGCTCAAAGATGATGCAAATTTAAGAATAAGTTTATTCAATCTAACTGAATCAATTAAACAAGAAAAAACCATAATAGATTCTTGTATATATCTAGACAGGGTTCAAGAAGGATACGGTTTTCTAATTAACGATACATTAATAAATATTGACCCATATCCCGAAAACGTGTTTTTCAAAACATACGAATTATCTACTGATAAACTTTTAGAACCGATCAAAATGTTCAAAAACCCATATCCCAATCATAGTTATCAAGACCAAATATTCGCCATGACAACAACTTTGCGTCCTAATAATAAACGCTTTGCATCTTCAATGATTTTTTTTAATCAAATAAATATTTATTCGTCAAATTTTAAATATAGAAAATCTCTTTCTATATATACTCCAACTCCTTCCATTAAACAAGTTCTAAATACCCCCCGTGAAGAACGAATAGTATATTATTCTTTGGTAGGATCTACCATGAAATATATATATGCTTTATATATCAACCAACCCAATTCCTCTTGGGACACACCTAGAAAAATTGAAATACATATTTTTGACTGGGATGGTATACCCATCCAAAAATTAATAATTCCCCAAAATATCATATACTTTACAATAGACGAAAAACATAAACAACTATTAGGAATCACATCCGATGAAGAAATATACAAATATGATATTAGCATGTGTATATAATATGATGATCTACATTATATTATTCTCCTGTTCTTACCTAGAATCAAAAGAAGATGCAAGAACAATTGTAAAAAGGTGGCTTAATCAAGAAATTACATTTCCTGATTCAATCAATACAACAAGTCAAGATTCTCTTTGGCAATTTATGTTAAAAAAAGAATTCAAAATTCTAACAGTAATAGATACAAATATATGTACTGAATGTAGATTAAAATTATATGATTGGGGAAAATTAATTCGAGAAATAGATACGATCTCTCAAAACACGTCTTTTCTTTTCGTTGTACATGCTAAAGATTACGATATTGTCAATTCATGGATCAAAAAGAATAAATTCAGTTATCCAATATTTTATGACTATACAAATAAAATGAATACATTAAACAAATTTCCTAAAAATCCTCAATATCAAACAAACATTTTTGTTAGATAAGGATAATAAAATTCTATTAATAGGATCTCCTATCGGCAATCACCACATTTGGAATCTATACAAACAAATTATAAAAAAAGAATCTGAAATATGTCCTTATAATACATAAAACTCTTCACCATGAAACCCATTTTATACACCATCTTAATTTGTACCTCAATACTCGCCTGCTCCCGTTACCCGGCAGGAGTGGAAGAAACCCTATCACAAGCCGGGAGAAACCGGGGAGGACACTGGCAATATTCCTACGTAGTCCGGCAAAAGGTAAAATACATATTCAATGTGTTCACCCTGAAACAGAACCTACTTGTACTCCACAAGAATGCTAAATTTCAAATGGATAATTTTAGAGCTTGTCACAAACACTTCCCCTCTTTTTTCAAGAGGGGGAGGATATGAAATACCCAATCACTATCCAAACACAAAAAGTATATTAAACATCCCCCTAAAAAGTAATCATGAAATTCTACCATTTATTATTCATCATAATCACACTTTCATGTTCAAACTCTTCCACGAAAGATATCAACACCATTATTATCAATTATGATAAAACTTGTAATTACCCACTATCAAATTTTATTACCAATTGCAATATTGTTAAACTAGAAACATCAGATTCAATTCTAACTGGAGATATCTCTGATATTGAATTTCATGAAAATAATATTATAATACTCGATAAAAAAAATAATACCGTTCAAGTATTCAATCAAAAAGGAGAGTTTATTCACCAATTATCTAATTTAGGACGTGGCCCTGGAGAATATTTATACCTTAACGACATAGCAACGAACTCACAAGGCATATATCTTTTAGATTACACCCAACAAAAAATTCTTCATTACGATTACGATTGGAAATTCCAGAAAGATCTTTATTTCCCGTTTTACGTTTCTGAAATAAACTGTATTCATGATAAAATGATGCTTTATACCGAAAGAAATGGAGAAAAAGAAGATTATCAATTTTACCTCGCAGACAGCTGCGGTAAAATTATAAACAGATATCTACCAAGGAACAACAATTTTGGGAATAACACATTCATAACCTCCAATGTTTTCACTCAAAACAATAATTCATTCATTTTTGCACCAAGATTCAATAATACATTATACACCCTACACGATACAATCGCAACTCCCATATATACTCTTAACTTTAGAGACAAAACATTTCCAGAAGAACGAACAAACATCACAAAATACGATATTAATGACAACAAATTCCCTTACATCGTAAGAAGAAATATATTCTTATGCAATAATTATCTACTAATCGATTACGTGTATCAAGATAAACGCAATTTTTATTTGTATGACATGAACTCGCGCAAGTCTCAAAACGGATATATCACAAATGATTTAATAACAGACTTTCGCTTTTTCCCACAAATTGTAAAAGACAATAAAATCATCGATTGGATAGATGCTGCATCACTTATAGAATACTTTCCACATGTTGTTCAAGAAAACCCAATATTACACGATCTAAAAGAAACAGATAACCCCATTCTTTTCATATACAATTCTAAATAAACAATGACATATAAGAAATAACAACATTAATAATCTCATTATGAAACTAATAAATACATTTTTATGGTTATATTGCATTCTAACATTCTCTGCTTGCAAAAATAACTCTTCCAAAGTTGAACATTTATCCCTAACTCCTTCATCTATCATCCAAGATACTCTTTTCACACAGATACCAGGAGCATTAATTTTGTGTGGCGATCATTATCTAGTTTGGGAAGATCCTTTTAATCCAGAAAAATTTTTACACATTATCGATATAAATACTAGAAGAGAAATTAAAGCTATAGGAGAGTTTGGACGAGGTCCAAAGGAATTTATCACCCCTCTATCCATTAAGTCTATAGGAAATAAAATATTCACCTATGATCTTAATCAAGACAAACAAGCCTACTACTCTATTGACAGCTTACTAGTAATGAAAGATCCTTTCATTCTACTTCCGTCTTTACCCATCGAAGATTGCCTAGATATCGTTCAAATAGCAGAAGGAGAATTTATTTCAACACATCCTCAAAACGAACAACTCTTTCAATGGATTCATCAAGATTCAACTGTATCCTTTTTTGGCAAGAGTCCAATAAAAGAAAAACTCAAAGACTACTATAACTCTCGACAAGGAACTTTATCTTATAATCCATATAATCAAAAATTAATTTATAGTGCAAGATTATTCCCTTACATTGCTTTATACGAAAAAGAAGGAAATAATTTCCAATTAAAATGGGAAAAAACATCTTCTAAAAACTTTTATGAAATCAAAAACGGAGATATTCACTTTATTGAAGAAGCTCTAGTTCCTCACGAAATAATTCTTACAAAAGATTATATTATCACATTACAAAAGGAAGAAAACGCTCCTTCCTCTATCAAACGTACAGCAGGTATTCGGGATCTTTCTCAAGTTCCTAATACAATATTTGTATATGATTACGATTTTAATCTTAAAAAAATCATTGATATGGGAATGCCTATTTTGCGTATCGAAACTAAAGGAAACTCTAACACAATATATGCAGTAGGCATTGATTTAGATTTCTGCATTGTGACATACGAAATATAATACTTTTTTTTGGAAATCCTATTATGAATAAACAAGTATGGAATCTCTACAAACAATAATGAATAAATGAAATCGTTAATTTGCCCCATCATCATTTTAATCATCATGTCCTGTACCCGACAAGATATGATGATTGGGAGAAATATTCTCATAAAAGAGTTTCCCCAAGAAATCAACCTTAGCGGGGAAAAACTCGATATTACAAGTATCGGGGTAAACAATATATTTGTTGTCGATACATTTCTTATATGTTATAAAGCAATGGGACTTGATGAGTTTTTCGATATTTATAGTACAAACACTTATCAATCTCTAGGAAAATTTCTCTCCCCGGGCAAAGGTCCAAATGAATTCTTAAACGCAACATACATGGGCCAACATTTCAAAGATTCATCAAATACCTATATGTGGATAAAAGATGAAGCCTTAATGAAACTTACCTTATTTAATCTAACGGAATCCGTAAAACAACAAAAAACAATTATCGATAGTTGCATATATTTATCTAACTCTTGTATTGGTAATAATTATATTATCGGAGATACACTCATAAGTATTGTAAATTCTTCTTCAGATCTATTTTTGAGTTCTTACAATTTACAAAAGGATTCCCTTTTAGAACCGACAATTATAATGTTTCGTGATCCTTTAAAAAATATCCAAGAATACATTTTTGGTATGAATATTCAAATACATCCTAATCGCACAAAATTCATATCAGCAATGTCAAACTTTAATCAAATAAATATATTCTCTCCCAACTTTACAGATATTACAACTTTATCCATTTATAAACCAACCATATCAATAAAAGAAATTAGTTTAACTCCTGATATTGAAAGAATTCGATATTACTCTAATGTTTTTGTAACGAATTCATCGATCTACGCTTTATATATCAACAAACCGACATCAATATGGAGAGAACACGAAAAGAGTATTGAGATACAAGAATTTACATGGAATGGCACTCCTATTCGTAAATTCACAATACCTAATGATATTATTTATTTTACTTTAGACCAAAAACATCGATACATATATGGTTTTAAAGACAATGAAGAAATCTATAAATATGATATCAGCAATTACATTTAAAGTATTAATATATAATGAAAAAGAAACAGATAACCCCATTCTTTTCATATACAATTCTAAATAAACAATGACATATAAGAAATAACAACATTAATAATCTCATTATGAAACTAATAATCACCATTGTAACAATTACAATATTTATTATTTATGGATGTAAATCAACCCCGCCCAAAGTTACATCATCACCATACACGATTACACCTTTAGAACAAGCTATCGTAGTCGATGATTTTAGTGAATATATTGATTCAATGGCAATTGTAAACCTAGAGGCTACTCCCGAATCATTCATCACGTACATAAAAAAAATTTTAATTACAAAAACCAAAGATATTATCATTTTAAATTCAACTGGTATATTAGTATTTGACCGCCACGGAAAATTTTTACGAAAGATTGGTTCATGCGGAAGAGGTCCGGAAGAATACATTGCATTAAGAGATATTTGCTTATCAAATGATTACCAACAATTACTTGCCCTAGACTGTACAAACCAAATTATTACATACAATCTAAATGATGGTGAATTCATAAAACGTACTACTACAAAAATGAATGATCCTGACAAACAATATTTAGATTTTCTAGAAATTTGCCCATCCAATAATAATGGTTTCTTCCTGTTCTGTTGTAATCCCCCTGATATTAGTGATTTCAGTCAAGATTTCTTTTGCTTAATTGAATTTGATAAAGATGGTGAATTTAAAAACAAATTCTTACAACGCATTGATTTTATTCTCCCCTCCGACATCATTTCGCAATCCTATAATAATGAATACATCATACGTCCTTTACAAGGCGACAATATTTGCTATAAAGTAGCAAGCAATAAAGTTGAACCCTATGTAACAATCGACTTCAAAGAACAATATATTCCTCCATTTTATATACGTCCTAAAAAAGGAGAAGGATTTCCCATACAAGAATACATGTATGCAAATTATTATAAACTTCCTATTTATATCCACAATACGTCCGATTACTTCTATTTTGGATGTTGTGACCCCAAAGCAAAAGATAATTATTTCATTTTCTCGTTAAAAGAAAATAAAGGAGTCAGATGGACGAATGATCCCAACGAAGAGGATGTTTTTCTTTTTAAAGCTTCAGACTCAACTTTCTTTTATGCTGTATACAATGATTACAAAAATTATTCTCCCCAAGAACGTCAATCCATGAAAAACACGCTAAAAAAATACGTTTTAGAAAAAACAAACATATCTCTCCTTGAGGGGCAACAAAATCCAGCTATTATTAAAATAAAATTCAACATATGACATGCCATATTTCGACTATAAAAAGAACTTTTTTGTATTCATCCCCTTCTTTAAAATAGCAAATATGGAAAAAACAATATATACATTTTCTTTATTTCTTCTATTAGCATGTGGTAGAAAAGAAACAATCACACCATTGAACATCTCACGAGATATTCAACTATCAAGAAAAATTCAAATACAAGAAAAATGTTTCTCAAATGGAATATATCGTGATTCTGTTTTATTTTTTATTGCAGAATGTTCTCCTGAAGATCGTTACATTTACATGTTCAACGATTCTCTCCAAGAAATTTTCCGTTATGGAGAAAAAGGCCGGTTATTCAACGAATTCAACATGCCTTTTTTTTACAGGAACTGTAAACTACACGAAAAAGATTCGCTCATTCAGATATATGACCTTAACCTATTCCATGAAAAATATTTGAATGAACAACTTGTCAACACGGCTTATGATTTCATCAATGGGAGATACCTTCCATCAAAGTTATATTTTTCAGAAAATCTCAACCAAATTGATAATAATACCATTATTGGCAATACGATAGAAATAAATGATGGCATATTCTTCATTTACAACTATGACACAGATTCCATACATTGGGTTAATTATAATACAGGACTTTATTTTAAAAATCCTGAGATTAGATTTGCAGCCCATAAAAACATCACCTGCGCAAATTCTCAAAAAAAAGTTTTATATGTTGGATATAGATTCCTCGATCTTATCCAATTATATGATACAAATGGAACATTATTAAAAAACATTCAATTTTCCACGTTGAAAAAACCATTCCAATCCAAGCAACATACAGGGATATCATACGACAATCCCATCTATATCATAGATATGTATGCAACCCCTGAATATTGTTATTTATTAAGAGCGAACATGTCCATCGAACAACTTAATGCTACCCAAGATCATCCTTGTCAAATTCTTATTATGGATTGGGAGGGAAACCTAAAGAACGTATTGCAAATACCATTCTTTATAACTCCTTTAGTTGTCAATGAAGATAACACGAAATTATTTTCTATATATCCTAACACCAGCGATCCGGAATATGCCTATTTAGTCGAATTTGATATCTAAAACATGAAAAAGCACATTATAATGAAAAAAATAATTACAATAATTCTTTGCACTATTTCTATAATAGCATGTAAAGAAAGAACCATTTTTACGAATGAGCCCATACAAATATCACATTTCCCTAAAACAATCACCCCATCAGCAGAAAAAATAGATATCGAAATAATAGGTATTAATAATTTGTACATCGTAGACACCATTTTACTCGGTTTCAAAGTAAAAGGAGATGGTGGATTCTTCACGTGTTATTCTTTACCTAATTTCAAATTCTTAGGAAATTATATATCTGCAGGAAGAGGTGCCGATGAGTTTTTAACCTTAACCTATAACAAACAATTTGCAATCGATTCGTCAAACGCAAAAATATGGATATCGAGCCATCTAACCCGTGAAGTGTCCGAAATAAATTTAACATCATCTATAAAAGAACAAAAAGTCGTGTTTGAAAAAAGATTTTTTTTAGACTCTATCACTGATTCATACTGGTTCAATATAAATGACTCCATTTTCGCCACCTACCCGTCAACGGATAATCTTTACTATACCGTATACAATTTAAAACAACAACAACTGATTACGCAAAAAAATATCTTCACAAAAGATATAAAATTTGATGCTTCAATTTACGACATAATCGGGACAATATCGCCGGATAAAACAAAAATGGCTCTAGCCATGTTTAATATGAATCACATCATTATTCATTCAACTGACGGTGATGAAATTATCCCCTTAACAATATACCATACACCAAATACACCACACGAAATTTCACAACAGGATTTCATGGACAGGAAAATATTCTATTCAGACATTAGAACCGTAGATAAATTCATTTTTGCTCTATACATAAATCATTCAACAAAAGAAATTCGAGAGGCAAACAAAAGTGTTGAAATACATGTATTCGATTGGAATGGAGAACCTATATATAAAATTATCATACCAAACTATATCCGCTTTTTTGACATTGATCAAAATAACGGATACATCTATGGATTAAGTCCTTATGACGAAAAAATTTATAAATACGATATTCGTGATTATCTCGAATAAACCATATATATAAAACATAACACCCCTAATTACCCAACTTATGAAATTAATCTATTTACCCTTTATCATTTTCTCCATCCTATCTTGCAAAAATCAGTCAACAACTCAAATTGAAAAATTACACATCGATAATATCATTCAAATAAAAGGAGAAACCATTTCTCAAATCCCGGCAGGATGTTACATGGAAGGTATCATAAAAGATACATTCCTGTGTTTACAAAATAGCTGCTCTGAAAAACAATTTCAAATCTTCAGCAATAACTCCAAAAACATGCTATACGAATTTGGCACTACCGGCAGAGGACCTAATGAATTTCAATTTCCGTTGATCATCAAGAGTGATACAAACACCTCGTCCCTATTAATCCATGATTTAATACATAATCGTTTAACCCGGTTTTACTTAAAAAACGACACCTCTATCCATAACACGATATTACCCCCCGAACTAACCCGCTCGCAAAATTTAAATATCATAGATTCAACCTTTGTCCTATCTCCCATAGGCGAAGACAGCGTACTATTTTACCTTTATGACAAACATGCCAAAATCATAAAAAAAATTGATTATGAACCTCAATTTTACATATCAAGAAGAGGTAATAAAAGTGATGCCTACGCCCATATACTTTCAGCAAATTCCCGACATAACAGCATCATTGCGGCATTCAAATATATTAATTTGATTAATTTTTATCACTCTGACGGCTCCCTACAAAAAAGCCTTTCCCTTGACCTCGCAAATGATGAAATTGACTACTCCGAATTTCAATTATCAGAGGATATGCTTGTCACGTCATATAAAATGTATAGTACCCCCCATTTTTGTTACATACTATGGACAGGCTTCCCAGCAAATAAAATATATAACCACCATCCTTATCTCCTAGTATTTACTTGGAACGGGATGCTGGAAAAAGTTTATCAATTTGACTTTTTTGTAAACTTTATCATTGTTGACGAAGCAAATAGACAATTCCTAGGCGGAGTAGATTCCCCCAAAAGTGAATTGGTTGAAATTAAAAGATTCAACTATTAATACCTATAAAATCACCCCTTATGAACAACAAAATACAAATCATCATTTTACTAGGTTACCTTCTTTCCGCTTGTAACGTCACGCCCAAAAATCAAAACAACACGCTTGTTCCATACCTACTGACGGACAACGGGGTAAACTCTAAAATAAAACTATCCGAAATAATTACCCGACACTACCGCATCATCCCTCTCGAAACAAAAGCAAAATGCCTGGTTGGCAAGATCGACAAGATCATAAAACGGGACAGCGTATTCTATATATTATCAAACGAGAGAAAAATAGAAACATTCAACCAGGAAGGCAAACACTTGTCCACGTTGGAAAAAATAGGACGAGGGCCGGACGAATACACGTACATCGGGGATTTTGATGTTTACTCGAAAAACGGCCAGAAAGAGATATGGCTATGTGACATGAATTGCATCAAAATATACAACGCCGAAACCATGCAACACGTGAAAAGCATCTATTACCCGTTTGTTGTCAACAAGTTCAAGAAAACACCGGATAATTACATACTACTTATGACGGGACAGAACAAAAGCCTCATCTCCCTATCCGACCCGTCTGGAAATATCATCGATTCATGCGTAAACACGAAAGTAACCAACACGATGCTCAAACCCGTGCAATTCATCCCTTACAAAGATAAATTCATCTACCAAATCGACCTGACAAACAGTTGCGTATCCTACGATCCGGAACACAAACAATTTCAGGAAAAATTCATCGTCAACACGGAAAATAACTGGTTGAGCGAGCTACAATATGATGCACTGTTCCAAGAGCACGAATATGGTTTCCTTAAATACCTGAAAAACTACACTTTCATAAAAACCCTCCGGTACATGAACAAAAAACTATATATCGTGTCCCACAAAGACAAAAAACGTTATTTACACATCCTCTCTAATTCAAAACAACAAACCATACAATTTGCACCTAACACCAGAATCATAAATGATATTTTTTCATCTGACAATAACTTGAATTTTATCTCATCACTAAATATGGGAGAAAGTGATGATAGCATACTTCTTATCTTGGAACCTTCGGTCCAAGACATTCGACAAATAAAAAGAGAAAGTGATTCTCAAAGAATCATCTCCAAGATAAATGAAAATGACAACCCGGTAATTCTGGAATATTATTAATCACACCCCAAACCATAAAATAGCAATATGAAAACAATCATATCCCTTTTTAAACTATTATTCTTCATATTCATTTTATCATGTAAATCGCACGATGTTTATTTAACTGACGCCTTTACAGACATACAAAATGTTGACTTGGAAAAACTTGACGAATATCCGAATGACTCTATCGGTAGTCCTTCTCATATCCTCTGCACGAAAGATTATATTATTCTTGTTGAACCGGAATTAGAATATTTGCTATCGGCTTATCACACAAAAAAGCATACTTTCTCAAGATTTTTGAACAAAGGAAGAGGTCCCGATGAAATGATGGACATACAGCAGATTAATTCATGCAAACAAAGCGATAACGATTTTTGCGTCATGCATACTTTTGGAAATATGTCTTTTATCTTTTCACCTACAGACTCTACATATCAAATTGTAAAAAAAATTTCTTTACCGGAAAATTCCTCCACTTTTACATTCGACAATAATCTCATAATAGGGGTACTGAACAAAGAGAAAAAACATTTTTATCTAAGAACAGCAGACTCGACTCTCGTCCCTTTTGGCAACTTTCCCCCAATTAACAATCTCTCCCCAGAAATCATATCGGAACTTACAGACGGTTATTGTACCAACTCCTCCAAGCACAAAAAATTTATATGGTTCTCAATATATGGAGATATTTTTGAATTATATGACTATCATGATATTACAAACCCTTCTCTTGTTCATCAGCACATGGCAATGCTACCTGTTTTTTCCCTGAAAAAAATTCGAGGCAAAGATCACGTCGCTTTTTCTCAAGAAACTAAAATTGGAGTCGTTTCCCTCACTTCAAGCGATGATTATATTTTTGCACTATATAATCAAAATACATTCAAAGACATCGCAAAACTCAAAGATGACATTTTCTTTTCCCGGCAAATACTCATTTACAACTGGGACGGTCTGCCTATCAAGATTTTAAACTTAAATGAAAAAGTAAAAGCTATTTCTTTCGACAAAACAAATAATTGTCTATATGGTATTGCTTGCGATGAACACGGACCAAAAATCCTGTATAAAAATCTAACAAACATTCTTTAAGTTCTCCTTATGAAAAAATTAGCTTGTGTCATGTTATTAATTACATGTTTGTTTGGATGCAAACACAAAGATATGAATACCACATGTATCTATTTTGATTTTACGAAACACATGGAAGACATTCATTCCATTGACCTCATTAAGAACTATAAACTTATTCCTCTCGAAACAAACGATAGCGTTATTATTGGAAAAATCGACAAGGCGATTCTGTACAAAGATAAAATATACATCGCCACATTATATAGCACCCAAGCTGTTTACATTTTCAATTTACAGGGAAAATTCTTGCACAAAATAAGTAAAATAGGGCGCGGCCCCGAAGAGTATCTAGAATTATCAGATATTTTTATTGATCAAGATAAGCAAACTCTAAATTTATTATCAAGAATAGACGCGAAACTCCTAACGTATGATATTAACAACCTAAATATTATTAAATCATCCCCACTCCCCAAAGCATTCTATAACATGATTGCTTTGAAAAATCACTATCTTGGTCATGTAGGCAATTACACCCAAGACAAAAATGAACCTTACAATCTATGGGACATGGATTCCGATTTCAGAATTGTAAATAAAGCTATTGTTATTGATTCTCGCTGGGAAAGTACAATGGCTAATGTCCATCCTTTATCCACCTATAAAGACACGACATTCTACATCACACCCACGGATTTCAATATCTATCGATATGATGGAAAAGAGCTCTCCATTTCCCACGCTGTAAATTTTGGAAAATATCAATTACCTGTAGAACAAGTATCCTATGATGAATATAGAAAATATAGTCTATCTTCATCTTACATCACTGCAATAAGAATATTTCAAGCAACTCCCGATTACTATCTGTATTGGATTGTTGAATCCGGACAAGACCGTTTATGCGTGTATAACAAAAATAATCAAGAAACAACCATTTGTGAACTTACTCCTTACGCCGGAAAATATTTCATTTCTTTTGGAGACATTATCGATATCACTCAAGAACACATCATTACATCTGTTGAAGCATCAGAGATGAATGAATATTTAAAAGGATATAACGAATATGTCAATTTCGAAAAGGACTATCCCGAACAAATACAGAGAATGAGAGAAGAACTACCGGATATAAAAGAAGATGATAACCCCTGCATTGTTATCTATTCACTATAACACGTTATCCATGCTACGTATTAATGATCACACCCCAAACCATAAATAACAATATATAATCTATCCCCATGACAAAATCAATACTATACTTTTCCCTCA
>OLIS01001355.1_pt1 | contig 17873 bp, 10 predicted proteins | sample 1601351 | NCBI WGS metagenome assembly OLIS01 (sample SAMEA2452122, study PRJEB22498) | human gut metagenome | biome: human feces; feature: human gut; material: feces | place: Australia | collected 2012
GGAGGTCTTCCATAGGAAGATCTATGGTAGGAGGTTCCATAGGCACGAACATCATGCCTGTACTTGATGCAGATGCTTCTGCTTTTTCTCTGCGGGCTGCCTCCTGGGCTTGGCGGATTTCCTTTTTGGCACGCAAAACAGAATATCCTTTTTCGCACATCCAGTTCTTCATGGTGCGATGATTTACATGTCTTTCCTTCAAGAAAGGGGTAAGTTGGGCCTTGGGATTTCGGCTCAGATAGACCAAGAAGGAATCCCAAGCCTTCTCATAACGTTCGTTTGCTGTCATAATTCATGTGATTTTAAAATTATGGTGCAAAGGTACGAACAAATGAGAAGACTACAATGGTATAAATGCGGAGCCGCTTACGTATCTGGTAGTGAGAAAATCGTGATGGATAACCCAAATCGTGATGGATAGCGTGATGGATTTTTCCGTTTTTGGAGTATCTGTCACGCTATTTAAGTATCTGTATATTAAAGTATTAATGCGCGTTGTGTATGTAAATCGTGATGGATGATAGATAATTATCTAAAACTTATTCACGAATATGGTTGCGCTGGGTTACGAATATGGTTGCGCTGGGTTACGAATATGGCTGTATCGGGTTACGAATATGACTGTATTGGCTTACGAATATGACTGCATCGGGTTACGGATATGGCTGCGTAGGCTAACGGAGCCGTATCCGTAGGCTTATCGAGACGTCTGCTTCAGCTAACTGAGACGTCTGAACTCGCTGATTGAGCCACTTGAGTTAGCAAACTGAGCCACTTGAGAATTTTTCTTCATGTGCTTGCGTGCGACCATAGAAAAAATCAATTACGAAAACTCATTTGATTTCGATGCGGAGGGAATCCTTGTTGAATCGGATACCGTCACGATTGATGAATCTGGATAAGGAACCATCGGCAGCCAACTCTTTAGGAGTGCCGATAGAGAAACGGCTTTCTTCCATCAGCCAGAGACGGTCGGAGAGTTGGAGCGCCAACTCTACATCATGGGTTGACAGTAATATGGACTTGTGTTGTTCGTGCGCCAGGCGACGGAGCATCTGTAGAGTTTCTATCTTGCTGGGGAAATCGAGGAAGGCGGTTGGCTCGTCCAGGATGATGATGCGGGTTTGCTGCGCCAAAGCTTTGGCTATCATTACCTTCTGGCGCTCACCATCGCTCAGTTTGCTGATGTTTCTCTGGGCAAGATGTTGAATGCCCGTTTCCTGAAGTGCAGAGGCTACAATCTGCTTATCGGCAGCAGATAATGTGCCCCAGAAACCGGTATAGGGAGAACGGCCTATGCCTACAATCTCTTCAGCAGAGAGTTGGGCATGGTCTGTCTTCGATGTGAGAACGATGCTGATTTCTCTGGCGAGTTCCTGGGCAGAGAAATCAGAAAGAGATTTGTCCTGAATCAGAATTTCGCCATCAAGCGCTGGCTGAAATCCGGCTAAAGTTCTGAGTAAGGTAGATTTGCCCACTCCGTTGGCTCCGATGAGACTGGTCAGTTCACCGGCTTGGAGCGAGGCATGAACAGGTGAGGCTATCGCCCGGAGCTGATGCTTCGAACGATAGCCTATAATCAGATTCTTTAATGTAATGCTTGATACCATCTAAAGAATGTTTTCACCTTGAAACTTTACTTCCTGATAGAAAAAAGGAAGAATTACTTGGCTGCCAAAACCTCAACCTCTACGAGGGCGCCCTTTGGCAACTTTTCTACAGCTACGGCAGAACGGGCTGGATATGGCTGGCTGAAGAACTCGGCATATACCTCGTTCATGGCAGCGAAATCGTCCATGCTGTTCAGATAAACTGTAGTCTTAACCACATGAGAAAGGTCGGTACCTGCTGCCTTCAGGATGTTCTGGGCGTTGGTGAGGCTCTGGCGAGTCTGCTCCTTGATGCCACCTTCTACGAAATTGCCTGTTGCAGGGTCGATAGGAATCTGACCAGATGCAAAAACAAAACCATTTACTTCGATAGCCTGGCTATATGGACCGATAGCTGCAGGCGCATTGTCTGTGTGAATTGCGTTCATAATTTATTTTCTTTTTCTATTATTAAATCAATCTAGATGCAAAGATAAACAATTTTTCCCATAATAGGTCTATTTCGCATTAAAATTTAATAAGTTTTCTTACTATATTCGCTCGGTGTACATCCAAATTGCTTCTTGAAGCTGGTTGAGAAGTGGGAGAGGGTATTGAATCCCGTCATGTAGGCAATCTCCGAGATGTTGTACTTGCCTTCCACGATGAGGGTGGCGGCACGATTGAGCTTATAGGTCTTGAAGAAGACGCTTGGATTCTCTCCTGTGAGTCCCTTGACCTTGTAGTAGAGCTTTGTACGGGAGATGTTCATCAGTTTCGTTACCTTATTGACATCCAATTCCGAGTTGGCTAGTTCCTGCTCCATCATATGATAGAGTTCGTCCATGAAGAGTTTGTCTTGTGGCGACAGCACTTCTTCCACGTTCTTGTCGGTCTCCGTAGCGTTGGTTAGGATGGTCTTGGTCTTCTCACGGTTGGTGAGTTGCGAGTTGATCATTGCCAGGAGAACCTTGGGGGTGAATGGTTTGGTAACGTAGGCATCTGCTCCACTGTTCAGACCCTCCACTTGGCTTTCGGTGGTGGTCTTTGCCGTTACCAGGATGACTGGGATATGGCAGAGTTGGATGTCTTGCTTGATTTCCTTGCAGAGATCATAGCCGTTCATTCCCGGCATCACCACATCGCTGAGGATGAGGCTAGGTTCTTCCTCCCTTGTCGCCTTCAAGGCACTCTCGGCATCGAAACGATAGATGATACGATAGGATGATGCCAGGAGGGTACGAAGATAATGCACCACTTCGGTGTCGTCATCTACGATGAGTATTTTCGGACGGTTGTCTGTACTGTCATCTTGACTTACCTTGTCTGCCACTTTCTGACTGTCGTGCAGCGGAAAAGCCATCTTCTGGTCTTGCTCCAAAAGGGCTTTCTCGTTGGCGGCATAGAGGCTCTCATCGGTAGGCAGGGTAACGGTGAAGATGGCTCCCTGGCAGTCCTTGCGATTGCCCGCCTTTAAATCGCCATGGTGAAGGACGGCTAGGCTGCGGGCATAGTAGAGTCCGATGCCAGTACCCCAGTTGATGGTGCCTGTGGACTGGTTGTTCAACTGATAATATCGCTTGAAGATATTCTCCACCTCATTCTGTGGGATTCCCTTGCCTGTATCAGCCACCGTAATGGTGATAATCTGTTCTCCCTTGTTAGTGGTACCGGTGTCGAAAGATACATCTATCTTACCGCCACGAGGGGTAAACTTCATGGCGTTGGACATCAGGTTGTTGATAATCTTTTCCAGTTTGTCGGAATCCAGAAGCATCAGGTAGGAACCTTCTAGTCCGTGACAGTTCAAGGTGATACCTTTCTCCTCGGTATTCACGATGAAGAGGTCCATGATGCGTTTCATCTCGGTGATAATGTCGGTTTGCTTGACGTGCAAGCGGAGCGTGTCGTTCTCCAACTTGTTGAAGTCGAGCAACTGGTTGACGAGTCTCAGCATTCTATTTACGCTTCGGTTGATGATGTTCAATAGCAACTTGTCGTGCTTGTTGATGCTTTCACTTTCGCAGAGTTGTTCCACAGGTCCCGAAATCATGGTGAGTGGTGTTCGGAACTCATGCGAGATGTTAGCGAAGAAACTCATGTTCATCTTGTTGATGCGCTGTTCTTGCTCCTTCTCATCCTTAGCCTTTTGAACCATGTTCTTCTCGATGCTGATGCGCATCTTCTGCCGATAGATCACGAAGCCGACGCACCCCATTATAATAAGGTATAGGCACCAGGCCCACCAAGAGTTCCAAGGCTCAGGGGCGATGCTTACCAGTATGCTTTTTTCGGCGATGGTATTGTTGGAGTTGTTGCCTACCATCTTGACCTTGAAGGTATAGTTGCCAGCAGGCAGATTAGAGTAGTACGCCTCGTTGTTATTGCCTGCATCAATCCATGTATTATCGAATCCAGCCATTTGGTAGAAGTAGTGGATGTGCTTGTAGTCGCTGTAGTCGATGGCAGAAAAGGCAATGCTGAAGCTGTTTTGTTTGTAGCTTAGGTGGATATGGGGTGATTCTTCCATACTCTCCTCGATACATCCATTCTTGTCAGGAAGCATAATCTCATTATGTACCTTGAGTGTTTCGAAAAGCAGACTTATCTGTTGGTTCGTGTTTACGTTTTGTGGATTGAAGATGGTGAGTCCTTGGGTGCCGCCGAAGATGAGTGTTCCATCTGATAGCTTGCACGATGCCCTATCGTAGAATTGGAAACCTTTCACACCGTCAGCCTCGTTGTAGGTGGTTACCTTTTCTGTTTTTCCATCTATCTTGTTGAGTCCATACAGCGTACTGACCCAAATGTTTCCATCTCTATCTTCCTCGATGCTTGAAATGTCGGAACAGGAGATTCCTGCTATGGTGGTCAGCTTGTGGCTCTTTGCGTCATACTTCAAGAGTCCGTTGGTAACTGTACCCAACCAGATGTTGCCCTTGCGGTCTTGATAGTTCTTGGTTGGGATATACACACTTCGCTTGATGCACTTCTTCCAGTCATCCGGATTCACTTTAAACTCTTGGATATCGAAGTTGTCTCCATTCATTTCGAGGATGGGTTTGTAGAAGGCAGATATGAGCATGTTGTCATTCTGCAAGTGCATGATGCTGGGAATGAAGCAGAAAGTGGTAGGGAAGAGTTGTTTTTTGGTCATCTCTCCACTTTGTGCTGAAATGCAGTAGATGTTGACGGATGCCGTGGATACCCAGATGTTTCCCTTTGCGTCTTGGCTGATGTCCATAGGCATGAAGCAAGGGTAGGAGGCTACCTTGTTGAGATTGTTGCCATCGTATTGGTACTTTGCCACATGGTCGCCATTGGCTAGCCATAGATGATTGCTGCTATCCACAAAGATGTTGGTGGTGGCATTCTTCTTGTTGCCGTTGCTGTAGGAAACCATCGGTATGTCCTTGAGTTGCTGGGTTTGCAAGTCATACATATAGAGTCCGTTCTTCTTGGTAGAAATCCAAAGGTGGTGATTCCTGTCGGCGGCTACGGAGAGTACGGGCTGTTTGCCGATGGCACGTTGAAGGGCAGGCATGCTGTTAAACATATCCTTGTATCTGTAGATGGTTTTTACGCCATCGTCTTCAGAACCGAGCCAAAGGTTGCCCTTGGAGTCGGTTAACATATTGTTGACTTGCATATCAGGCACTTCGAATGGGAAATTCTTGTCGCTTTGTGGCAGGATGGTTCCCTCCTGAGCATTGAAATAGAATAATCCGTGCTTGGTGGTGCTGAGCAGAAGATTGCCTTTTGCACCATAGGGATGGATGCAATTGACCATGTCGTTGGGGATTTGCAAGCCTTGCAAGGCTACAGGGAGATGTTGCCATTTCCGGGTGTTCGTATCAAAGAGCTGCATTCCATTGTAGCCAGAGAGGTAGAGCTGATGCCCATCGAGGAGAAAAGAGACGATGGGATAATTCTGTACAGGGCTTTGGGCGATAAGTTTGAGGTCTTGGGTGCGATACCCCTTGACAGAGTAAGGGGTAACAATCCACATCACATCTTTTCGGTCTATATGGCAAGAGATATTATAGCAGTTCTTCTCCAGCATCTTGGAGAGCTTGATGATGGCTGTGTTGGTATTTTCGTCATATTGATATAGGTCTGTCATCGTGAGGAAGAAAATTCTTCCCTCCTTGTCTTCTAGGATTTTTTCGATGTTCTTGTTAGTGCCATTGATACTTACTCGGTTGAAATTGCCATTGGCCTGGTATAGGCATACGCCGTTGACGGTGGCTATCCAGAGTCGGTTGTGGGAGTCACGATAAATGTGGGTAATATGGTTGTCGGGCAATCCCAGTGAATCGTCCACGCAGTAGTATTGGTGATACTGGTTGCCATCATACTTGTTGAGACCACGGAAGGTACCTATCCAGATTTGTCCGTATTTGTCTTCGCAGATGCTCATCACCTTTTGGTTGGAGATATGATCAGACAGGACGAGGTTCTTCTCGGGTGAAGAGACTACGGGGATGTCTTTTTGTTCCTGGCAAGCAGTCAGAAGAAGGGTTGCCAAGAGAATGAGTGCGTTATAAAATACCTTTGTTCGTTTCATAATCGATGGTTTTGATAATAATTGCAAAAGTACTATAAAACCTTGATATATACAAAGATTATAAGGCTTTTTAAACAAATAAGCAAGTTTTTGAACATATAGGAAACCCCATTTTGAACAAAAACGTAACACAAGAAAACAAGTTAGAAAAAGGTGTATGATAAAAAGTACTACCTTTGCAACCGTAAACAATTAACAGATTTACAAGAATCTAAGCTTAATAAATAAAGTATTATCTTAATGAGAAAAATCTATGAGAAAAATGAATGATTACAGAAGGTTTCTAACCTTCGTGTTCTTATTGATGATTTCCGGTTCTGCTGCCTTGGCGCAGGAACTGATGAAAGTCGCTGGTCTCGTAGTTGACCAAAATGCCGACCCTTTGATTGGTGTTACCGTGCGTGTGCAGGGAGACAACAAGGGTGGTACTGTAACTGATATGGATGGTAACTTTACGATCCAGGTGCAAAAAGGTAAGACCCTTATCTTCTCTTATCTTGGCTATAAGAATAAAGAGGTATTAGCCAACTCTTCCAGACTCAAGATTACATTAAATGAAGACAACAAGGTACTCGACGATGTGGTGGTTGTAGGCTATGGTGTTCAGAAGAAGAGTTCTGTAACAGGTGCCATCTCTCAGGTGAAGAAAGAGGATATGGAGAATCGTACCATCACCAATGCCAAGTCTGCTCTTCAGGGTAAGACCGCAGGTGTACAGATTGTCTCTTCTTCTGCTCGTCCGGGTTCATCACCAACCGTTCGTATCCGTGGTTTCTCTTCCAATGGTTCTTCCGATCCTCTCTATGTAGTAGATGGTGTGCGCCTAGGCGATATTAGTGGTATCGATCCTAATGACATAGCATCTATGGAAGTGTTGAAGGATGCCGCTTCTGCTGCCATATATGGTGCAGAGGCTGGTAATGGCGTGGTTCTCATTACTACGAAGAAGGGTTCTGTGGGTAGTGGAAAGATAACATATGATTTCCAATATGCCATTGAATCGCTTGCTAAAAAGCCTAAGTTGCTCAATGCCGAAGAATATATGCAATATATGAAAGAAGGTAAGACCTTTACCGAGGATTATCTCTTGAAGAATTGGGATGGAACTACCAATACCTCCTGGGTAGATGCCATCTATGGCAAGGGTAAGATGCAGAAGCACAACCTGGGCTTTACGGGCGGTAACCAAAATGGTAACTATTATCTTTCGCTTACTTATCTTGACAATGATGGTATGGTAAGAGGTAATAATGATCTCTATCGTCGTCTCACCGCTACCATCAATGCTGAATATCAGATCAAGCCATGGTTGAAGGTGGGCACTACTAACCAGATTGAAAAATATAACGCTCGTTCTGTATCAGAGGGTTCTGAATATGGTTCTATGATGGCAGCTGTGCTTTCTATGGATCCATTGACCCCTGTTGCATACGAGGGTGGAAACTTGCCTACTCATGTTGCCAGTGCCTTGGCAAGCGGAAAGCATCTCCTGACCAATGCGGCTGGTAACTACTATGGTGTGTCAGCTTTCTATACAGGTGAGCAGTTCAACCCATTCGTGATGCGTGACAATAGCATATCCCGCAACAGTGGATTCAATGTGAATGGTTCCATCTATGCAGATTTCAAGCCTATCAAGGATCTTGTGATTACTTCTCGCTTCGGTTACCGTTTGTCGGGTACCCGCAGTTCTTCCACTTCACTTCCTTTCTATGGAAATCAAACGCAAAGCCGTGATTATGTAGATCAGAGTGCATCTTCTTCTACCTCTATCTATTATCAGTGGGAAAACTTTGCCAACTATATGAAGAAACTCGGCGACCATACCGTGAATGCCATGGTTGGTATGTCTTTCCAGGAATCTACCTACGATTATGTGAATGGTGGCTTGCAGGCTAATGGTGAAGACGCTATCAAGAAAAACAATCCATTGTTCTACTATCTGAATTTCGCATCCGCTTCTGCTACCAAGTCTGTAGGTGGTGAGAAAACTCGCTCAGCCAAGTATTCTTACTTTGGTCGTTTGAGTTACGATTATAAAAATCGTTATTATCTGCAGGCTTCCCTCCGTGCAGATGCTGCCGACTTATCTAAGCTTCCAGCTACCAATCGTTGGGGATATTTCCCAGCTGTGTCTGGAGGTTGGACCATTTCTGAGGAAAAGTTCTTCGAGCCTTTAAGAGATGTTGTGGCTAGTTTGAAATTGCGTGCCAGCTGGGGCCAGAATGGTAGCTTGGCTTCCTTGGGTGGCTATGCCTACAGCACCGATATGGCGCAGGGTAGCTTTTATCCGTTAGTTCCTGGTAATAATTATACAACGTCTGTTAGTCCATCTAGTATGGGTAACGATAAACTGAAGTGGGAAACATCAGAGCAGACCGACTTGGGTATTGATGCGCTCCTCTTTGCTGGCAGAATGAACTTCAGCATGGACTATTTCGTGAAGAAGACCAAGGACTTGCTCGTGGGTGGTACCACTCCATCTTTGGTTATCGGCGGCACTACATCTCCTATCAATGCTGGTAACGTAAGCAACAAGGGATTCGAGTTTGAACTCGGTTGGAGAGACAACATCGGTGATTTCAGCTACAGTGTACGTGGCAACCTCGCTACCTTGAAGAACGAGGTTACTTATCTCGACCCATCCTTGACTCGTTTGCAGGGTACTACCTTTATGAATGTGCCTCTCACATACTTCGAGAAGGGCTATCCTGTGTATTACTTCCGTGGCTATCAGTTTACAGGTATAGACCCAAAGACGGGCGATCCAACTTTTGCCGACCTGAACGATAGTGGTGATCTGACCGATGATGACAAGATGGACTTGGGCAGTGCCATTCCAGACTTCACCTATGGTATCACCTTGACCGCAGCTTACAAAGGTTTCGACTTGGCAGTATTTGGTTCTGGTGCATCAGGCAACAAGATATTCAACTGTATCAACCGTACCGACTTCCCTATGGTCAACAAGATGAAGGAACTCTTCTATGACGACCGTTGGACGGAGAGCAATCCTAATGGTAGCAAGCCACGTGCTGGTGCCAACAATATGGACAAGTATGCTACATCCAGCGCAATGGTATATGATGGATCATATTTCAAGATTAAGCAGATTCAGTTGGGCTACAGTTTACCGAAGACTCTTCTCAAGAAGGTAGCAATCAGTAACTTGCGCCTCTATGTGTCTCTCGATGACTTCTTCACCATCACCAAGTACCCAGGCTTCGACCCTGAGGTTTCTACCAATGATGTAGTGGGTATGGGTATCGACAAAGGCGGTTATCCAACCTCAAGGAAGGTAGTAATGGGCTTCAACTTGGAGTTCTAAGGTCTGGAGGTTCATTTAACTAACACTATACATATTCTATATATATAATAACATTAGGAAATTATGAAAAAGAATATCATATATAGTCTGCTTCTCGTTGTGGCAGTGTTGTTTGCCGGTTGTGAAGACAGACTCGATATAGCAAAGCATGGCAATATGGGTGGTCAGGATGATTTCTACAAGACCAATGAGCAGACCGAGCAGGCGGTGGCTGCCATGTATAGCCGTGTGAAGGGATTGTATTTTACTTGGTTCTTTACCAAGAATATGCTTTCGGATGATGCTTGGTGTGGCGGTGGTAGTCGTGGCGACAACAACTCATACGAGCAGTTGAATGAATATACCTTCGATTCTAGCAACGGCAATATCGAGGGCCTGTTCTCGGGTCTCTATGGTGTCATCTATCAGTCAAACCTCGTCATAGAGAAGGTGGCTAATGATACGGAAGTCAAGAAACGTGCTATAGCCGAGGCTTATTTCTTCCGTGCTTGGGCTAACTTCGAGCTGGTTACCCTTTGGGGTACAGCTCCATTGGTAGATCATCTCTTGGCTACAGATGAGTACCGTCGGCCAAACAGTACTCCAGAGGCACTTTGGGCTGTTGTGGAGGCAGACTTGAAAGAGGCTATCGGCATGAATGCCTTGCCTTCCAAGAAGAACAAGGACGATCAGGAGACGGGTATGCGTGTTACCCAGGAAGTGGCAAAGGCTTATTTGGGCAAGGCTTATCTCTTCCAGAAAAAGTATCAGGAGGCTGCATCCGTACTCAATGAGGTGGTGGATTCCAAGAAGTACGACCTCTTCCGTGGCGACTATGACATGCAGTTTCATGCTGTCAACAACAACAACTGTGAGTCTATGCTCGAATTGCAGTGGCGTAATGACCAGGAGCAGACTTGGTCCCAGATGGACATGACCTTCCTGATGCAAGGATGGCGTACTGGCAATATGACGCTCAAAGGCAAGGCTGCCGACGAAGTGGCTCAGGGAACCTACGGCTTCTTGAATCCTCGCAAGTCTCTCTATGATGCATTTGTAAAAGCAGAGGGCAAGAATGGATATCGTTTGCAGAAGACCCTGCTCAATAGTGATCAGATGACAGCATACGGTGTGAAGTTGAATCCTGGTCAGAACATCTATGGATGTGAAGGCTACCTCTTCTTCAAGAACCGCGTATTGAAGAGTGACAACATCATGGATGCCTCCTACTTCCAGGGATTTCAATATACCGACCGAAAGATTATGCGTTATGCCGAAGTTCTCCTCCTGGCTGCCGAGGCCAACTTACAGGCTGGTCAGCCAGACAAGGCTCTCTATGACATCAACCAGATTCGTGAACGTGCCAAGGAGACTCCTTTGACTAGCGTTACCTTGGACGACATCAAGACAGAGAAGCGCTTGGAACTCTGTCTGGAAAGTACCCGATTCCAGGACTTGGTACGTTGGGGTGATGCCAAGAAAGCCTTGGGTTCACAGGGTAAGGAAATTCCTAACTACTCTTCCAAGGGCGTAAGTTGGGATTTCTCCAATTCTACTTTCGGATTCCAAGACAAGCACATGTTGCTTCCTATTCCTTTGAAGGAAAGAGAATTGAATCCTAATATCCAGCAGAATACGGGATGGTAATCTTCTAATTAACTGATATTTAAATGATATTGATATGAAAAAATATATAGGTTCAATATTAAGTCTGTTTATTGCAGGGCTGTGTTTCACAGCCTGCGATAACGATGCTCTTGATGGTATGCAGGGAGTATATGCAGATATGCAGAATTATACATCGCAAGAGGCTACCGTGCAGCCTACCACTAAGTTAAAGAAAGGCGTGAAGGCACTCAATGTAGATATAAAAGATGTAAAGGGAACCACCATTCAGGTTAGTTTTGGTAGTACCGAGTGGATTCTTCCCGCTGCCTCTTATACCGTAGCAGAGACCGTGGCTAACAAAACTTGTGTGGTCAAGGTGAATGGTGAGGCAATGAAGAGTGGTGACATCGACGTATCTCTTATCGGGGGCAAGTATTACTTGAACGGTTTGTTTGCCAATGCCGCCGGTCAGCGAGTGAAGTTGAATTATGTAGGAGAGCTTGCCTTCGTTGTGGGACAGGATGACCCAGAGGCATCGGGCTATACTCTTACTATCGCTCCAACTCAGATTGTCGATTGGTCAACGGGTGCTCCTGTCGTGAATCCTAATGCTACCAAGTATATCATCTCTATCAAAAATCCAGAAGGTCAGCCTGCTGCTTATCTGGAAGCCGTGAATGCCAATCAGCTCGGTAATACAGACTTGGCTGGTGAATATACCATTCAAGGGAATGCTTCAGAGCCTTGGTTGATGGGCAATGGTTATGCTTTCCCTCAATACGGTGCCGTGGGTGGTAGTTACTTCGTGGATGAGGCTGGTGTCGCACAATACATCACGGCAGGTAAGATCATCATCTCTACCGTTAAGGATGCAGAGGGACAAGACTTATTCTCATTCGAGGGCGCTGACCTTGAAACCCAGAGTGGTGTAGATGGAGCGGCTGGTAAAGGATCATTTAAGATTAAGTTTGCTGCCATCGCCAAGTAAAGCCTTGATAGGAAGGTAGATACCTTTAATCAAGCAATAGTTTTTGAATAATCAACAGTTGTTGAAAAAGATAATAGAGTTTGAGTAATTAATATAAAAAGTAAAACGTTATATCCAATGAAAAGATTTTCGATATTAGCAATAACATTGTGTGCGATTTGTGGATCTGCCTTCGGACAACAAGCCTTGTTCGGAGGACAGATGCCTCTATCTCCTGAGATTCATGCAGACAAGACCGTTACTTTCCGCTGCATGGCACCAGAGGCACATAAAGTACAGATAACAGGTGACTTCTTGCCAACTAAGAAAGTTGATACCCCGATGGGTAAGTATGATATGCCTGGAGTAGCCGATTTGAAGAAGGATGAGAAGGGTGTGTGGTCATTTACAACCACTGCTCCTTTGGCACCAGAGCTTTATAGCTATACAATGATGGTGGATGGCGCCAGTGTTACCGACCATCTCAACGTCTATACCGTGCGTGACATCGCCAACGTTTCCAACTATTTCCTGGTAGGCGGTGGAAAGGCAGATCTCTACAAGGTCAATAAGGTAGCGCATGGAACCGTATCAAAGGTCTGGTATGAGGATGCCAAAGCTGGTCTTACTCGCCGTATGACAGTATATACTCCTGCAGGTTACGAGACCAGCAAGCAGAAATATCCTGTGCTTTATCTCTTGCATGGCATCGGTGGCGACGAGGAAGCGTGGATGGATTTGGGACGTGCTTCGCAAATTCTCGATAACCTCATTGCGCAAGGCAAGGCGAAGCCAATGATCGTCGTCATGACCAATGGCAATATCTCTCAGGAGGCAGCTCCAGGACAGACTTCGGATAATCTGATAGTTCCTACATTGGGATTGCCTAAGACCATGGAGGGCTCTTTCGAGGTATCTTTCCCTGGGGTAGTAAAGTTCATAGATAGTCGCTATCGTACCATCGCCAGTGCTCAAGGTCGTGCCATAGCAGGTCTTTCGATGGGTGGTTTTCACTCGCTCTATATTTCTATCAACAATCCTAAAACCTTTGGTTATGTAGGTTTATTCTCCGCAGCCATCGGCAAGGAACAGAGGAGCGATGGAGCCAATGAGTATATCTACGACAATCTGGATGATAAGTTGGCTAACCTCTTTGCTGCCAAGCCAAAACTCTTCTGGATAGGCATAGGTAATTCTGATTTCCTCTACAGGGACAACAACGCTTTTCGAAAGAAACTGGATAGCAAGGGATACAAATATACCTATATGGAAACTGATGGGGGACATATTTGGCGAAATTGGAGAATCTATCTCACTGAATTTGCCCAAAAAATATTCTAATAATTAGCTGGAAGGTCTTCTAAATCTTAGGAGACCTTCTATAGAATGAGACTAACAATTATTAAAATTAGATAACAATGAAGAAAATTACATTCTTGGCAACTGCCTTGCTGATGAGTCTTGGCAGTTTTGCCCAACAGGCTTTGTTTGACAATGCTCCTGTTATCTCACCCGAGGTGAATGCAAACCATACCGTAACATTCCGCTTGAAGGCTCCTAATGCCCAAAAGGTGCAGGTTACTGGTGATTTCCTGGCACCGAAAACCATTGATACACCATTGGGAAAGTATGATGCTCCTGGAGTAGCTGATATGAAAAAAGATGAAAAGGGTGTTTGGACTTTTACCAGCCAATTGCTTTCCCCTGAGTTGTATTCTTACAATTTTCTTTTGGATGGAGTGAAGATCGTTGACCCGGGAAGCGTGTATATCACTCGTGATATTACCTCAGAAACCAATATATTCATTCTTTCAGACAAGAAAGGTGATTGTGGTGACCTCTATACCGTTAACGAAGTGCCTCACGGAAATGTGTCTAAGGTGTGGTATGATAGTCCTACGCTCAAGATGCAGCGTCGTATGACGGTCTATACTCCAGCAGGTTATGACAAAGGCAAGAATTACCCTGTACTCTATCTGCTCCATGGCGCTGGTGGCGATGAGGATGCTTGGACTACTTTAGGTCGTGCACAGCATATTCTTGATAATTTGATTGCCACAGGTAAGGCTAAGCCTATGGTCGTGGTGATGACCAATGGCAATCCTAATTGCCAGGCTGCTCCAGGTGAGTGGTCGGCAGGTCAATACATTCCTTCTTTCTATGGCTATCAAGGTGCCAAGCCAGCTGCCACCATGGATGAGAGTTTCCCTGATGTGATGAATTATGTGGAGAACCATTACAAGGTTGCTAAGGACAAGGCTCATCGTGCCATCTGTGGACTCTCTATGGGAGGTGGTCATTCTTTCGATATCTCTCGTCGTTTCCCTACCAAGTTTGATTACATCGGACTCTTCTCTGCAGGTTTGCATGTGAGTACTACTGGCGATTTCCGTAATGACTTCTACAAGCAGTTGCAGGGGAATGAGGAGGCTAAGACACAGTTGGCTACTCTGTTTAAGAACAAGCCAAAGTTATATTGGATTGGTATGGGCAAGACCGATTTCCTCTACAAGAGCAGTGCAGACTTGCGTCGCTACTTCGATGAGAAGGGGTATAAATATACCTATTTGGAGACGGAAGGTGGACACATCTGGCGTAATTGGCGTGTGTATCTTACAGAGTTCGCACAGAAGATTTTCAAATGATAAAATAAGTTTTTCAAGTAATAGCTTAATAAAATATTTTTTTAAAAACAAGATATAGACAATGATAAAACAATTATTAGTTTCTTCATGTGTGCTTTTTTCTGCGACTTTCGTAGTGCAAGCACAGAATCCGAAGTTGGGTGTGTCTCCTATCCAGGATGTCATCAATGCGATGACTCTCGATGAGAAGATTCAGTTGGTGGTAGGTTCTACGGGTAAGTATGAGAGCCAGATGGAGGCTACCATTGGTAACCAAGGTCAGTTGGTACAGGGTGCCGCAGGTCAGGTGAATGGTATTGAGCGTCTGGGCATTCCTGCTACGGTTGTAGCCGATGGCCCTGCTGGTCTTCGCATCGACCCTAAGCGCAAGAATACCGACAAGACGTTCTATTGTACCCACTTCCCTGTGGCTACTGTGATGAGCTCTACCTGGAACAAAGACTTGGTGTATTCCGTAGGTACCTCTATGGGAGACGAGGTGAAGCATTATGGCGTAGATGTCTTGTTGGCACCTGCTACCAATATTATGCGTAATCCTCTTTGTGGTCGTAACTTTGAGTATTATTCAGAAGACCCATTGTTGGCTGGTACCATTTGTGCTGCTATGGTGAATGGTATCGAGAGCAACGATGTCGGTACTTCGTTGAAGCACTTCGCACTGAACAACCAGGAGACCAATCGTACTCGTAACAATGTTATCGGTAATCCACGTACTTTCCGTGAGATTTACTTGAAACCTTTCGAAATCGTTATCAAGGAGGCTCAGCCTTGGACAGTGATGACTTCTTACAATCTCATCAATGGTACGATGTCTAGTGAGCGTTGTGACTTGATAACAGAGATTCTTCGCCATGAGTGGGGATTCAAGGGTATGGTGATGACCGACTGGTTTGGTGGTATTAGCGCAGCTGCCCAGATGGAAGCGGGTAACGACCTGTTGATGCCAGGTAAGGCAGACCAGGTGAAGGAGATTCGCAAGGCTGTGCTCAATGGTCGCCTGTCGATGGAAATCCTCGACCGCAATGTACGCCATATCTTGGAGTATATCATGCAGACTCCTCGTTTCAAGCAGTATGTTGCCGACAACAACCCTGATTTGAAGGGACATGCTTTGGTGGCTCGCAATGCCGCTACCGAGGGAATGGTGTTATTGAAGAATAACAAGAATGTATTGCCACTCGTTCAGAAGATTAAGAACATAGCTCTCTTCGGCAATACTTCTTATGATTTCATAGCTGGTGGTACTGGTTCTGGCAATGTTAACCATGCTTATGTGGTAAGTTTGTTGGATGGTTTGAAGAATGCTGGCTATCAGGTGGATGACGATATCCGTAAGTCATACATAGAGTATGCTCCAAAGGCAAAGGCGAACTTGCCAAAGCCAAAGAATCCTTTGGAGGCTTTCTTGCCTGGTCACTTCATCCCTGAGATGAGCCTTGCTGAATTGAATATGTCTGCTGCCGTCAAAAACAACGATATGGCAATCATCACTATAGGTAAGTCGTCTGGTGAGTTCTTGGATCGAAAGATTTCTGATAGCTTCAATCTTACCAAGGAGGAGAAGGATATGATTTCTGGCGTTTGCAACGCTTTCCATAAGGCAGGTAAGAAGGTGGTTGTCATCTTGAATGTATGTGGCGTTGTTGAGACCAAGAGTTGGATTGGTGGTCCTGATGCTGTATTGTTGTCTTGGTTGCCTGGTCAGGAGGGTGGTAACTGTGTTGCTGACATCTTGGCGGGTAAGGAGAATCCTTCTGGTCGTCTTCCTATGACATGGCCTGTAAGTTATAACGATGTTCCTTCTAAGGCTGATTTCCCTAACCCTGAGACTGTCAAGGTTGATGATGTGCTTGGTATGTTTATGGGCAAGGGCATCGGTAGCAAGGGTAACGTGAAGAATGTGGATTACACCGAGTATAATGATGGTGTTTATGTAGGTTATCGTTATTACCAGACTAAGAATGTGCCTGTATCTTTTCCTTTTGGTTATGGTATGAGCTATACTACCTTTAAGTATGGCAAACCTGTGGTAACGAAGGATGCACAGGGCAATATCAAGGTCCTGGTGACTGTGAAGAATGCTGGTAAGGTAGCTGGTAAGGAAGTTGTTCAGGTATATGTGGCAGCTCCTGGCAAGGATATGGATAAACCAACTAGGGAACTTCGTGGTTTCGCCAAGACTAAGAAATTGCAGCCTGGTGAGTCGGAGACAGTTACTATCGACATCCCATACAAGAACCTGGCTTCTTTCAATGAGGTTGATAGTCAGTGGCAGGTTGAGGCTGGTAATTACAAGGTGATGGTGGCAAAGAATGCTGCCGATCTCAAGCCTCTCACTACCGTGATTACTGAGGAAGCTGGTGTAACCGAGAAGGTTCGCCCTTGCTTGCTCAAGGAAGTAAAGTAGCTCTATTAAAGATAAAGCTCAATAACAAAAGAGCTTGATGGTAATAAAGCTTTTAATGATATATAAAAAGAGGATGCGCTATCAACTGACGGCGCACCCTCTTTTTATATTTTATGGATTTTTGTAAGTCTCTGCACGGTTATACTATCCAGAGATGGAATCCCTTTGATTCCAAAGCCTCCTTGATTTCTTTTACGTGTTCCTCGTCGCGAGTCTCCATCGTCAGGCGGAGCACGCAGGCATTCACCTTGTTGCGGTTGGCAGAACGGTCGTGGTGAACACCGGTGATGTTGCCACCCAATCCGGCGATGACAGAGCAAACCTCTACCAATTCTCCCGGTTTGTCATCCAGCTCCATCTCGATGGTACAGAGACGGCCGCTCTTGGCAAGACCACGGGTGATGACGCGGTTCAGGATGGTTACGTCGATGTTACCGCCGCTTACCACGCAGATGGTTTTCTTGCCCTTCACCGGAACCTTGTTGTACATTACGGCTGCCACGCTGGCCGCACCGGCGCCTTCGGCTACCATCTTCTCGCTCTCTATGAGTTTCAGGATGGCTGCACAGATCTCATCCTCGCTCACGGTTACGATTTCGTCTACATAGTTGGAGCAAGTTTCAAAGGTAATCTTGCCCGGTTCCTTTACGGCAATACCATCGGCTACAGTTGCTACAGAAGGCAACTTCTCCTGTTTATGGTCGTGCAGACTCTGAACCATACTTGCGGCTCCTTCTGCCTGAACACCATATACCTTGACGTTAGGATTCAGCGACTTGATGG
>OLIS01001365.1_pt1 | contig 17785 bp, 9 predicted proteins | sample 1601351 | NCBI WGS metagenome assembly OLIS01 (sample SAMEA2452122, study PRJEB22498) | human gut metagenome | biome: human feces; feature: human gut; material: feces | place: Australia | collected 2012
CATGTACTCTTGGTACAAAGATGGATGAGAAGCTTATCGACGGTGTGCTCGAGAAGAGCTACCAGCGCTTCCTCCTTCACTATAACTTCCCTCCATTCTCTACAGGTGAGGCTAAGGCTCAGCGCGGCGTAGGCCGTCGTGAGATTGGTCACGGTCACTTGGCATGGCGTGGTTTGAAGGGTCAGATTCCTGCAGACTTCCCTTACACAGTACGTTTGGTAAGCCAGATCTTGGAGTCTAACGGTTCTTCTTCTATGGCTACTGTTTGTGCCGGTACTCTCGCCCTGATGGATGCAGGTGTTCCTATGAAGAAGCCAGTTTCTGGTATCGCTATGGGTCTTATCAAGAACCCAGGTGAGGACAAGTACGCTATCCTCAGTGATATCCTCGGTGATGAGGACCACTTGGGTGATATGGACTTCAAGACCACAGGTACCCGCGATGGTTTGACCGCTACACAGATGGATATCAAGTGCGACGGTTTGAGCTTTGAGATTCTTGAGGAGGCTTTGATGCAGGCTAAGGCTGGTCGTGAGCACATCCTCAACTGCATGATGGAGACAATCTCTGAGCCACGTGCTGAGATGAAGCCACAGGTTCCACGTATCGTAGCATTCGATATTCCTAAGGAGTTCATCGGTGCTGTTATCGGCCCTGGTGGTAAGATTATCCAGCAGATGCAGGAGGATACTGGTGCTACAATCACTATCGAGGAGACTGATGGTAAGGGTCACGTACAGGTATCTGCTCCTAACAAGGATTCTATTGATGCTGCTTTGGCTAAGATTAAGGCTATCGTAGCTGTTCCTGAGGTTGGTGAGGTTTACGAGGGTACTGTTCGCTCTATCATGCCTTACGGTTGCTTCGTGGAGATTCTCCCAGGTAAGGATGGTTTGCTCCACATCTCTGAGATTGATTGGAAGCGTCTTGAGACAGTTGAAGAGGCTGGCATCAAGGAAGGCGACAAGATCAAGGTGAAGTTGATGGAGATTGATCCTAAGACTGGCAAGTACAAGCTCTCTCACCGTGTGTTGATGGAGAAGCCTGAGGGTTACGTAGAACGTGAGCGTCGTCCACGTCCAGAGCGTGGTGAGCGTCGTGGTCGTCGTGATGATCGTCATGAGGGTCGTGGTGAGCGTCCAGCTCGTCAGCCACGTCGTTACGAGCATCGTAACGAGGAGCAGGCTCCTAAGGATTTCAACGATTCTTTGGATCATAACAATGATGTAGAATAATCCTGGTATTATATACATTAATAAATATAGATGGGTGCATTTCGTCAAAAAAGCGGAATGCACCCGTTTTTTTGTCAAAACCCCTATGAAACAGTATCCTTAAGGAAAAATATACTTTCCCTTAAGGAAATAAAAATTTTCCCTTAAGGAAAAAAATATTTTCCCTTAAGGAAACGAGAATAACCCTTTATTAGGCGCAATTCTTCTTTCTGAGTACAAGTACATATATTTTAGAGTACAAGTAAATATTTTTCTTGGATGCAAGCGTATATCTTTTTGGGGGTAATGATATAACTTCTGAAGTGCAGGAGTATTCCTTTTAGGGTGAGCCTAGTGGTAATGTCTTCTAATCGTACGACAATACACCTCTTGGTTGTACAACTATGTACCTCTTGGTCGTACGACCCCACTAACGTTAAACTTTCATATAAAATGCAGGTAAAATGGTGCTATTTCAGATATAATTCTTATATTTGCGTTTATAATCAAAAAATACTTGCATGACAGAACAGAATATCTATGATATAATCAAAATGCGCATGGCTGTATATAAGGCTGGCGTAAAAGCTGGATTTTGGGAAGGCGTAGATCAAAGTGGCGCATCTGAGATGATGAATTACATTTTCCCAAAATCTGGTAATATCGCCTATTATAATCTAGTGATGGAACTGATGCGCAAAGCTCACGGCATGTTCTTGGGTGGCGTCTTTTATCTCTTTAAGTTACCGGCACAGATAGAAAGGATGATAATGGACTATCTGAAAAAAGAAAAAATGGATGTTGCAAGTCTTGGTGACGATGCGGATGCTTATCTGCAGAGTATGGATACTATTGCGACAGACCATTGCTTTACAACTGTTCCTATTGGAGCTTATCGGCAAGATGAGATTGACAATCTCTTGCGTCTGTGTGCCTCTCATTATAGATATTCATTTCAGGAGAATGTCAAATCATTCCCATATATGCAATGACAAGGAATACGAAATATACGATTGCATTGGCGAAGGGGTGTGGACTGATAGAGGAAACACTTACGTTGTTGTCCGTATGTGATGAGCATACGACAAGGGAATCTCTCGCCCAATGTGTACATGAGCAAAACTTGCTTAGTAGATGTTCTGACATGCGTAGCATGGACATCGTCAAATTGGTATTCTATCCTCGCTTCATGAAGCATGAACCTCATGTAATGTTGTGGTTGGGTGCCATCCGAAAAAAAGGTTTGCTGTTATCTCAGTTTAAACAGTTATTGATGCTTTACTGTGCAAGAGAGAATGCCGTTATGTATGATTTTATAGTGAATGAATTGAATGTTTTGCGTGTGAATCAGACACAAAAGTTGGAACGTGATCGAATCACTATGTTTATTAAGGGCATTGTAGATGAAGGAAAGGCGAAGTGGGGAGAAAGCATACAAAAACGACAGGCTTCTTATATTAAGGCTGTGTTGGTGGATTTTGGTTTTGTGGCTCGCAATGGAGATATCTTACCTTATGAAATCTCTAATTTTGTATTGCTCTACTTAATGCATGAACTTCATTTCGCTGGTCTTTCAGATATGGCAATTTGGAATCATGAGGATTGGCAGTTGTTTGGGTTGGACAAATACACTTTGCTGGATCGTATCATGGATATGAATATCAAGGGTGGCTATATTGCCCAGTGCTCGGGCGAATTGCTCACCATTTCGTGGAACTATCAAACAATGGAGGAATTTATTGATGCTACATTATGAGAATAAGATAGAAAGGGCTTTGGATTACCTGAAGTCGCCAAGCAAGTTGTCGCCTACTGGCTACAGCCCTATTGTGTATATGGTATATCAGCCCGAGGATGCCTTCGTGGTTAGAGGATTGATTGACTCGTTTCTGAAACCAAAGGCGGAATACATGGGATTTCATGCCCATGAGTTTTCTATGGGGCTAGTCATTGATAGGTTTATCAATACGAATGACTATCTGGATATTTGGATCGACCCCGATGTGGAAGAGCCAGAACTCTATAATAGCATCAAACAGGCCATTGTGAACGACAGGTATATAGAGAAAGCTCTGTTGGAGAAGCAAGACCAACTGTTGACTGAAGAAGAAAATCCGCTCTTGGTTATCCGGGATGTGGAGATGCTTCATCCTTTCTATATGATTGGCGCTGTAGAGAACAATATCTACAACCAGATTCAGATTCCAATGTTGGTGCTTTATCCGGGAGAAACGCAAGGCACTGCCCGTTCTTTCCTCGGCATTTATAACCAGGACGGAAATTACCGTTCCATTAACTTCTAAAGATAATCAGTTATGCATAAGATACAGGAATTATTCGATCCTTCCAAACAGCTCAACCGTAAGATAGAGAGTGTTGTCACCTTTGGGGCCAATACCACGGAAGATTTGGACCATGAAATTCGGGAGTATGTCGTTACGGACAAACTGCACAAGAACTATGAGGACGTGCTTCTCGATTTACAGTCGGCTTTTGATAATTCAAGTAAGGAGATTGGTATCTGGGTCTCAGGCTTCTATGGTTCTGGTAAGAGTTCCTTTGCCAAATATCTGGGCTTGTCGTTTGATAAGAGCCTGATGATTGATGGCGTTACTTTTGGTGATAAGTTGTTGAGTCGCATTCATGATACAACTATCACAGCCTTGCACCATGCCATCATCAATCGCCATAATCCGCTGGTTGTGATGATTGACCTCAGTACTCAGTCGGTTGCCGGCAATATTTCAACGGTCAGTGATATTGTGTATTATGAGACTTTGAAACAGTTGAACATCACCAAGTGTACTGACCAGAAGGTGATGTGCTTCGTAGATATGCTTCACAGCGAGGGAAAATATGAGGAATTCTGCCGCATCGTGAAGGAAGAGAAGCACAAGGACTGGGAAGTGGAACAGTGCAACGACTTGGCTGCGAATATGATTGCGGCAAGTCTTGCGCCAAGGCTCTTGCCTGCCTATTTCCCTGATAGCGCCAGCTTCAAGAACATCAAGATGAATAGCGCCTTGAACGAGAAGGAACGTTTCAAGCGTCTTTATCAGCTGATCAAGGAAAAAACAGGAAAGGATAAGGTAATCTTTGTCTTGGATGAGGTAGGACAGTATGTGGCTTCAGATGTAACAATGATTTTGAATTTACAGGGCATGATGCAGATCTTTAAGGATGAGTTTCATGGAAATGTATGGGTGATTGCTACTGCGCAGCAGACTCTTACAGAAGACAATCCTCAGGCTCAACTAAATTCCAATTTCTTGTATCGTTTGAACGACCGTTTCCCTATCAAGGTGGATATTGAGGCTAACGACATCAAGGAAATTATCACCAAGCGTCTGCTGGGTAAGTCGCAGGAGGGCAAGGAATTCTTGGTTAAGCTCTTCAATCAAAACGAAGGCATCTTGAAGAATAATACCCATTTGGCTGTGCAGCAGCGTAGCATCTATAACCAGGTTCTTACAGAGCAGTCGTTTGCCGACCTCTATCCGTTTCTCCCGGTGCATATTGATATCCTGCTTTCGCTCTTGCAGAAGCTGGCAAGCCGCACGGGTGGTGTTGGTCTCCGTTCGGTTATCCGATTGATACGAGACATCTTGGTGGACAATCACTTGGCTGATGCTACCATCGGACAGCTGGCGGGGCCGGAATACTTCTATGATGTGTTGTCATCTGATATGCAGAAGAACTCAGCCAAGGAAATCGTCCTGGCTGCAGATAAGGCAGTACGTATGTACACTGGCAACGAACTGGCTGTGCGCATCTGTAAGACCATCGCCGTGATGCAGTTGCTTGACGACTTCAATCTGTCTTTCGACAATATCTGTGCGTTGTTGAACAACAAGGTGAGCGAAACACTCGACCGCAACCGTGTGCGTGAGATTATTGACGAGATTTCGGGTTCCAACGAGCTTACCTTGCAGGAGGTGGAAGGCAAATACCAGTTTATGACCAATGCCATCTTGGGTATCCGTGAGGAACGTGGTAAGATTGTGCCTCGTGAAGTAGAGAAAGCCGAGGTGATGCAGGATATGCTGAAAGACTTGCTGACTCCAGCTCCTGCCGTGAATGTGTATGCGAGCAAGACAATCACCGCAGGTGTGGAACTGACAGAACGCAACCGTCCTTACACCATCTATAACACAACTAGTTTGAAGATGAACGTGCGTTTTGTCAATGGTGCACATTTTGAGGAGACTCGCCAGCAGTTGCTTACAGAGAGTACCCGACAGGAAAATATGCGTACCCTCTATTGGCTCTGTACGCTTAATAAAGACAAGGAGGCTCTGCTGCAGGAGATTGTGAAATGCCAGAACATCCGCAACCGCCACCAGAACGAGACCAACAAGGAGATACAGGCTTATCTCCGTGCGCAGGGTGATATGGCAGAGGAGAAGAAACAGCAGTTGATCCGTGCGCTCCGAGAGGCGCAGGCCAACAGTGAAATCATCTTCCGCGGCTCTCCACAGCAGGTGAATGCTGATACCTACAAGACGGTTGCCTTGAAGGGCATTGCCGAAAAGGTGTTTGAGAAATATCCGTTGGCTTCTGCCAATATGAAGAGCGATTGCGTGAACAAGCTTGCTTCGTTTGGTGATGTTACCACCATTCCCGATTCGCTCAATCCGTTCAAGATCATCAAGAAAAATGACGGAACGATAGATGCCGCTCATCCGGCTTTGATGGAGATAAAGGATTTCGTGGCGTCTCGTTCTGAGGCTACGGGACAGGAACTGATGACCCATTTCGAAAGCATTCCGTATGGCTGGGCAAAGGATACCATCCGCTATCTGGTTGCCCTGATGCTGAAGGCTGGAAGCATACAGCTTCGTGTGTCGGGCAAGGATATCACCGTGTTTGGTGAGTCGGCAGTGGCTGCCATGGGCAATAACAATGCTTTTGGAAAGATAAGTATTTCTCTCAATACAGATGGCACTTTAACCGTTCCTGAACTGCTGAATGCGGCAAAGATACTGATGGGCGTATTGGGGGCTCCACGCACAGCTCCTGTCAAGGATCAGATTGCGCAGGTTGCCAACAAACGTATCAAGTATCTGATGCCTAAGTGGACTAAACTGGTGCCTCACTTCGAACATCTGCATTTGGCAGGATTGCATCCTCTCAACCAAGCTATAGGCTATGCCAATCGCATTCTTGAAAGTGAGGGTGGAGAGGCAGCTTACTTGTTGGGCAAGGACAAGGAATGTGAGAAGGCGTTCCGTTATGCGATGGAACTCGTCAAGTGTAACGAACAAGCTGGCTTCCTGGACCGTTTCCTTCACATGGAAAAACTGATGGACGAGGCTGATAATTTGGCTCCGAATGGTATCCTTGATGGATTCCGCAAGCAGGTGAATGAGGTGCGACAGGTGTATAATGGCTATGTGGCTAATCCTGATTTGCCTAACATCGTGTCGGACATCACCGAGCTCAGCTCACAGCTTGATGCTTATCTGCAGCAGGCTTGTCTTGAATTCCAGACACAGAGCAACGAACAGCTTAATAAAAAGCGTGTGGCTATATTGGCGAATCCCGAAATGGAAAAGTTGAAGGAAGAGCAACGTGCGCAGATAGAAACGCTGTTGGGTGAATTGACCATCGAGAGTCGTGGCAGTTCTATCGACAATTTGCGTGATATGCTGAATAAGTTTTCTGGATTCTATATGCCGATGGGCGCAGTGGAAGTTATTGAGGGACGTGTCAAGACGATGGCTGCTGCCAACGCTCCTGCTGTTACGACGGTCACGTCATCAACTGCAGGTGAAAACACAGAAGGGAATAATGACAATCCTGGTAAGGGAACGCCTACGCATCTCCATTCTCCTTCGTATAGCTCAACTCAACTCTGTATCAAGCATAAGATTACTTCTCGTGCGGAATTGCAGGAGGTCATCGACCGACTCACACAGTTGTTGGACAAGGTGGGCGATAATTCGCCAGTAGAGTTTATTTTCTAATTTTTAGCTATTCTGAAAGAATAAAACGATATGATTTCTCAAAATGGAAAGAAGATAATAGAACGTTTTGTATCGGCGGCCAAGAACTTGCTGATGCAGAATGTAACGGAAATGTTGCAGCAGTGGTATGGCATCTGGGCGGATGGCCATACCATTGGTGTGGAGCAGTTGCCAAGTCAGGATACTGACATTGTGCATACGGCCCGTATGCTGCGCGACCGCTTGCAGCATCTGATGGCTGCTCTGCCTGATACGGATTCTGATTCCGACAAGGAGCGACAGGCTGTAGGTCAGCTGGTGGCTGAACAGGCTTTTACCCAGCTCAACCGTTTTTGCGCTCTTCGCATGTGCGAGGAGCGTGACTTGATTATGGAGAGTATTCGTGGGGGCTATGAGTCGGCAGGATTCTTGGCTTATGATAGTATTGCCCAAAGTGTGGGTGCAAGCCGTTACGAGCGTTACCGCTGTTATCTGTTGAGCGTGTTCGATGAACTGAGCATCGAACTGCCGGCAGTTTTCGACCGTTTTTCACCGTTCGGTCTTCTTTTCCCAGATGAGAGTACATTGATGAAACTCCTGGAACTCATCAACGACAGTCAGCTTTCTGCCTGGTTTGACGAGCAGAATGCTGTGACCGTGAATTTCTGGAAAGAGGACGAAACCTTGGGATGGATGTTCCAGGATTACAATTCCTTGGAGGAGCGCAGAAAGATGCGCGAAGCGAGCAACAAGCCTCGCAATAGCCGAGAGATGGCGGTGCGCAACCAGTTCTTTACGCCTGAATATGTGGTGCGATTCCTTACCGACAATTCCTTGGGCCGTATCTGGTATGAGATGACCCGTGGTGAGAGCCGCATCGGTGAGGAGCAATGCCGATATATGATCCGTCGCCCTGGTGAGCCATTGGAAGAGCGCAAGCTGAAGGAGCCTACCGAGATTCTTTCGCTTGATCCTACCTGTGGTTCCATGCACTTTGGCCTTTATCTCTACGAGGTATATGAGTATATCTATATGGATGCCTGGGATCATCAGCCTTCGTTGCTTCAGAAATTTCGTGAGGTACATACCCGTGAGAGCTTCCGTCGTGAGGTGCCTAAGCTGATATTGGAGAATAATATCTATGGTTGCGAGATAGACCCTCGTGCCTTGCAGATTGCCGCCCTCAGCCTTTGGCTCCGTGCGCAGAAGAGTTATAGCCAGATGAACCTTGATGCAGCCGAGCGTCCTTTGATAACCCGAAGTAATTTGGTGTTGGCGGAGGCGATGCCTGGCAATAAGCGTCTGCTCAAAGGTTTGATGGATGAGTTTGACAAGCCGATGCAGCGTCTGCTTACCACCATTTGGAACAAGATGAAATATGTGGGCGAGGCTGGTCTGCTCTTTAAGATGGAAAAGGAAATCAGCGATGATATTGAATACCTGCGCAAGAACTGGAGCAAGGTGAACCAAAACCGTAATGCCAATATCTTTGATTCTGAGGAGCGTCGTGCAGAGATTGCGGCTGCCAATGAGGCTCGTACAGAGTTGCGCCACCATAAGGATGAGTTTTTTGAGGAAATCGCAGAGCGTCTGCAAACTGCGTTGCAAGAGCTTTCTTCCCGATTGAGTGAGGAAGAAGGTTACGAAAATGCGCTCTTTTCTGAAGATGCCACCCGTGGCTTTGCCTTTATCGAATTGTGCCAGAAACGATTCGATTGCATCGTCATGAACCCACCGTTCGGGGAGGGTAGTGAGCATACCAGTCAGTATATGAATGACAACTATCCTGCTTGGTGTGATAATCTTGTGTGTACTTTTATTGCTCGTATGAGAGAAATGCTCGGTGTAGGTGGTTTAATTGGTGCGATATTTGATAGGGTTACTTGTATAAAATCTTCCTATGAACCTTTCCGACAGAATCAACTTAGTGGAACAATATCTGCCTGTGCAGATACAGGTTGGGGGGTACTTGATGCTAGTGTTGAGACCATATGTATGGTTTTAAGAAAGAATGTGTCACAGGAAGTTGGAGAGTTCTTTGATATGAAAGATGTTCCTGTGGAGCAAAAAGAAGAGGTTTTGGTCAATAATATTGCAAGTGTAAATACTGATATAAATATAAAATGTTTTTATAAAGCCAAATCCTTTGACTTTAAAAATCTTCCGAACTCAATTGTTGGTTATTATTTTGATAAAGAAATACTTGCACTCTTCAAAAATGAAAATATTCAAAAACGTGGTTTAAAAGCTCGTCAAGGTTATACTTTTGTCGCACCTATTCACTATAGGTTGTTCTATGAAACTCCTGCATATAAACAATATGTGCACCTTTATGGAGGAGGTTCTTTTACAATGTTTTATACTACGTATAATGATTTAGTATATTGGCAGTTGAATGGAGCTGTTGCTAAAGTGCATAAGTCTTTTAGAAATTCAAGTGGTGAAGTTCAGCGTAAAAGTGGTGTCGGTTTTGGTAAACGTGGTGAAATCTTAGATGCACATATTCTTAAAAGTGATAATTTTTTTAATGCAGAAGGTCTGGCAGTTCCTGCTATCTCTGTGTCAAATAGTTTTGCTATATTGGGTTTGTTTAATTCTATAATGGCACAATATTCTGTAAATTTATATACAGGTCAGCATAAACAAGCAGGAAATTTAAATCTTCTTCCTATGCCTGACTACGCCACTCGTCAATCCGACATCGAGCGTATCGTCAATGCCATCATTGACATCAAACGAAAGTGGTTCAGTTTGGATGAGACCAACCTGGAATATCATGGTTTGATAGCTCAGATGCATATCGATGCCACCATAGATGCAGCCTTGAACAAGATGCAGGAGCAGCTGACAGCTGATTACGCCCGATACGAAGAACTCGTGAAAGAGAATGATGACCTATGGATGGACTTGGCTGATATAGATAGAGATAGCGAATTCCGACAGACCTTAAACAACTATAAGTCACGTCGTCCTTACGAGGAATTGCTTTCTATAGACGGAGCCAGCAGCCAGAACGTGATTGATAAGAAGGTGATGGCACAGGAAATCGTGATGGAATTGGTGGGTATGGCTTTCGGTAGATGGAACACGGCATACGCCAAGGGCGAACAGGCTATTCCTGAGTTTGGCGATGTGTTTGATGCTCTGCCATTTATGCCAGTGGTCAGTCAGGGCGAGGCTGCTTGCCCTGCTCGACTCGACGTACCTACGGATGGCATCTTGATCAACAATAGCGACTCCTCTCTCTGTCTGGCAAGCCACGTAAGAGAGGTGATGCACTACCTCTGGGCTGACCGTGCCGACGATATGGAGTATGAACTCTGCCAGCTGATAGGCTGCAAGAGTCTGCAAGCCTACCTCGCATCGCCTACCGGGTTCTTTGACTATCACTTCAAACGCTATACCAAGAGTCGCCGCAAGGCACCTATCTACTGGCTTCTTGCCTCGGAAGACGGCACCGTGGATTACTGGGTGTATTATCCAAAGCTCAGCAAGAACACCTTGCCGCAGCTTATCATCCGTCTGCGTGAACAGCAGGAACAGTTGCGCACTCGTCTGAATGCCGCCCTTGCAGCCCACGATAAGACACTGGAGTCGCAGATTCGTGCCGAGCAGGAACAGGTGGAAGGCATGATGGACGAACTGAACCGCATCCTTGTCGCTGGCTATGTGCCTAACCACGATGACGGAGTGCCGGTGACAGCCGCCCCATTGCTCCATCTTGCAGCCAGTCGCCCATGGCGAGTGGAATGCGAAAAGAACATGGAACTTCTGGAAAAAGGCGACTACGACTGGAGCCACCTTGCCATGAGCATGTATCCAGCCCGAGTAACCCAAAAGGCGAAGAAAGATTGGTGCATGGCTTTGACCCACGGTTTGGAACACATCTGTGAGAACAAGCCGAAGGAAAAGAAGGCAAGAAAGAAAAAGGGAGACAACATAAACCCACAGCTTTCGTTATCATTTTAATGACATCAAAATATAAGAAAAAGGTATGACAGAGCAAGAGTTACAACAATATATCCGCCAACGCTATCCTGAAGAAAACGCAAGATGCGAATGGAAGGAAATGAAAAATCTGAAGAACTCCTTCAATGGCAAGGAGGGCAATGATGTACTTTCCTACGTGTCGGCTATCGCCAACATGGAGGGAGGGGAACTTGTGATTGGTGTCAAAGATCAGACCTTGGATATCGTTGGCACAGATTTGTCAGCATTGACATTCAATGGCTTTGCTGCAACCCCATTGACTGCGACGTTCAAGTTGGTGGAGCAATGTGTGAACCTTTCTTCAGAAGGTCTTCATATCGAAGAATTTATAACAGATGATACGCACAAGACTGTTTGGATTATCCATATCCCCAAGCATCAGCCACGCCGCCCTGTCTATGCACATAGAAAGGCTTGGCAGCGTATTGCCGATTCTCTGGTAGAGATGACACAAGAGCGTATGCAAAGAATTCTTTCGGAACCAAGTGCAGTCTTTGGCGACTGGACAGCCAATATTATAGAAGATGCTACCATCGACGATCTTGATCCTGATGCTATTCGTATGGCAAGAGAAAAATATACGGAAAGGCATGAGAGAAGAGCTAAGGAAATCGAGAGTTGGGATGATGCAACCTTCTTGAACAAGGCAAAGATTACAAGAGCCGGAAAGATAACCAATGCAGCTATCATTCTATTGGGTAGAGAGGAATCTGAACATTTCTTGTCGCCGGCCGTATGTGTCATTCGTTGGAAACTGATTGCAAAAGAGGATAAGAATAAAGATTTTCGTAATTTCCATATCCCAATGATTAAGGCTGTGGATGAGATAACAAAGCAGTACATAAGAAATACTAACTACATATATACCATCAGCGGAAACATGTTCCCAGAGAATATGAAACGCTATGATGTATTTACACTTAGAGAGCCAATTAATAACGCCATTGGACATCAGGATTATGGTATGAGCACTCGTATTGAACTTTTGGAATATGAAGATGAGAAACTGGTGGTACAGAATTATGGTCAGTTTATACCTGATTCGGTAGAAGATGTGGTTGAACGAGACTGTCCTGATTCAAGGTACCGAAATCCTTTCTTGATGGAGGCGATGTGTAATGTAGGAATGGCTGATACAGAAGGAGGTGGAATTAAAAAGCTCTTCGTTGAACAGAGGAAGAGATTTTTTCCAATGCCTATATATACGCTTTCCGACCAAAAGGTAAGGTGTGAGATACAAGGAAAAGTCTTGGATGAGAATTTTGCTCGTATTCTTGTGAATAATCCAGAATTGTCTCTTCCAGAGATTATTCTCCTGGATAAGGTGCAGAAGAAAAAATATGCAGATTTGACAAATGATGCTATAGCTCTTCTTAGACACAAAGGATTTGTTGAAGGTAGAAAGACCAATTTATATTTGTCGTATAAAGTAGTGGAATCTTCCAAACATATAGGTTTGAAGGCTTCATATATAAAGAATAAGAGTTTTGATGATTCATATTATAAGAAATTGATTATTGATTACTTGGAAAAGTTTAAGTCTGCATCAAGAAAAGAAATCGAAGAACTTCTTATGGATAAATTGCCAGAGGTCTTGGATGAAACTCAAAAGTATAATAAGGTGACTAACTTGCTGGCTTCCTTAAGAAAGGAAGGGAAAATCCATGTGAAGAGACGTATTTGGTTCTTGTGCAAGTAGAGTTGTAGGCTTAGAGATTTACAAGAAAACTGCAAGATTTTACAAGAAATATTTTGTAAGGTATTGATAATCTGATAGAAATGTTTTTTGAGATTTACAAGAATACAAGAAGATTTACAAGAAAATTACAAGAAGATGGACATACAAGGATATATCATAGACCACTGGTTGGGGAAGATGAGTGCAGAGAAGCCTGTGCTCGTCATCTACGACCGTAATGCGCTTTATCATAGTGTTTTGCCTCTAGCTGAGGAAAAAGGAGTGAAGGTGATAGACACAACCAAGGGCTTACTGCATGCCCGGCTGGCTGCGTCTCGTTTTTGGTGTGGTGAACTGGCAGAGAATAATGATTTGCGTATGATTATCTATCGCCAGATGCCTCAACCTACTACCGACCGTCAGTGGGTAGAGGAGCCTTATAGTGCTTTCAAAAATGCAGCGGCAATGTTTCCTGTAGGTCCACAAGATGACTATAAGTACATCTGTCAGTCGTTTTTGCCAACCAAGAAAGATGAGATTGAACGCCTGTTTGCGAGTGGAACAACATCTTTCAATATGATTAATGCCTTGCTTGATGGAGCAGCTTATCCTGCTTTGGAACAATTGACTGGTGGCAAGAGCTTTGTTGAGATGACGGTGGGCTTGTTGGCTCAAACGTTTTCATCGGATATGGCATGGTTACCTGAATGGGTTCGTTTTGCAGAGATTCAATATCCGGGTCTTGATAGTAACGGAATCTCTCTTCAGGATATTCAGCAGAAACTATGGATGTATTTGCTGTTTAGTGAGTTCGTTTTCGATTTACCTTCGGCTTTGCCTGATAGTTTGAAGACGGTTGCTATGGCACCGGTTGAAATCAAGGATAAGATCTATTCGGTGTGTGACCATCTGCGTCGCAGAAGCGACTTGCGTGAGATTTATGTAAGAATGGCACGTAAAACGGCGGATGCTTTCCAACTTGCTGATTTGTTTGCGAAGTCCAAACATTTGGGTGACCGCGTGACTTTTGCTTTTGAAAATAAGGTGGAATACGAACGTTTCGTAGCTTATCTCAAAGAGGGCAAGTTAGGAGAGGCTCATAAGTTGCTCAAAAAGAATATCGAAGACGTTTGGTATCAGGAAGATTCTGAGGTGTCAACGTTTTGGAAATTGGCTAGTTATGCCTTGCAAATTGCTGATTGTGTGAATCGGGGAGTAAAGAGTGATGGAGATATCCAGGATTTGGTGGAATGGTATGTTGGCAGTGGTCAGGAAGCTGATAAAGCTTACCGTAGATATTTGACTGATAGCCAGGAAGTAGTCTCTCTTCCTGCTGCAGTAAAGACAATGACACAATATGTAGAAGGCTTGTATGCAGACTTTACAGAGCGTAGTGTCAAGGAATATCAGATGCGTGCCGGGGAAATCAAGAATCATGAACAACTGCGAAACCAGGGATGTATAGATATTGTATATCCTGCCTTGAAAGAAGGTAAGCGGGTGGCTTTGTTTTTTGTGGATGCTTTCCGCTATGAGATGGGTAAATGTTTTGCTGATAGTATGATGCGCAATGAACCTGAGCAAGTAAAGATTGGGGCTAAGTTGTCTTTCCTGCCTTCTGTTACTCGATTTGGTATGGCTGCTCATCTGGGACATGTGAAAGTTGTGGAACAAAACGGAAAACTGCAACCTTCTGTAGATGGCAGAGTAATTATAACGCCTGATGACCGACTAGATTATTTGCAGCAGAAAACCCATGTAGTAACGCAAGATGTGCGCTTGGAAAATTTCGATATGTCTGCCATAGAAGACAATGTACAATTGTTGGTTATAAGAAGTCAGGATATGGATACTGCTGGAGAAGAAATCAAGTTGAGTGGGCTTGCCGTGATGGATAAGGTGTTGGTGCGTCTGGCGCGTACCTTGAATGCCTGCAAGCAAAAAGGCTTTGATATGGCTGTCTTTGTTGCTGACCATGGATTTATGGTGCAGTCAAGTTTCCATGTGGGTAATTTGATAGATAAACCTATGGGTAGTGATGTCTCGCTGGAAGAAAGTCGCTTGTTGGTAGGTAATCTGAATGACAGCGAGGACACCTTATCCTTTACTCCTGAAGAACTGGGACTGGATGCTGAGGTTATGAAACTATGTTATGCCAAGAACTTTACTGTGTTTAGAAAAGGTGAAGTGTTTTACCATGAAGGCTTGTCGCTCCAGGAGAATGTGGTACCTGTGATAACTGTGCAGTTGCAGAAAAAGCAGAAAAAGCAGAAATACAGCGTGGAATTAAAGTATAAGGGGAATATGTCTGGTACAGTTTATACTTGCCGTCCGTTGATTGATATTAATATCCATCAGGATGATTTGTTTGCAGATGGAGTAAATATAAGATTAATAGTGGCTGATGGCGAAGGTCACGCAATAGGCGCGCCGAGTGGCAAATTCTATGATGATGTTACGCAGACAGCACAAATACCTTCAGGTGTTACTCAATACCGTCAGCCGATAGTTATAGATGAAGAATATGGGGGTGACAGTATTGTTGTGTCTGCATTGGACGCCGATACCTATGCTACGCTCTCTACATTGAAGTTGAACTTTGAAAATGATTTGTAAATGGATGCTTTAGATATGAAACTTAACCATGCTTTCCCAGGAAAGGTGGTTCGCAAGGACCTGCTGCATGATATTAAGCGTGCTGTGAACGTTCCTTCCTTTGTCTTGGAGTTCCTGCTGTCACGTTATTGTGCCAGTGAGGATCCCGAAGAAATAGAGGAAGGAAAGAAAGCTGTGCTGCAAACCATAGAAAAATGCTATGTTCGACCAGATGAATCTAACAAGGCACAGGCAATCGTGGAGCAGAAAAAACGCCATAAATTCATTGATAAGATTCATGTGAAATATGTGGAGCGGGAAAAACGTTACTGGGCTGAGATGGAGAACTTTGCCTCCAAGCGTATTGCCATCAATCCTTGTTTCTATCAGGAAAACGAAAAATTGCTCGAGAGTGGCATCTGGGCTGAGATAACTTTGGCATATAATGAAGTGGAGGAGGATGACTATGCCTTCTTCATCGAAGATTTGCGCCCTATCCAAATTGCCCATTTTGATGCAGAAAAGTTCTTTCGTGGTCGTGAGCAATTTACTACTGATGAGTGGATGGATGTTCTGATTCGTAGTATTGGCATTAATCCTGATTGGCTTTCTGAAAGATCACGTCAGCTGAATAGCGATAAGAATGGTAGAAGATTGAAATTTCATATTCTCTCCCGTTTCCTGCCATTGGTTCAAAGTAATTATAATAGTATTGAGTTGGGAGGCAGAAGTACCGGTAAGAGCTATTTTTATTCGGAGTTCTCTCCTTATTCTACTTTGTTGTCTGGTGGACAGGCTTCAACTGCCACATTATTATATAACAATCAACGTAAGCAGGTGGGTGCTGTTGGTTATTGGGATAATGTCGCCTTTGATGAGGTTGCCAAGATGAAAATCAAGGATGCCGATACCGTGCAAATCATGAAAGATTATATGGCTAATGGTCGTTTCTCGCGTGGTAGGGAAGTGACAGGCTATGCCAGTTTCTCTTTTGTGGGTAACTTTGACTTGAATATCCAGCAGATAGTTAATAATTATGATAAAGATTTGCTGGTTACTTTGCCTGAAGCTTTCGATCTCGCTGTAATCGATCGTATCTACAACTATATTCCAGGGTGGGAGATACCGAAGATTGATGACAGTGCTTATAATAACGGTTTTGGATTGATCACGGATTATATGTCAGAGGCACTTCATTACTTATTTGTGCATGATAGTGACTACGTGGGGGTAGTCAATGCCCGTTTGAAGAAGGGTGATAATATTGAAGGCCGTGATAACCGTGCCTTACAAAAAACGATATCTGGCTTTATCAAGTTGTTATTCCCGACAGGTCAACCAACTGATGAGGAGTTCGATGAAATAGTGGAATATGCGATAGAAGGCCGTCGTCGTGTGAAGGAACAATTGAATAAGCGTAAGCCTGATGAGGAATACGCTCGTATCAATATGTCATATATAAATAGGGATGGAAAGAAAATTATAGTATATTGTCCGGAAAGTAAGTATAGCAAGGCAACCCAGAATCCTCGTAAAGATCCTGAAATGGCAGTTTTGACCGAAGCTTATGATGAAATGCCTTTTGAGAATGCACCTTCAAAGGTTATGGAGGATCGTCCTATGATGAAACCTCTAATTGTTGAAGATGATTCTCCTAAAGAGAAGACAATTGATGTGCAATATGGCGATATAGGTTATGGTTATGATGACTTGTTTGCTGACTATCTGAAGGGGGCAAAGGTGGTTATGCTCGAAGAACCTTACTTGTCACATGGCTATCAGGTAACCAATTTGGTTCGATTCATCGAATTATTGGTAAAGATAGGTGACTGTAAAGTTTTTAAGTTGATTACAAAACTCGGCGATACGGTAGAAGAGTCATCTTATATAAAAGATAGTTTGAGTGGTATCAAGGAAACCCTGGCTGAAATGGATGGCAACATAATGATATTTGAATATGAATTTGATGAAAACTCTCATGACCGTTACATCCGCACTAGTAATGATTGGGACATCACTCTTGGTCGTGGTCTTCATTTCTATCAGAACTTGAATCCAAGCAAGGATAGTCGTAACTACTTCCAGATGGGAACCTACGATCTTTCCCTTCGTCCATGTTTGAAGACAAGATTTACTTTTATCAAAAGAGATTCTAAAGAATAAATACGTATGGATAGTAAAATTCAAGGGTTGTCACCTTCAATACTTGGCAATCCTTGAAACAGTCTTTTATTTTATATAATGATATGTTGACGATTTCTTTAAGGCTCACCCGAGATATTTAGGGGAAAAAACTTTTTGATTCTACAGAAAATTTATACCTTTGTGCCATGAATAATCAAGGACTATTAGCATTGGCACAG
>OLIS01001373.1_pt1 | contig 17747 bp, 15 predicted proteins | sample 1601351 | NCBI WGS metagenome assembly OLIS01 (sample SAMEA2452122, study PRJEB22498) | human gut metagenome | biome: human feces; feature: human gut; material: feces | place: Australia | collected 2012
GCCTTAGCCTAAAATTCCGACGCGGGACGCGTCGCCCCCATTAGTGTTAGCGTTTAGTGCTTGAGTCCGATCGTATACGTTTTACCGGACAGCAATAATTGCCATTAGCATGGCGGCCGTCGCGTTATCCTTGCTCATGTCATTTTAATTATTTATCTTTGCAGAAGATAGGCTGCACCTCGGCAAAGCACTCAAACAAGTTTGGTGCTCTGCTCTCAGTTTGCACTATCCCGGCCCCGTAGCTTAGCTGAATAGAGCGTCAGATTCCGGTTCTGAAGGTCCAGGGTTTGAATCCCTGCGGGGTCACTACACGCCTTTTGTGCGTTACAAGATAATGAGGAGGATCCGTCAAAATGCGATGGACCCTCCTCATTCTTTTTATTTTGAGCACCAGTTTACCAAAAACACACGCAAAGCCTCTACATTGGCATTGGGCAGACAGTCGGTCACGGCAGAGTCTACTGCATGAATAACGCTTGCCGCACCACCCACGGCAGTGGTTAACATCTCCTTGTAGGCAGCAACGTTAGCCCCCATGGCACCACCCAGTTGGTGTCGAATGCCTCTTTCACATATTTCTGTTCATGCCCTGCCTCGTTCATGTGGGCCAAGCAAAGGTAAATGGTCTGTCTTTTATTGCGTGGTCGTAATATTTCTTGTAATGGATTATATGTTATAAAACGCACTACTTTTTGTGCAATTATGGTCAAATGGGGCTTATTGGGGGTATATTGCACAAATAATAGTGCAGTTTCTTGTAAATATTGCACTATTATTTGTGCAGTTATATGATGTACACTAGTGTTGTCAGTTCTTATGTAATTTGTAGTGATAACATAATGGAACGAACAATTAATGAGTTCTCTTCATCAGGCGTCAGCCCTTATGTATCTTACAGGCAGGGCGGCCAGCCCTGCCTTAGCTTATGTAAAAAACCACGGCGCCAGCCTTATGTTACTTATGTAGCTTATGTTCTTATGTATTCCGCGGTAAGCGGCACAAGGGCGAACAGCCCTTGAACCTCATAAACAAGAAAGCAATAGCAAAAAACGCTACGGCGTAGCCCTTATGTTCTTGAGGGCACATGGACGCAAGTCCATGCCCGTAAGTCTTGAAGCACTTATGTTCTTATGTCCTTATGTCCTTATGTTTTCGCGTTAGCGACAAATCTCAAAACTCATGGGACGCGTCGCCCCCATTAGTGCTTGCGTTTTGTGCTTGCGTTTTGTGGTAGCGGTACCATTACCATACTACCAAAACTTTACATGCCGAGTATCTTACATCTTACACTAATGCGTTACAACTCATTGACTATCAACACTTTACTTAGTGTAAGATGCTGTCAATTTTACCTACACACAACCTACACAACCTACACGCTGCCACACGGCACAAACATGGAAGAATGACATCACGGCATAGGGGAGCAGAAAAGTCTGTTGCTCCGACAGATTTCTCTACGTCCCCGTGGCGTAAACTCCACCGCATACGTCCAAACCGACTGCACGGCAGCGGGGTGAGGTGTGTAAGATGTATGCAGGGGAGTGTAAGATACTTTGGAATCATCTTACACTCTTGAAACCTCTGTATATCAACTTGTTACGCACAAAAAGTGTAAGATGGCAGTAAAAACGCACGCACTCTTTTACATGAGGGATGACGGGGAGTGGGCAAATATTTGTGTACAAATTGTACACTTTTTTTGATGGATACAGTGCCTTGGTGTTACCTTTGCAGCACTTCTATTTTTCTACTAAACCAAATTGTAGTAATTACCATGAAACGAATACTTAACAGAATGCTGCGCTATGCCGATGCCATTGTGAAACGTGGCGTTGACAAACTGATAGACGCTATCGGGCATAGCGCGGAACCACAAACTAAAAACGCTGAAACACCCCAGCAGCAAAAATGCATGGGCAACGACACTGACTGCGCACCGCAAGCGACTGGCAGCACCACTGACTGCGGTCTGACCGAACAATCCATTACCCCTATGGACGAACTGTGCGACATGCGCTATAATGTGCCTGACTGCACGCCCGAAGTGCAACGGCGCGACCAGCCGGACAAAGGGTTTGTGCCCGTGAGCAAGCAGGGCGCCCAGTCCTGCCTCAGCTTATGTGAAAAACCACGGCGCCAGCCTTATGTTGCTTATGCAGCTTATGTACTTATGTCTACCGCGCTAAGCGGCACAAGGGCGAACAGCCCTTAAAAGAGCAGAACAAGGCTTGCTTTTTTGCCTGCGCCACCCTGCATTACCCATCTTTATTACGTAACTCCTTGATTTTCAATATGCGCTATTCAATGGCACAAAAAAGTGATGAAGTCAGGAAAAACAATGAGGGAGGGTGCATCAGGTTGATGCGCCCTCCCTCATTGTGGATACTTTGAATAGTTGTGTTGTGCTTTATGCCATAGCCTCCTTAATGCAGTCTACAATGTAGTGCACATCATCGTCGGTGACCCAGGGGCCGGCGGGCAGACAGAAGCCCACCTTGAATATGGCCTCCTCAATGCCGTTGGTGTAAACCTCAGCATCGGCATAGACGGGCTGCTTGTGCATGGGTTTCCACACAGGGCGGCACTCCACTTTTTTCTGCAACATGAACATACGCAAAGCCTCGACATTGGCATTGGGCTGACAGTCGGTCACGGCAGAGTCTACTGCATGAATAACGCCTGCCGCACCGCCCACGGCTGTGGTTATCACCTCTTTGTAGGCAGCGTCTTGCCCCTTGATGCGCACATCGGCATCGAGCGTGGCGGCACAGAGCCAGTAGTTGGCATCGTAGCGCGGGTCGGCCGGCTGCTTGTGCATGTGTACACCTGGCACGTCCTTGAGCAGTTCTTCATACAGGGCCTGCACATGCTTGTGGTGCGCTATGTGGTCGTTGAGCACGGTCATCTGTCCGCGGCCTATGCCTGCACACACATTGCTCATGCGGTAGTTGTAGCCAATGGCAGTGTGTTGGTAGTAGGGGTAGGCATCGCGGGCCTGTGTGGCATACCACATAATGTTGTTGGCCTCATCGGCATTGCGGCAAATCAGTGCACCGCCCCCCGAGGTGGTAATCATCTTGTTGCCGTTAAACGACAGCACGCCATAACGGCCGAATGTGCCAAGCACCTGCCCGTTGTAGCGCGAACCCATGCCCTCGGCGGCGTCCTCCACCACGGGTATGCCGTAACGGTTGGCAATGTCCATTATCTCGTCAATGCGGTAGGGCATGCCGTAAAGTGCCACGGGCACAATGGCCTTGGGCAGTTTGCCAGTCTTTTGTTGGCGGTCGATGATGGCCTTTTCGAGCAGGGCGGGGTCCATGTTCCAGGTTTCGCCCTCGGAACCTACAAACACGGGCTTGGCGCCAAGATAGGTGACGGGGTGGCTCGAGGCGCAGAATGTGAAACTCTGCACCAGCACCTCGTCGCCGGCCTTCACCCCGCAGCCAATCAGGGCCAGATGCACGGCTGCCGTGCCCGCGCTCAGGCACACCACTTTGCGGTCGAGCGGTGTTGTGCCATTGCTCTTGCTGTTGGCAAACGCCTCCAAATTGTGCTCGAAGGCATTCACATTAGGCCCCATAGGCACCACCCAGTTGGTGTCAAATGCCTCTTTCACATATTTCTGTTCAAGCCCTGCCTCGCTCATGTGGGCCAGGCAGAGGTAAATGGTTTGTCTTTCTGTATCCATAGTAATATTTGTTAATATGCTTGCATTTTACGTCACAATGCAGTAATTTTACATCACATTAGTAGGTGCTCTGAATTGATTGAACATCTACTTGATAGGTTCTGTTTAATCTAAACATATAAGCATTATGTCACAGACGTCTATGACCGTCCGTTTGGACAATCAGCAAAAAGCGATATTTGATGAACTTTGCGCGCAATTTGGCATGAGTGCCAATACCGCTATCAATATTTTTGTAAAGGCTGTAATACGTTGTCGCAAAATACCGTTTACCATCTCAGCAGATACTGAAAGCGACATACGTGAAAAGGCTTTGAATGTTTTTAGCAAGTTGCGCGCTGAAGCTGAAAACAGCAATATGCCCGAATTGACTTTGGAAGAAATCAATGCAGAAATTGACGAGGTAAGACGATTAAAGGAAAAGCATCATGGTGTACGCGGTAATTGACACGAATGTGTTAGTCTCGGCAAGAATAAGCAAAAATCCTTTGGCCGCAACGGTTCAAGTAGTAGCCAGTATGTTTCAAAACAAGATTATACCTGTCTACAATGATGAAATCCTTTCGGAGTATGATGAGGTACTTCATCGTCCGAAATTCAAGGTCAGTGAAGGGCAAATAAAAATCATTCTCGACTACATTAAGACTTTTGGCATACATTCGGAACGAGTTCCCTATGATGGCGAAATGCCTGACGAGAAGGACCGCCCCTTTTACGAAGTTTCATTAAGTGAAGAAAGTTCTTTCCTTGTAACTGGCAACCTCAAGCATTTTCCAAAGACGCCCAAAGTGGTAACTGCCGCACAGATGATGAAAATTCTGTCAGACAGTCTGTAACCTCTCTTTTCAGTGTCCGTCCTTACACCATCTCGCCTGCAAACTTCACCTTGAAGCCTAACACGGTGGCAAATATCATTTCGATATCCTTGCAGAAGGAGTGGTGTCTGTAATAATAGCAGTTGAGACGCACCTTGTCGGGATAGATAATGGTGTCGTTGTATTCGGTGGCGATCTCCTGCATGGGGCGCGTGTCGCCCTCGGCCTGGCACTTGGCCACGTAGGCCGAAATCATTTCGTCCTCCAACCGGTATTTCAACGTGGCTGGCCCCGTAATGCCCGGACGTAGCTTTAGCACATCTCTGTCGGCACCTTGCAGCTTGTCGGCATACCCTGGCACATCGGGCCTGGGGCCGACGAACGACATATTGCCAATGAGCACGTCCCACAGTTCGGGGAGTTCGTCTATTTTGTAATGGCGCAATTTGGCCCCGAACGGAGTGATGCGGCTGTCGCCGGTCACGCTCACCGACGAACCATTGTGGTTGACCGTCATGGAGCGGAACTTGTGGCAGGTGAACAGCCGTCCGTCCTTGCCCACACGCTTCTGGCAAAAGAATGCCGGTCCGCCCGGCATCTTTATGCGTATGAGGATTGCCACGATGGGGAACACCCACCAAATTAAAAGCAGCCCCACCAATGAGGCTGCTATGTCGAAGAGTCGTTTTATAAACATAAGGTTCAGTCTAAATCCTTGTCAAACAAATAGCCCCACACGCGACGTGTACAGAACAGGAGTGAATTGGTGTCTGAAAACAGACGGTATTTCCAACTGTCGCGCATCATGTTGCGAATCAACGCCACACGAACTTTGAAGTCTGATGCCTGACGGTCACACCCCGGCTGGCGGTACAGCGTGTCATTGAGCAAACGGCGGTCGGCATCGTCATTGCAGGGGCAGTCGAATGGTATGTCAACACCACAGATGCGCTGTGCCAGCCGGCTCATGGCATAGCCGAATGACAGCAGGCCATACGTTTGGCAAACCTTTTTCCACTCTTGCCAGTTAACCGCGCTTCCATGTGCCTTGAGCACCATGGCCCAATCGCAAATATGGCGCAGAATGATGCCTTCTGTCAAAAAATGCTCTTGTGCATGGGCCAGCACAAACACCGCGTCGAAGAAGGGGGAGGTGGCCCTCAGTTCGGTCTCGCCAATGTGTGCGTTATGCCCGTCGTCAATCCAGCTCCGCAACTCCCGCTCAAACCTTTTGGCCTTGCCGCTGCCTTTTACGGGCAACAGGTATTGGTGATTCTCCACCGTCAGCCCGCGCAGCAATATTTTTGAGTGTTTGTAATATCCGCAGTCCACTTTCAGCCCGTTTTGTGCAGCAATGTCGTTGCCTGCACCATAGGCGCAAGTGCCGTTCTGCGCCAGCAAAAAGCAGTCCATGTCCGTACAGGGTCTGTGTGCCGGTTTGGGGTACAAGCGGCTCAGCGAAAAGCCTTTCATCACATAGGTGGTTATGCCATTGGCGGCATACAGGGCGGCCAGTTGTTGTGCCATGCGCCATTGCTGCTGCCAGGCCTGTTCTTGTTTGAGCACGCCCCCGATCCACTGCAGTTTAAGTGCCTTGTCAAGTGCCGGCTGCTCCGTCAGCTGCTGCATACCGTCAAGGCAAATGGCTGATACGCCCTGCATTGAGGCCATCTTTAGCACCTCGGACCATGATACACGCGTCGCAATCTGTACTTTGCTGTTGCTTGTACCATGCAAACCAAGTTGTATCAGGCTGATAAGTGTGTCTGTTGTCAAGTGTTCCAAATTTGTTTGATGTTTTTTACAAGCCATTACTTGCTATTCGTTTCACATAGCGCATTTTCTTGTACACGCCGCAAATCAAATTCATGCCCGTCCAAAATATGCTGGCAATGGCATTCAGCCCCATGGCCTCATGCCACAGGCGGTAGTGCCAGCCTATCATCGTGGCATAACCATGAGTGGACACGCTGCCTACACGGCCGCGGCGGTAACGGGCCTGTACCTCTGGCAGTAAATGGCAGTCGGCCTTTTGTATCACTTTCAACCACATGGCATAGTCGTTGTTCTTGCGTATGTCGGCTATTTGCAACAGTCCCGCCACGCTGACGTTGTACATCACTGTCAAGCACCCCGGCCAGCAAAAACTATACATGCCAAAGCGTGTGACGTGTGCAGGGCCGCTCACACGCACGCCCGTCGGATTTGCCTCATCATTCATTTCCTCATACGCGGTGTACGAAAACGCAAATCCATTCTCCGTCATGAAGCGCAGTTGGTGCTCGAGCTTTTGTGGCAACCAGAGGTCGTCGGAGTCGAGGAATGCTATCCACCGGCCTTGGGCTCTGCGCAAGGCATTGTTGCGGGTGATGGCAGCCCCACTGTTCTGCGTGTTGCACGCATACTTTATGCGGGGGTCTTTCTCCATATAAGTGCGCACCACCTCGGGGGTGTTGTCGGTGGAGCAGTCGTCCTGTATGAGCAGTTCCCAGTTTGGGTAGCTCTGTGCCTGCACACTCTCTATGGACTCAGCAATGTATGCTGCACACCCCCAAGTGGGCATGATGATTGATACTAAACCGTAGTCTGGCATAATCGGAAACTGTAAAAAATGATTTTTAAGTAGGTGTTTTTCAACTTACACTCTAATGGCATCTTACATAACAGCCCCATCTGCTGCGAATGCCTTCGCCATACTTTATAAAGTTTATTTTGGCAATGCCACGTTGCGAGGCCACATTTTGCTGGTCTACAAGCATATACCACTTGCGGCCAGGGTTTGTTTCTATAATATATTGCAGCAATAGCGGGTAATAGCCGTGGCCACGCTCTGAACTTATTGTGTGACAAGGCCCTATGTGCCACCCTCCCTTAGGAAAAAAACGCAGCTGCCATATGCGCGGACACACTTGTGCTGTGGACACGACGCGTCCTTGCTTGACGATTTGGTACTCGTAAAAGCGTTTGCCGCACAACAAACAGCTTATGTGCCACAGCAAGTTGTGAATATTGCTTATCGGGGGGGTAATTTGCGAAATGTTACACCGTCCGCATTATCGCGCCGTACGTGAGTGCCGGCGTATTTGTAAAGATTGTACATGACTTTATATCTCATTGCGTGCCATAGCCTCCATACTCAGCACTGCTTTAATTTTGGGGTGGTTAATAATGTTGCGCAGCGGATATAATAATCTTACCACAACACCGAACCACCACTTGTAAGTGATACGCAGACGGCAATATGCCTTGCGGAAGTGAAATTTGTCAATAAGAAATGGCTGAATGTTTGAATGCTCTGTAATGGAACGTGCACCATCACACACGCAGTGCAGTCCGCATTCTTGCAGATAGTAGCGGTTCATCTCATAAAGCAGTCCATAATATGGATAGGTGGAATTGTGCATGGCTTCGGGCAGAGCCTTAAGCGAATTGTAGTAACAGCTGCCACCTACCAAGGTATTGACCGCTACCGCCACCACCTGACCACCGTCTTTGGCGTATACGCCCCAAAATTCCTTGTTGGCTCCTTGCGAGGTGCTTACGATGTTGTCTTGTGTCACGAGTTGTGCTTTCACTTTGTAACTCGCCAATGCCGCGTTGTACACCGGCAGTGCCACACGGCAAAATTCCTCACGCGATATGCGACGTACATCATAGGTTTTGAGCGACTTGCGCACTTGGTTGCGCATCTTTGACGACAACTCTTCCATGCCGCCGAAACTGTCTTTTATCACATACCAGAAGGAGGTTGCCTCGTGGCAGTCAAAGTCGTACGCATTGCGCACAATTACCCCCCCCGTTTTAAGTAAGTTAACACAGGCTGCACGCGATAGCTCTTCTTCGTGAAAAACGTCGTTTGCCACCCATGCACCTTTGTAAAGGGTGTAGTCCATTAAGAGTTTGATTGATATTACGACAAAAAGGGCTGGCGCAACCGCGCGCCTGCCGATATTGAATAAATCTGATTAGTACACTGTTTTTAATGAATAAATGAGCGAACGACACATTTATTCCAATGAATAAGTGCGCGAACAACACATTTATTCTAACGAATAAACTGTATAAATCTACACTTTTTCTGACGAATGTAAGAATGATGGCATTTAAGCCATACGCCAAAAAGGGCCGACGCATCTGCGCCTGCTATCTAAAATGAACGGGTGAATTACCGCTAAGCTAAGAAGTTCGTGGTTTTCAAATGCACTTTCCATAAAAGCGTCCTAAACGCCTCGTTGCTGTACATATTTCCAAGCTTTTGTTCAGCCGCGAATATATGGATTTCAGTTGATTACCCTAAATAGCCCTAATTAGACTGCTTACGATATTTTGTAAATATCACAACAAACTTTGCATAAACTTTGTGTATGACGGGCACAAGTTCGAATTTAGCAACCTTTCATAATCTTCCCACGATAAGTACGATAAGAACGATCGCAATTCACCACCATGCTTACTATACTTTTCACCACAACATCCATAGATTTTTCTGACTAAATTGTACGGGTGGAAAGCCAATGTTTCGTAATTATTGCATGATGATAGTGTAATGTTTAACTGTTGCTCTATGTCGTGAACTTGTATGTCTTTTGCTTCTATATATTTATTGATTAAAGCTAACATCCAAGCTTCAAACTCCATAATGGCAAAACGTAAATGCACATCTGAAGAAGTTTTGACCCTGCTTAATGCCATCGTCTGTTTCTTGCAAAATGCGGCTATATTGGCATAGTCAACTTTTTGTTCAGGATAAATGTCTGTGTAATTCTTACTGAACACGTCGCGCAGTCCAATAATCACCTGAAATCCCTTTGCTGTGAGATTGGGTATATCCTTTGATAATTTTGAAATGACTTTATTATCATTGTTCACATTCACTATTTGATAGTAATCTCTCGATGTGTCAGGATCGCCTTGTCGTGGATAACTGACGAGATTGCTGCTGTCTGCTACCAAATTGATACAACAAAATCCGAGTCTTGTCGGGTCGTATTTAGAATACTTGCATAGCACGTCTGCCACAAACAACATTTCGGCCTTTCCCTCGACATATACAGCATATTTCATACCTACTTCCGTATTTCCAAATTTTGCTCAATAAAATCTGACGAAAATAGATCGAAATTACTTAGCCCTGTCATTCTGAACGACCGGAACATATCATAGTTTCGTGATTGATTGAGTGTTGTCACGCTACTGCCGTTGCGCTGGAGTATCTGCCATTTTGCAATATCTACAACATCCATTAAGAAAGCGTCGTTTGAGCTTGCCACTAACTGCACATTGCTGTTGCTACAATAGTCAAACACCATTTTACCTAATTGTGTTGCTCGGTGATAATCCAAGCCTTCGCCTAAATCATCTATTAGCAGGAGGGTTGAATGTTCTGTAAACCTTATTCGTTCTAAAAAACACAATATATATAGTGTGCGCAACATGCCGCTTGACAAACTTATATCTATCAAGCGTTTTTTTACATCACGCTCCTTAACTTGTACAAAATTCAGATCGGCAGTAGCCTTAAATACTTTGATATCTGCAATATCGTACCCTAAAGCACATGCATTTTCAAGTACATGCTTTTTACTCTCCGCATTAAGTGCCTCAACTAATTCGCTAAAAGGATAAGGATTTATGAAATTGACTTGGGCCCCCAATATTGTATATGGGTTTATATTAGAACACGACACGCAAGTTATGCCGTCTGCCCAGGACATCAGTTGCTCTATTTCAGGAAATTCCTCTTTATCACGACGAATTTGCACGACCAACTTGTCTACGGGCGGATTTATGACATTTCCCTCGTACCGGGTAAGGTCGCCTTGTCTGTCAATCAACAAACGACCGCCAACAGTTAATTGTTCTCTTTCTATCTTACCATTTTCGACCTTAAAAGCATATTCCATCTTTGTATGTGAAACATCATACATGTCATACTCCATTTTTACGTAGAAACTCTGATTTCCACGTAGAAAAGTCTTCATTTGCATGAACGATGTCACATTTTGGATAGCCTCAATTGTGCGTGTTTTACCTGTTGCATTGCGCCCCACCAACAAATTTACATCAGTCAGTGGACTGAGATTATCCAAAAACCAGCCATCGCTATCTTTATAGCTAAAAGCAGTAAGTATCATGTTAACTGTCTTGTATTATTACAAATTACAGATGCAAACTTACGCATTTTTTTGAGATTAACTCCTTTTGCCACTATATTTTGCGCTCTTTATTCTTGAGGAGGGGACCATGAGGTAACGCCTCTGCCTTAACATTACACATGTACAATAGCTCATATTCTTCGTCCAACTCACCTATAATAGCATATGCTATATCTTTTTTAGTATTGTACTTGATTTATCAGAGAATAAAGCCTCTCTTTTTTTCTTATCCCCCAATGACTCACATTCTTCTTTTTTGTCAGCAAAAGAATTATCTTTCAGAAAAAAATCCCTTTGAAATAGATTTCATAAATGAATAGGCAGACAATCCACCACTCATATATATATTTCTCTTAAAAAGTAACCAATAGAGTAAATATACGAAACCTACCCGAGGTCCAAGTAATCGCCTTGTAGACCAGCCAAAGTTTTCCATGTACACTCTATCATAGCCATGGAACCAATTGCTTGCCCCTGGAAGCACTGTTGCTATTGCATCTGGGTAATAAAGCAGTTTCAAGCCTTTGCGTCTGCAATCGAGCATGAGTTTGTTTTCCTCACCACCACCATTGCCTGTTCCAGAACCCATTTTTTCATCAAACCATATATCATTTTTCCCCAACAGGTTACGTGAAAACGTAACCTGTTGGGAAGAGGTCTTTAGAATTTGTATAAATCCTAAAGACCTCTTCCCTACAGGATACGTTTTCACGGTATCTTTACGAATCAACGAAAAAGCTATCAGTGCAGCATCAGGGTTTTCGGCATATGCCCGCAATATTACCTCTTCACCATTATCGGCCAACCACTCATCATCATCACATATCTGACACACATCACCCCAAGCATTGCGAATAGCCATATTGCGGCTTTTGGACAATCCGCGCTCTGTGGTGCAAATAAATTTTGCATGGCATGTTTTCCCCTTCTTGTTCACAAAGTCAAACTCCTGCACACTGTTATGATCGCATTGGTTTACTACCACCACGTCAGACTGCACATTACTGCGCTCTATTATACTCGTGTCTGCTTGATGCATACACGATATCAAAATATTAAATGTCATAAGCCAAACTCCTTTCTATTCGTTTTTTTTGTGTGTATGCATTCATCAAGCAGAGCATTGACGTAAAAGCCATTACGAAAAGGTTTGTTTCCGAAAAAGCTACCACCAAGAAACTCATAAAAGCCACCACGCTATTTCTCACCTTCCGGTCATACATATAAGGTTGTAAATCAAGCACAACTCTTATAATCATGTACATAGCTAAAATGCCTATTATATACCCGTAAATCACAAAGAAATTGAGCATCGAATTATGGAGATTAACCACACTAAACGACTTCAATTCTATTTTACTACCTGTACCTGTTAATGGCTTTTCACTTAACAGTTCCAAACATTCTTGCCAAATTCTTTGCCTGCCGCTGAACACTTGCTTGCCCGTGGCGTCCATTGATTCCTTGACAATATCCTGGTCTACCAAATTATTTTCCCACAAATAAACGTACGTTTTGACGTAGACCATTGAACCTATCGTTAACAAACACATAACAGTTACCAATATGGCCTTGCGTTGCAATACTAATTTCGAAAACATAATGCCAATCACAAACAACATAAATGCCGCCATACTTGTGCGCGAATCGCTACTCCAAATTTGGTATTCTATGTATGCTGCTATTAGTAATGATATTAGCCACGTACGCTTATTATGTGGATCGATTAGCAATAAAATGTATACGCCCAATGTCATATACACCAAACCTACCATATTGGTGTTATAAAAAGACAAATCAACGAACCGATACAATACAACTTGCAGAAAGAATAAAGAAAGTATGGCAGGTACATATATCTTTCTTATTTCTATCTTAGTTACTAACATCATGAATATCAAAACTCTTGATATAATCATGATCGAGCCTATGCCAAAGCTTGATATATTTATGATTGACGCAAAAAGCAATACCAATGCCATGCAACCAATCACTTTTAGTTTCCACCTATCTTCCTTCTCCTTAAACGAGATCTGAGTAATCAAGAATAAATCAACCAAGGTCGTACACAAGTCTAACACGCTTCCATACATTTCCACAAAGCCGAATGTAAACCTCAAGAAGAAGCAGATCAGCTCCATCCACAGAATAAACTTTATCGCAAACTTTCCAGCCATAACACTATTTGAATATTCTGAGTTGCTTTAACGTACGTGACAAAAATTGGGCGATTTTCTTACCTACAATGCGCTCAACCTTTTTATACATCAACTGGCTGCCAGTAATCCATGAGGCAGAATACAGATGTATGGAACGCGTATTATTGGTTATATTCAGTTCCTTTGTTACGTAATCAAGCGGGCAGAAGTATTCCTTGGGATAAATCCACACACCTGCACATTCCTGAATTCCGGGTACATTCTTCAGCCCATGTTTGCAGAGCACCTCCGTCGTATAGGCCACAATCGTCTTTTGGTTGTACGAGCCATTCGGATTGATAAAGTGCAAGCCTTTATATAGGGTCAGTAGCTCACTGTAAAGGCCAAGCCCGGGGTTGGCCGCCAGGCCAAGCCCAGGGGCCACAGAAGGCCGTTCCGCAGCTTCGTCTGTTTTTTCGCCAGCATCGCGTTCACAGCCCATGAAAGGGCCTCTTTCAACTATATCGTCAATGCCCTTAATCAATTGCACATCTGTATCAAAGTACAAACCGCCATAATTGTAAAGAATCCAAAACCTTGCAAAGTCACTGACAAAAGCATACTTTTTGGCCTTGTATGCTTCTGCTGCATAAGGAATCATATTCACATCAAAGTTCGATTCGTCCCACTGTTTGATTTCATAATCGGGCAAGAACTTTTTCCAACTCTCTATGCACTTTATTGCCATCTCGGGCAATGGGTTGCCACCGAACCAACAATAGTGTATTATCTTGGGAATCATGGGTGTTGCTTCGCTCATTAGATTATTTGAATTTATTATAAGTCCCTTTCAACAAAGCCAGCAGCATAGGACAGCCACTCAGCATTCTGATAATTATCCGTTTAAGCATGTCAACCCTGTACCCCCACTTATACCCCCTCAGCAGCGGGGCGAACACGGCCTCGCCCTGGCGCGCGTAACCACTGACAAAGGCGGCACGTTCGGGCGGACAGATTGAGGGGCGCTTGAGCTGGCCATTGCCGTCGACGGCCTCGGCCACAGTACGTTCCTCCATCAACATGTGGGGGCGCACCATCTCTACAAGGCGCTGCCCCTTGGCTGTGCTGGGCATGATGAGCGACACCCCCTTGCCACGGGGTATGACTGTGCCCTGGTAACCCCAAAAGTCGGCCACCGTCACATCAGCGGTGCGCGCAGCACAGGCATAAGGGCAGTGGTAACAATTGTCACGGAATGTGAGGCCGTACATAAAGGCCGTGATGTAGGTGTTGCGCAAAAAACGCTGCGCTGCTTCGGGCAGCGGGCTGCCGGAAGCAGGTATGGCACTTTCAACGAAAGTGCCAAACCTCAAATCAAGATTTGAGGTTTGGGTTGAGTGTATACGGCGGAACGTCACACGTTCCGTTCCATCAGGGCGAAGCCCTTTTTTACGAAACATACTTTCGACGTTGTCGCGCAACAGTTTTTGCGACGGCACACCATGACACACCAGGTCAAGGCAATAAAGGTTGTCATAACTGCGGCGCAAGTAATTACGCAAGCCGGCTATCTGACACGCCGTGCCAGTGAACAGCACTACAAGGCCTGCATTAAGGTCGGCTTTCACCTGTATGAAAGTGTTGCCTATACTGCTCTGCACGTATTTTGAGCCGCGCATGGCGCACATGTCTTCCACCGTGGCAAAGCGTTCGTGGGCTATGTCGGTGTAGCTGCGCATACGGCAGCCATACACCACACCGCCCTGTTCGATAATGGCACGTGCCATTGTACTTGCCGCACCGCCTGAGGCACTCTTGTCAAGCGCCTCAGCCTCACTACTTATTGCGGCAAAGGCCTGCAAGGGGGCATGCTTTTCGACAGGGTTCACCACGGGGCAAACCTTTTGGCACAGTTTGCAGTCAATGCACTTGGCGGCGTCAATGCGGGGGTGAACATAGCCTATGGCACCTGTCTCGACCATGCTGATGGCCTGCTTGGGGCAGGCATTATAACAGGCCGAGCAAGCGGTGCACTGCTGTTCGGGACATATCTGTTCCATATTTTGATATAGGTGGTTGACGGGGTGACAGATTGACGGGTTAACGGATTAACGGGTTGACAAGTTTACAGGTTGACGGGGTAACGGGTAAGTTTGCAAAGCTTATAAGTTCCTGACCATTCTGACTTTAACATAACAAGTAGCGTATGGCATACTTACCCGTTAACTTGTCAACCCGTTAACCCGTTAACCTGTCAACCAGGGAAGGAATATGGTCAGTTTTTCAACGATGATGACAAATAGCGCAACGAGGCTGCGCGCTCTGCTTCAAGCAGGGCAAGGGCTTTGTCATAGTCAATTGGCGGCACATTGTCAAAATTGCCGTCTGTCACAAAACGGCCCTTGATGGCAAGTTTGCCAAGCAAATTTTCAAGTCGTGAGTTTTGATTGTTCCACGCGCCGGCTTTGAAGCGTTGGAAGGTGTAGAATTGTTTTTTGAACAAGATGGAGAACACTGTGGCATGAAACGAGTCGGTCATGACTACATCGGCATGGCGCACAGCACTTAAAAACTCTGACGGCCCGCCCCACAACACATGCCCGGCCTGCCCCTCATATTCGGGGTGCAGCCCCATCAGCACCAGCTCGAGGCCATGCTGACCGGCATAACGCCGCGCCACGTCCAAATAGACGGGATTGTTGGTAAGTAGGTAGCAGAACAAATATTTGCAGCCGTCAGGCACCACGCGTTCAGCACACAAGGGTTGCCAGTTATCGGCCGTGAGCAGCAACGTGGGGTCGACCACTGCCGGCACATCGCGATGCAACATTTCTGAAAGCAATGCCGCACCCTGTTGTTCACGCACCGAAAGGTGGGCAAACTGCTGCAGCAGGGGTTGTACTACCTGCCGCCACTCATCTGAGGCGGTGGTACTGCCAAGGCTCGGGGCGTAAGCCACCTTCTTCTTGCCTGTGAAGTAGAGAAAGAAGTAGGGATTGACAGGCTTGATAATGGGCGACCATATTTGGTCGCTGCCGCACAAAAAAGTGTCGTAGCGGTTGCTCACACGCGCAAGGTCGGCCGTTTGCCTGTCTATTTTGAGCCAGTCATTGCTAAAGCGTGCATAGCAGTCATTCACGCGGCGCATCACTCTGGGGGGCCGTGCCACCAGCTTGTGCCACAACCACGACAAGGCCTTGCGCCACACGGGACGCGGGTCTATAAAATGCGGAGCGTCATTAAGTATGTGGTTTTCATATCCCAACGACTGCACCACATGCTGCAAGGCATACGCCTGCAAGTAGGTGCCACAATTATTGTAGTTTATCCACGTAACGGTGGCAGTCTTTACTTTTTCCATCTCGCTGTCAATAGTTTCACTTTGTCATTAACAATAGCCCGCTCACTTTGGGTTATGCCAACTGCATAAACGGTTACGACCATTATCACAACAGACAGTAGTGACGAGGCTATCAGAGTTTGCCAACCGTCGCTCATCTGGGCGCGAACAACATAGGCCACCGGCCCCACAATGAGTGTGACAAGCAATATGCGCCACAACACGGTGCGCACATACAGGCAGGCATCATACCCCACCATTTTGTGCAACAGCCACAGGCGCAATACAAGCAGCAACAGCGACACGGCCACATACACCGCATACACCGACACGGGCGATGCGCCAGCCTTGAGTGCCACATACGACAGCGGCAGGTTGAGAAACAGCACCGCCGACACGGCCAGCTGGTAATTGCGTATGCGGCCATAAGCCTTGGCCACCGTGGCCAGCAGGTTTGACAAACAGTCGGCCATGGCACCCACTATGGCCAAATTGCAAAAGGCCGCGCAATAGTCGGGGGGCGTTTTGAGCCACAGCTTCAGTATATAGTCCATGTTGAGCATGGCGGGCACCCCCAACAGCATGAGCAGATAGTACGAATAGGTTACGCCCTTGTTGGCAAGCATCATCATGCGGCCCTTGTCGCCGGCAGCATACGACTTGATAATCTGCGGATTGACAGCCGTTTGAAAACTCATGACAAATTGGTTCAGCCCTGCAATAACCTGCACGGCTATGGCACGTGCGGCATTGACCACCGGACTGAAAAATATGTTGAGCAGTATGTTCACGCCCTGCCCCGTGCCGGCCCAGGCCATCTCGCCCAAAGCACTCCACACGGCAAACGAGAACAAATTGCGGAACACGCGGGTGTCCCACACACGCTTGAAGCGTACCGCGCGCACCTGCACATGACAACACCAGGCATAAAGTGCCGTGACGAGTAACGAGGCCACAAACAGCAGTATGCCATAAAACGGCAAACGGTCGAAACTGCACCACGCGAGCACATACACCACCGCAAGCCTCAGCACCACCTCGAGTATGCCCACATAGGCGTAGGCATTCATCTTTTCATACGATATGAGAAGGGCTATGTAAGGCACTTGTATGAACGACAGACAACAAGTAAGCACCGACCAATGAAACAAACTGCAAGCTGCGGCATACCTGGCTGGGGGAATATTGAGGTAGTGCTCAAAAAGCACCTGGCCGGCGGCCTCGCTCAGCACAATCAGTGCCACAGCTATAAAGGCATGTATGAGCACCGACATGCTGTATATGGTGTTAAGTTTGCCTGCACTGCCGCCCCGGCCTATCTCATACGACAAATAGCGCTGCACGGATATGGCCATCGAACTATTGACAAAAGCAAACAGGGCCACTATGCCTGCCACCACATTATAGATGCCAAAGTCCTCCACACCGAGCACTTCAAGTATCACACGCGAGGTGTAAAACGTCACGAGTGTCTTGAACAGCATGCGCACGTAAAGAAACAACGTGTTTTTGGCTATGCGTTTGTTGTCTGATATCATAAGTGTTGTGTTAAGCTTTTCAGCATCTGCTACATATTCTTCACGGCCACAGACGAAATCAATCAGT